>JGI12048J13642_10392954_pt1 | contig 13414 bp, 15 predicted proteins | sample ElkSlonscriptome_16_FD_13642 | JGI IMG/M metagenome (IMG submission 13642) | reverse complement strand
GATGACGTCTCCCGCAAAATTATAATACTCGGGAACATCGTATTGAAATTCACGATATGTCTTTTCATACTCGGTCATGTTGTGGGCCTGCGTCATGTCACGCCTCCGAACCGGCTATCGGGGACTCGTGTCCCCTTACTAAAAAAAATTGTGGCCATGATCATTACCGACTGAACGCTCAGTCATAAAACATCTTTAAAAACCACAGGGAAAACCGTACATCTTGACATGCATTGAACGAGCGCTCAGTCGTTCAATGCAGAACCTTTATATCCAATAGAGGGAGTGCTTGTCAAATACTTTCTATGGAATTGACGAACAAATGAATCAAATTCGGAAAAGGAGGCCGCTAACCGGTCGGAATCAGGCGGGGTACCGGATCAGGTAAATTGTTTCAGCCAAAAAGCGTCGAATTCGTCGTTGACCAGATTCAATAGACGGGAAACACCGGAAAGAGCGTCTTTGAGAATGACCCGCTCCCGTTTTCGAAGGCTGTACGGATCGATGTAGTTGTCGGGGTCCCGCCCCTGCTGGACTTTTTTCATGTTTTCACGAATACAGAACCGCATCAGGTGCTTGAAGCTTCGGGCGAAGAGGTCCCCGTCCGACCGGGAGATCGCTCCGGACTCCGTCAGCTGTTTCAATCGCCCCAGGGTGGAGGGTTCGCTGATGCGGTGCTTGGCGGCAAGAATGCGAATCCCGTTGACGATGTGCAGAACGGCCGAGCGCTTCAGGTTCATCTCATTCTTGTGGAGACCGGAATCTTCCGTCTGAAAGGTGCCGAGAAAACGAATCGGAAGCCGATGGGCCAGATCATCCCGGGTCACCCGGTAGTCGGAACCAAGGCAGGCGGAAAAGGCGTCAAACAACAGGTCCCGAAAAGATTCGGCCAGAATCATGTTTCCCCAGATCGGCCGGTAATCGAGAAGAGACAAGACCATGCGGGTTCGACCCGGCTCACAGGACCGAAGCCACTCTTCGATCAGATTCAGCCAGTCGCTTCGGGACCGCCGCCATTCGGCCCGGGTGGCCATGACCCCCCGGCCGCATTCGGAAAAACCGCACCGAGAAAGTCCCTTCACGATCAAATCGGCCAACCGCCTGAAATACTCATCCGCCGCTTCGGCCTTTTCCGGCTCCGGGTCCGCGTAAATCAGGGCGTTGTCCTGGTCCGCGCCGAAGGCTTGCTCATACCGGGCCGAGGTTCCCATGTTGATCCAGCAGTATTCCACCGGGGCCGGCCCCCATCCGTCCAGCTTCATACACTCCTCGGACAGCTGAATGACCCGCCGGGTCAGCCGTTCATACAGCTCCGACATAACGTCGAAAATTTCTTCCACCGTCGCATTTTCCGCGACCATGGCGCTGAGGATATCCTGAATTTCCCGACTCACCAGTATCAACCCGTTCAGGTCCGGCTGGGATTCGATGTCCCGGGTCAGCACCAGGGTTCCCGCGCTTTGGGTCCGGATCAGGTCGGTCATGGATATGATCCCCACCAGGTCCCCCCGCTCCAGCACGATCAGGTGTTTGGTCTTGCTCCGCATCATGGCCACCAGGGCCTGGCCGATGAAGTCCTGGGGCTTGATGGTCATCAGATTGCTGTGCATGATGTTTTCCACCCGGCAGGTTTCCACCGGATAGGTCTGCTGAGCGATCAGGTATTTGACCAGATTCTTTTCAGTCAGAATCCCCCGGGGCCGTCGGGACCGGTCCAGAGCGACCAGTGCGTTGATGCCTTTCTCGTCGATAATCCGGGAGGCGGCCGTGACCGAATCATCCGTGCGGCAGGTCACCACCGGATAGGACATGATCTCGCTCACCCGTTTTCGGAAAAGGCTGGTATCCATGCCCTGAATTCGTGCAAACCCTTGCATGGAGCGCTCCGCCAGGATTTCTTCATACAACAGGCGTAACCGTTCAGCCAGCAGGGTGTTGAAAAACCCGCAGAACTCCGGATACCCGTACATCAATTCTTCCAGGTCTTTTCGGTAGATCAGGCCGCAGGTCAGCTTTTTCTTGACCCGTGCCGAGGCCGGATACCGCTCCCGTGACAGCACCACCGTTTCCCCGAAAAAATCATAGGCCCGCTTCAGCCCCACCACCGTCTCCATGCCCCGGTCATCGGTCACGGTCAGCTCCACCAACCCGGAGGCGATAATGAAGAGGGCGTCCCGGCTGGGGTCCTCCTGTTTGAAGACATAGGTATTGGGCTCGAACGCCTTGACCGTCATTTTGGCGGATAAGGTTTCCAGGATGTCGGAATCGAGAATTTCAAAAGGATTGGTCTTAATCAGAACTTGTAACAATTCGGTCGAATTCATACGAAATCCTTCCCACGGGACGAGATTTAAAAAATGTATCCTAATCATTCATCCAAAGAACCTCAAGTTATTTTTGGGGCCTCACCTCTGTTGCATACGACCGGAAACTCCGGGGACTGACTTTTCGGCGTGATCACCGTTTCGGCCGGGCCATATCTACCGGAAGGCCGCCCAAGAATATTTTCCCGGGCCGGCAAGCTGTTTGAGCAACAGCGAGTTCTTGCCGGGCCGGGAAAAAAATTTTGGGGCGGCCGAAGCGCTGATCATGGGGGTTTTTCTATTGGAAGGTAGGGGGGAAGTTCGGGCGGGCCTCGATAACGACTTGCTTAAAAAATGAATTTGGCTTATATTAAAAGAAATAGATTCAGTTCAACGATCAGTTGATATAACGACCCGCTCAACTATGAACCGAGAGCGATGACAGCGGGTTTTTACTCAAACTTCGGTCGATGTCCGCGGTTCGAGTAACCGGCGTATCTTGACACTTGAATTTTCGACCGAATTGTGCATTATTTAATTCCAATAAGGCCAACCTATGGGCACCGGTTCACCGCGCGGCGCAATCTGTCTGTAGTGTGGCTTTTTTTAGGTTTTAGCCTGTGAAAGGGGGTGATTCCATGACCAGCTGGAAATGCCAAAACTGTGGGTATACCTTGAATGCGGACGCACCTCCTGAAAAATGCCCGAATTGTCAGGAGAAATGCGAGTTCCTGAACAATACCTGTTATACCCCGGACTGCCAAAAGGAAGCCGTAGACAAACGGATCAAATAGAAGTAAAGATCTAACAAAGGAGAGGCTATGCCAAAAGTTCTGATTGTTTACGCTTCCCGAACCGGTGAAACCCGGGAGATCGCCAATCTGATCGGCGAGGGGATTCGGATATCCGGAATGGAAGCCGAGGTGGCGGATGTCAAGGAGATCAAAAAAGAATCGGACATGGAAGGCTATGATGCCCTGATTCTGGGTTCTTCGACCTACCACGGCGAAATGCTTGACAAGATGAAGACCCTTCTGTTTCTGGCCGAAAAGGCCGATCTGGAAGGAAAGGTCGGCGGCGCCTTCGGGGCCCATGGCTGGAGCGGAGAGGCGCCGGAGCGGATTTTCGGCACCATGGAAAACATCTTCAAGATGGATATGGTGGACGGTCCGCTCATGTTGAAGTCGGCCTCTTTAGGCGGCGGCATTCAGATGGCCCAGGAATACGGAAAGAAGATCACCGCAAAACTGGGTTCTTGAGGATAGAAACCAATTCAATCAACAATCACAATCTTGTAATGGGAGGAAGTAATGGCAAACACGACGACCCCGCAACACTGCCCCGGATTCGAGAACTTCAAAAACCTGGAAGCCTTTTCCTGCAATTGCCCCTCATGCGGCGAAGAAAAAGAGATCTTCTCCGATGAATTCGACCGCACCCATAAATGCGACAAGTGCGGCAAGGAAATCGATTTTACCCAGTGCTCTCTGGACGCCACCGCCAAAAAGACCGATTCACGGTAACCGGTTCGCGTAACCGGCACCCCTCGCCGATGACGGAATTGATATTTTGGCCGTAACCGATCTGCCTGTGCCTGAGTGCCGACCTATAAAACCCTTTTCTAAAGGTGATTTTTCCAAAACAGGTCCGGCAACCCCGCACAGGCAGGTTTTATATGGTCCAGTCGCCTCTGAATGTTCGGGAATCCGTTTATACTGAAGCAAGGAGAAACCTATGGATGCTGTGCTGCTTTCGCGCCTGCAATTTGCGGCCGCCACCATGTTCCATTTTTTGTTCGTCCCGCTGACCCTCGGGCTGTCCTTTGTGGTCGCCTACATGGAAACCCAATATGTCCGCACCGGAGATAAAACCTACCTCTCCATGACCAAGTTCTGGGGAAAGATGTTTCTGATCAACTTCGTACTGGGAGTGGTCACCGGCATCACCCTGGAATTTCAGTTCGGGACCAACTGGTCCCGATACTCCGCCTATGTGGGGGATATCTTCGGCTCTCTTCTGGCCATCGAAGCCACCACCTCTTTTTTTCTGGAATCGACCCTGATCGGGGTCTGGGTCTTCGGATGGAACAAAATTTCCAAAAAGGCCCACGCTGCGGTTATGTGGCTGATCGCCGGGGCCGGAAGCCTTTCGGCGGTCTGGATCATTATCGCCAACGGCTGGATGCAGCATCCGGTCGGGTTTGATATTCGAAACGGCCGGGCCGAGCTGGTCGATTTCTGGGCCGTGGTGACCAACACCTTCGCCCTGTTGCAGCTGGTGCACGTTCTGGCCGGCGCATTCGTTCTCTCCGGCTTCTTCGTCATGGGCATCAGCGCCTACCATCTGCTCAAGAAGCAGAACGTCACTTTCTTTACCCGGTCCTTTAAAACCGGTCTGGTCATCGGCCTGATCGCCTCCGTCGTGGTGGCGGTGGAAGGCGACTTTCACGCCTCGGAAGTCGGCAAGGTGCAGCCCACCAAGCTGGCGGCCATGGAGACCCTGTGGGAAACCACCACCCGGGCCCCCCTCTACCTGTTTACCTGGCCCAGTGAAAAAGACGAGCGCAACCTGATCGAAATCGGCGCGATTCCGGGCATGTTGAGTCTTCTCGCCCACAAAAACATCGACGCGGAGGTTCGCGGTCTCAAAGATTTTCCCCGGGACGAACGGCCTCCGGTGCTCCTGACCGCCTTCTCTTTTAAAGGAATGGTGGCCCTCGGCATGTACTTCATTCTGATTACCGTCATCGGGTTTTTCCTGAAAGACCGATTGACCGAATCCCCCCTGTTTTTGAAACTGATGATCGTCTCCATTCCGCTGCCCTATATCGCCAATCAGCTGGGATGGGTAGTGGCGGAGGTGGGCCGACAGCCCTGGATCGTCTACGGGCTGATGAAAACCTCGGATGCGGTTTCACCCATCACCTCTACTCAGGTCGGCATCAGCCTGACCGCCTTCATCCTGATCTACGGCGCCCTGGGTGCGATCGGCTTTTATCTCATAACCAAAATCGCCGTCAACGGACCTGAACCTGTTCAATCCCCTGAAACTGCATAGCGGAGGTTACGAAAAATGGAATTACAGATTACGTGGTTTTTTCTCTGGGCGCTCCTGTGGGCGATCTTTTTCATGACGGACGGTTATGATTTCGGGATCGGTACCCTGCTGCCCTTTATGGGGCGCACCGAAACCGAAAAAAAGGTGATGATCAACTCTATGGGACCGCTGTGGGACGGCAACGAGGTATGGCTCATCACCGCCGGCGGGGTCACCTTCGCCGCCTTTCCCACCCTGTACGCGGCCATGTTTTCTTCATTTTACGCGGCCCTGCTGCTGATCCTGTTCGCCCTGATCTTCAGAGGGGTGGCCTTTGAATTCCGCCACCATGTGGATGACGAGGGATGGCGCGGGTTCTGGGACCTTTGCATCTTTATCGGCAGCGTCGCCCCGGCGGTCCTCTTCGGGGTGGCCTTCGCCAACATTTTCCAGGGGGTCCCACTGGACCAGAACGGGGTCTATCACGGCAGCCTGTTTTCGCTCCTCAACGGATACGGGCTTCTGGGAGGTATCTTCTTTTTGGTCCTTTTCATGGAACACGGCGCCCTCTGGCTGGCCATCAAGGCCCCAGGGGACCTGGAAAAACGCGCCGACCTTCTGGCCAACGGCCTCTGGTGGCTGAGCTTGGCAGTGGCCCTGCTTTTCCTGATCGCCACGAAGCTCAAGACCCAACTTTACGCCAACTATTATGCCAATCCGGTGCTTTTTCTGCTGGTGCTGCTGAATCTGGGGCTGTTCATTCAGACAAAGATTTTTCTGGTCCGGAAATCCTATTTCACCGCCTGGTTTTCCTCGGCCCTGACCATCCTCTGCTGCACCTTTTTCGGGTTTATCGGGCTGTTTCCGAAGGTGCTGCCCTCCAGCATTCATCCGGCTTACAGCCTTACCGCCTTCAATTCCTCCTCCAGCCCGCTCACCCTCAAGATCATGCTGACGGTGGTGGTGATTTTCATCCCCATCATTCTCGCCTATCAGGTATGGACCTATTATCTGTTCAAAGACAAGATCAGCGAAGCGGACCTTGAAATGGAAGAGGCCTATTAACATGCAAGCACGAACCCGATGGATATGGCTGATGGTCTTCGGGGCGGTCTTTCTGATCTGCCTTTCGGTCGCGGCCCAGCAGAACACCGGTCCCGAAGAAATGGTGCTGGAGGGGGGCCGGACCGGGGATATTTCCTTTCCCCATCGTCTGCATCAAACCGCCCTGGACCAGAAATGCGAAGTATGCCACGATCTGTTCCCTCAGGAAAAAGGCTCCATTCAGGGGCTGATCGATCAGGGAAAGCTCAAAAGCAAAGAGATCATGAACAAGCATTGCGTCAAGTGTCACCGGGAGATGAAACGGGAAGGCAAACAGACCGGACCGATCTCCTGCACGCAGTGCCACAACAAAGATTAAGGAAGGTCTTATGCTGGTACTCGGAATACAAGGAAGCCCCCGCAAAAAAGGGAATACGGATTTTCTGCTGAAGACCTTTATGAAGGCGGCGGAAAAGCGAGGGGCCCGCACCCACACCATTACCGTGGTCGATCAACACATCGAACCATGCGCGGAATACACGACCTGCGAAAAAAAGGGGTTCTGCCCCATCAAGGACGATATGGACCCGGAGATCTACACCCTGTTCCGCCAGGCGGATGTGGTGGTGCCGGCCGCTCCGGTCTTTTTCTACAATGTGCCGGCCCAGATGAAAGCGCTGATCGACCGGAGCCAGACCCTGTGGGCGCGAAAATACCGGCTCGGCCTCTCGGACCCCAAACGGTCCATGCGACGAGGGTTCATTCTCTCCCAGGGCGCTACCAAGGGCAAAAACCTGTTTGCCGGGGTCGAACTCACCGCCATGTATTTTTTCGACGCGGTGGGGGCCGAATATGCGGGCAATCTCTATTACCGGGGTATCGAGCATAAGGGAGACATGAGCAAACACCCGACGGTGAAGGCGGATGTCGAGGCTGCGGTGGAAAAGCTATTTCAGCCTTTCGACCGACGCAAACGCATCCTCTTCGCCTGCCGGGAAAACGCCTGCCGCAGCCAAATGGCCGGGGCCTTTGCCCAGTACCTGGGAGGTGAACATGTGGAGGTGATCATCGGCGGCAGCGAACCGGCCGAAAAGATCAACCCGAGCATGGAAAAGGTGATGAAGGAAAAGGGCATCGATATGGGTTTCCGGGTCCCCCGATCCATCGACCAGGCCCTTGAAGAAGCAAAACCCGAAATGATCGTCACCATGGGGTGCGGAGAGGACTGCCCTTCCGTTTCCGGCGCCGACCATCAGGACTGGGACCTGCCCGATCCGGCCGGAAAAAGCCTGGATGTCATGCGGTCGGTTCGGGACGAGATCGAAAAACGCGTCATTCGACTGATCAAAAGTTTTTAGATTCAAAACCGCGATTTTCTAACCCTAACCGAAATCAGACAAGGAGGAATCAGTGGACAAATACGTGTGTACGGTTTGCGGCTATGTGTATGATCCGGCGGAAGGAGATCCGCCCAACGGCGTCGAACCCGGAACCGCCTTCGAAGACATTCCCGATGATTGGACCTGCCCCATCTGCGGCGCCGCCAAGGAGGACTTCGAAAAAGAATAGCCGTTGACATTTCAGCCATCAGGCTTAAATTTGTTAAGTAACAAAAACGCCCTTTTTCCGCCGATTCCGGTAAAAAGGGCGTTTCAGTCTCGGCCTCCCCCACAGACAGGCTCTCGCGCCCGAACCCGAAAGCGGAAGGATGGATCATGAAACCGGTTGAAATCGCAGACGGCATTTACGATGTCGGGGTCATCGACTGGAATATCCGGGATTTCCACGGCTATTCCACCCACATGGGCACCAGTTACAACGCATTCCTGATCCTGGATGAAAAGATCGCCTTGATCGATGGGGTGAAAAAAGGATTCGAGGATCAGATGATGCGGAATATCGCCAAAATCATCGATCCGGCCAAGATCGATCTGGTGGTCAGCAACCACACCGAAATGGACCACAGCGGAACTTTGCCCCTGGTGATGGAAAAGATCGGCGCCCATAAACCGCTGTACTGCTCCAAGATGGGTCTTCGCAACCTTTCCCGCCACTTTCCTCAGGACCTCAACTACCAGGTCGTGGAAGACGGGGGCGAACTCTCTCTTGGTAAAAGGACCCTCACCTTTCTTGAAACCCGCATGCTCCACTGGCCGGACAGCATGTTTACCTTCGTCAAGGAAGACAAAATTCTGTTTTCCAGCGATGCCTTCGGCCAACACTATGCCGGCCATGAAGAATTCGACGACCTGCTGGGCGATTCGGTGATGGACCATGCCAAGAAATACTATGCCAACATCCTGTTGCTTTATGCGCCCCTGATCCTGAAGCTGATCGACCGGGTGACCCGAATGGGGCTGAGTTTCAACATGATCTGCCCGGACCACGGCGTGCTTTGGCGAAAAGACCCGGGCAGAATCATCGATGCCTATGCCCGTTGGTCCAAACAGACCGACCTCCATCAAAAAGCGGTCATCGTCTACGATACGATGTGGGACAGCACCCACAAAATGGCCCTGGCCATCGCCTCGGGGCTTCACGATGAAGGCATCGAGGTCCGCCCCATGAAGCTTCGGGAATGGGACCGGTCCGACGTCATGACCGAAATCCTCGAAGCCAAGGCGGTGGTGGTGGGTTCTCCCACCCTCAACAACGGCATCTTTCCGACTCTGGCCGATTTTCTGACCTACATGAAGGGGCTTCGACCCGAAAACAAGATCGGCGCCGCATTCGGCTCCTTCGGGTGGAGCGGAGAGAGCGTCAAGGTCCTTTCCGGAGAGCTTGAGGCCATGAAATTCGATATGGTCGATCCGGGGCTCAAAATCCAGTATGTGCCCGAGGCGGAACAGCTTGAAAAATGCATCGAATTCGGCCGAACCATCGGAAAAGCGATCCATAACGGAAAAGCAGGATAGACCCTCTACCATGGTCACCTGCTCAAAAAAACCGGCGGTGGACATCGGCGACTGCAACCTGTGCGAAGGCTGCATTTCTTTATGTCCCACGGTTTTCAGCCTAAACCATCTCGGGTATATTGAAGTGGCCGAAATGGACTGCTACCCCGAAAAAGCGGTGGATGAGGCCATTGCCGACTGCCCCGAGGACTGCATTTCATGGGAGAAAAACAGGATACCTTTATGAAAAAAATCGCGATGTTCGTCTTCAACGGCGACCCCATGTGCTTTATCCATGTGCTTTTAAACGGTTTGGACATGCACAAAAAGGAATATCAGATCCGGATCATCATGGAAGGAACCGCCACCGGACTCACCCCGAAACTGGCCGAATCGGACCATCCCCTTCACAAGCTCTGGGAAGCGGCAAAAACCGCCGGGCTGGTGGCCGGGGTCTGCGAGGCCTGCTCTCGAAAAACCGGCGCCCTGGACGCGGCGAAGAACCAAGGCCTCGTTATCCTCAATGAAATGAACGGTCACCCGAGCATGGCCCGATATCGGGAAGACGGGTTCGAGATCATTACCTTTTAATTATGGCCGCCGATACCCTCAGCACTCGACAGTTAAAATTTCGCCTGTACGATCACCTGAAGGCGAAGGATTTCGATCCCCAACTTCAGGAAATTCGCCGATATCCGCTCAAACAGGTCGTCAGCCCGCTCTTCTCTTATTTTTACAATGCCGATGAGCGGGTCCGCTGGCACGCGGTCACCGCCATGGGAGCGGTCGTTTCGGATCTGGCCGAGGGCGGAGAGATGGAATATGCCCGGGTGGTCATGCGCCGAATGATGTGGAACCTGAACGACGAATCGGGCGGCATCGGATGGGGCTCGCCCGAGGCCATGGGCGAGGTGATGGCCCGTAACGATACCCTGGCCGGGGACTTCGGGAACATTATCGTCTCTTACCTGATGGAGGAAGGCAACTATCTGGAGCATCCCTTGCTTCAACGGGGGCTGCTGTGGGGAATCGGCCGCCTGGCCCACGCGCGGCCGGAGCGCATTCCTCGGGCCGCGCCGCACTTGGTCCCGTTTCTCACCTCCGAAGACCCGGTCCACCGGGGATTGGCCGCCTGGGCGGCGGGACCCTTCAAGAACGCGTCGACAAACCCCTTGCTAAAAGATTTGTGCAGTGATAATTCCGACATCACGGTCTACATGAACGGTGAACTGGTCGATCGAACCGTCGCGAGCCTCGCTCGAGAATCCCTAAACCGATAGCCGAAGGAGTCTGCCATGTCGCCTGTGGAACTCGTCCCCGCCGCCGAACCCATCCTGGTTTCCTGGGGTTGGTTTCACGGTTTTCTGATGCTGGTTTTCGTCATCCACCTGTTATTGATGAACATCATGGTGGGAGGCGGCATCATGGCCTTGGTGACCGGTTTAAAACGGGCCGCACAGGGTGAGGGTCTGTCTTTTCAACATGACCTTTCGGTGAAACTGCCCGTCGTCATCGCCCTGGCCGTCAACTTCGGGGTCGGCGCCCTGCTCTTCATGCAGGTCCTCTACGGCCATTTTTTCTATATCAGCTCTCAGCTGATGGCGGTCTACTGGCTGTCGGTAATCGGTTTGTTGATCCTCGGGTATTACTGCGCCTATATTTACCAATACAAATTCGACACCCTCGGTGAGCTTCGAAACGGCATCATCGGCGTGACGGTAGTCTGTTTCCTGGTCATCGCGTTTTTTTTCACCAACAACATGACCCTGATGCTGAATCCCACCACCTGGCCGCGGTATTTTGTGGAACCCGGCGGAACCTTGCTCAACTTGTCTGATCCCACGGTGATTCCCCGGTATCTCCATTTTCTGACCGCCTCCATGGCCGTGGCCGGTCTCTTCACCGCCGTGATCTGGACCCTCAAAGAAAAGAAAGGGGCGCCCCAAGCCAAAACCCATATCGGTCGCGGCATGCGGTGGTTCACCATCGCCACCCTTTTTCAGGTCCTGATCGGGTTCTGGTTCCAGATGAGCCTTCCCGACCGGATCATGCTTCTCTTTCTCGGGGAGAATACGCTCCATACCGCCGTCTTTATCGTCGGGCTCGGCCTGGTGGTTCAGGCCCTGTATTACGGGTTTAAAAACCGGGTGTGGCCGGCCGCCTTTTCCCTGGTCCTTCTGGTTCTGGTGATGGCGGTGATGCGAGACCTGGTGCGAAGGGCCTATCTGGCGCCCTACTTCAAAGTATCGGACCTTGAGGTGCTCGGTCAGTTCACCCCGCTGCCGGCGTTTCTGATCATTCTGATTCTGGTGGCGGCGGTGCTGGTCCACGCAGTCCGAATCGGGATGACGCGGACCCAAAGATCCGAAGACGTTACAAACTTTTCAACTTATTCCAACGGATAAGGAGGCTAAAAAGAACCATGGACTTTAAATTTCACCTTGAACGGGCATGGACATTAACCCTTAAATACATCGGGCCCTTGATACTGACCACCCTGGCCACCGGCGTGGTCGGGTTTATCAGCATCGGCATACTGGCGCCGGTGGTGCTCGCCGGATATATGCAATCCATTCTGCTCATGATTCGAAGCGGCCGGGAACCCAAAATTCAGGATATCTTTTCTGAAATGCGGCTGTTTCTTCCCCTGCTCGGATTTGGATTGGCGGCCGCCGTTCTGATAGTCATCGGGTTTTCTCTGTTCTTCCTGCCGGGCATCGTGGTGGTCTTCGGGATCACCTATGTCTGTTTATATATGATTCCGCTGATGACCGACCGGAGCTTCGGCCTGTCCGATGCGATCAAGGAGAGCTTCGAAATGGTCAAGGGCGCCGACGCCATGGACCACATCATTACCGCAATCCTGTTCGTTTCCATTTCGGCCATCGGCAGTTCGGTATTCGTCGGCTGGCTGTTCACTCAGCCCCTCGCCACCATCTTTCTGCTTTCGGTCTATGAGGATAAAATCCGGCGCCGTTCGTCCAAGCCGCCGGCCTATGATACGCCGCCCCGTCCACCGACGGAGGAACCCGGTGGGAATGAAGAACTGAAACAGAAATAGGCTTTTCTTTCTGGAAAAGCCTGTTTTTCGCCCCTCCCTATGAAAAATGGGCAACCCGGCCGGGTTGCCCATTTTTTTTCTAATCCCCCAATATTTCGACTGATCCTTCGAGATTTTCGGTTATCGGCTGAATCCCGACCCTATTCCCCGAAGATTTTAGAAGCCAGGCGAATGTCTTCCGGGCAGAAGACAAAGAGGCATTTTTCATCCGGAGAAGAAACCGAGCCGTACACGTAATTGATATTGATCCCCTCCTCCCCGAATTTGGTGGTGATGTCGGCCAGTTCTCCGGGCCGGTTCTCGAGCTTGACGGCGATGACATCCACGGTGTCGAAGAGATACTCGTTTTCGGCCAGCAAGGCCAGGGCCTTGTCGGTGTCATCCACCAGCATGCGGATCAGTGCGAATTCGGCCGAATCCTTTCGCATGGAATTATAGCTGGCGCTGGAGGCGATTCGCTTGAGGGATTTGCCCCGGGCCTGAAACAGGGTCTGGACGTACTTGGAGGCATCCTGAATCGTAATCGCGTCGATATTGATTCCTTGTTCTGACAGCAGGGAGGACAGTTTGCCCAGCTCCCCGGGAATGTTCTTTAAAAACAATGAAATTTCGGTCCTGACCATCGCTTTTCTCCTTTTCATGGCTTCGGCTTCACCGCCGGTGCGGCCCCGGTAACTCGGCGAAGCACTGCTTTGTTTTTCTCACGCATTCACCTGTTTTTTGGGCGGCATATTAGGTAATATAAAAAGTCAAGTCAACCGGTTATTGGGCTTCAAATTGAGACTTGCGAGGCGGGGGGTTTTCCGGTATTAAAAACAGGGAGGGAATCCAAGCCCATCACCCCTAAGAAAAAAAGGACGGAGCGTCGCAATGTCGGAAAAAGGAAAGAAGATTGCCTATGTCGAAAGGGATATGGAAGAATTCATCCCTTTTTTTCTGGAAGAGAGCCGGGAAGAGATTCGCAAGCTGATTGAGGCGTTAAAAAAAGGGGATTACGAAACGCTGAAGGATTTCGGCCATAAGATCAAAGGATCATCCAGAACGTGCAGCGAAGGCTTCAAAGAGATGAGCGACAT
>JGI12048J13642_10078617_pt1 | contig 13419 bp, 9 predicted proteins | sample ElkSlonscriptome_16_FD_13642 | JGI IMG/M metagenome (IMG submission 13642) | reverse complement strand
GTTGTTATTATCCGTCAGGATGGTGATGAAAAGAAAACCGTAATACGCAGGCAAACTCCTGATGACGAGGAAGTGGTCGAAGAAGTTATAATTGAAGAGCCCGGCAAGGTCATTTTCATCGAGGGTGGCGAAGAAACTGAAATTGACATCAATCAACTTCGAAAAGACGTGGAAGAGCAATTCAAGAAGGAAGGAATCAGTTTAAAAGAATTGGAAGAAGTAGAGTGGGAAGAAAATGTGCGCGTAAAAGTATTAGAAGACATTGAGCGTGAGGCGGCTATGAATGAGGAAGCCGAACATGGCAAACGCCGGGTGATTGTGCACAGCGTAGTGCGCTCTCACGACTTGGGTGACTCTGAAACATTCGAGCGACCTGAATACACCGTTGCCATGGTAAGTCGAATCGGAGGTGAGTCAGATGCGTCGAGTTTTATCGCAGATCCTGCTGAATTACCCATTGAGGGCCCTAGCTTCTTTCCCAATCCGACTGAAGGGAAATTTCGATTAGAGTTCTTCCTGCCGGAGCATGGTCAGACACAAATTCAAGTATTCGATATGCAGGGTCGGGAAGTTTTTACTGAAAACCTTGGAAATTTTCAAGGAGCTTATAAAAACGACATTGATATTTCAGATCTGAACCAAGGTGCATACATACTCAACATCACCCAAAACAATCTGCGATTGGCAGAGAAAATAATCGTGAATTAAGTACGATTCGGTTAAACATCAAACAAAGGAAAAACCACCTCGAAAGGGGTGGTTTTTTCTAATACCGGAAAGATTGATGGAATAGTTATTCTTTCTCAAAGAAAATCTCCACCCGCCTGTTTAACGAGCGACCTTCCTCGGTAGCATTAGAGGCATAGGGCTCTCGCTCTCCGTAGCCTCTGGTCTTAATTCGGTCGGGCTCGATTCCGTTTATTACCAGCCATTCTTTAGTAGAGGCTGCGCGATTTTCACTTAAAATTTGATTGTAGGCGTCAGATGCCACTGCATCGGTGTGTCCATGTATTCGTACGATTACATCTTGATTCTCGTCAAGAATCTGCGCCACATCGTCCAATACCTCCACGTATTTCGCCGTAATGTTGAACTTATCGTATTCGAAATACACAAAGCGAATCACCGTATTCTCATTCAGTATTTCCTCCCTTGATAGTGATTCGAGCGTTCTGTCTTTCGTTTCCACACCATCTATTTCAATAATTAAAACAGGGTCTCTCTTTACCTTTTCTCCCACGGCGGGCAATGTGTCAACCTCTTCTACCACTTCTTCCACTATTTCCTCGATGTCATCTACCAACGATTCAATTTTTACTTCAGTTAAATAAAGATTGGAAAGAGAGTCATTTCGATTGCTCGAAAAATAGGCCGTGCTGTCTCCTGCCATGAAGAAGTAGGCGTCGAAAGCAGTTGAATTGAAATCCGCTTTACGAGGCAGGGTCCAATTATCCCATTCACCGGCTACTCGCTTGGCGTAATAGATGTCGTAATTTGCATCATTGCCTCGGCCATTGGTCGAAAAGAAAAGAAGCTCGGTAACGGGATCGAAATAAGGGCTGATTTCATTCAAGGTACTGTTGATTGCAGCTCCTAAGCTTGTGGGCGCGCTCCAGGTCTCTCCTGTTTTTTCACTTACGTAAAGGTCATTTCCCAAGCTGTCGATTTCAGACGTGGGGAGCGTCCATAATATGAATGACTCATCCGAAGCTACATAAGCACTGTAGAACGTTCCGAGAATTTCCAATCCTGGAACTTCGACTGCCACGGGAGAAGACCAAGCTTCATCAGCTGCATTATACTCGCTTACCGAGAGGCCGGGAACGGATTCTTCCTCGTCGGTCATTTTGTTTAGGAGGTACAGTTTTTTGCCATCAGCAGCAATGCCTACCACGGCATTGCTCCATTTGTCATTCAAAGCCTTGAGAGGTTTAGCCTCCGAGTACGAACCTTCTTTCAATTCCGAATACCAAATATCTTGGCCCGAAAATTTTCCTCCTGCATTGTCAGGATGAAAGGTTCGCGCAAAATAGAGGGTACCCAAATCGCCGCTCAAAACGGGCAGTCCTTCTTCGGCAGCGGAGTTGATGGCATTGGGTAATTTTTGAGGCGTGCTAAAGCTTATGGTATCTTCTTGAGCAAATGCCTGGCTGAGCAGGGTAATTCCTATGAGGAAAAGCGAAATTCCTTTTGGCATCACTTCTTGTTTTTTCGGTTAAACTGAAATCCGAGAACCACTTCGTGGCTTCCGCTGCTGAGGTCATTGATGTCTGAAGTGACATAATCGTAGGCATAGGCCAAGCGCATAAAATCAGTCAAATTGGCTCCCAGAATGATGGAGACAGCATCTTGATTTCGGTAAGAAACACCCAACCTGAAGCGTCGATCCCATTCTGCCATAAGGTTAATGTCTACCGAGAGAGGAGAGGGTGGTCTGATCTTCATCATGAAGCTCGGGGTGAGGTCAATTTTTTCACTTACCGTAAAACGGTAACCCGAAGTCACATAATGGTGCATTTCGAGACGAGCCTCACTCAGGTTGAGCGGCGATTGTTCATTTCCTAAATTGATCTCATTACGGCCCAATTGGTAGACGGAGTAACCTAGGAAGGCGCGATCGCTGTAAAAATAAAGGCCCGCATTAATGTCAAATAAGTTTGAGTTTGAACCATTGGCGATAAAATCGTTGTAGGTATTGTCAAAATCATTTTCCAAAATGATATCGTTTCGGTCAAAACTGAAGCCGTACCAACCCATACTCACACCGGCAGCGATCCAATAATCGTCTCCTATCGGATGATGGTAGGAGTAGCTTCCCATCACTGAGCTACGCTGAAAAACCCCGTATTCATCTCGGGCAATCAACCCACCTACTACATGCTTGGCATACCTGACGGAGCTTGCACTTTTCAGTAATCCCGGATGGCTGATAGGTATTGAGTAGAGTTTGCCCGGAGCGGCCGGCTGTTTACCGAGGTTTATGGTTCCTCCAACGTAATAAGTTTGAGGTGCCCCGTCAAAACCTGCCCACTGTTGGCGAAAGCCTAAGGCTAAATCAATATCGTGAGTCAGACTTGATGCTGCCGGGTTCAGAACGTAAGGATTGTTCATGTATTGGCTGAACTGCGGTAATTGCTGTGCATTGGCCATGCAAAAGGCGAAGAAGGACAGCAGTAGAGATAATGCGATTCTCTTTTTCATGGCTTAGCGTATGATGTTTACGGTTCCGTTTAAATTCTCTTTTCCCTCGCTATTGAAATCAATCACGTAGTAGTATGCGCCTGTTGGCAATTCTTCCCCATCAGTGGTTCCGTCCCACGGTTCGTTATATCCCGTAGAAGCGAAAACCTCGACTCCCCAACGATTGTAAATCTGTACGGTCACATCGGGAAAGTTTTCAATTTGTGGGATGTTCCAGACATCATTTACATTGTCGCCATCAGGGGTAATGGTATTGGGGAGTTCAAAAAACACTCTGACCTCCACCGAATCAGTCAATGTGCACCCTATTGGCGTTTCGTATTCAAGGAAGTAAAGCGTGGTTTCATTGGGTGTGGCGAGCGGATTTAGGCAATCCGTGCAGCTCAAGCTCTCAGGTGGACTCCATTCGATGGTTCCATTTGGTGGTGAAGCAGCTCCCGACAGCTGAGCAGAGCCACCGTCTAAAATCGTTTGATCCGGTCCCGCATCTACAATTACTCCTTCTTCCACTATAATGTTTACCGTGTCAGTTTTAATCTCGCAGCCGTTTTCAGGATCTATGGACCATACGAACGAATTGAGGCCCACCTGAAGATTGGTGACCAGTGAAATATTACTGTTCGGTGATTGGATATTTCCCGACCCCTCCAAAAGGTACCACAATCCAATTCCGAAATCAGGACTGTTACCTGAAAGGGTAGCCGAGTTGCTGTTGCAAATGTTTTGATCATTTCCGGCTTCAGGTCGGGTGGCCGGCAGTAAAACTTCTACCTCATAAGAGCAGATAGCCACATTTCCATTGATATCCTCAATTTCAAAACTTACCACGTTAATTCCTAAGGGAAATTGTGTTCCTGATTCAGGCCCTTCCGTCTGAGTGATTGAAGCGATGCCACAATTATCAGAGGCGATCGGTTGAGGCAAATCAATGATCAAATCGCAGGACTGGAAGGATTCCGGGCATTCCACAAGGGGGGCAGTGACATCTTCTACAACAATGTTGAAACTGCAAAGACTCGTATTTCCTGAATTATCAGCGGCGGTAAATTCTATAGTGTAATTTCCGGGGTTCAACAAATCTCCCGATAAAGGTCCTCCTGTCTGTTCTACTGTAGTTGCTCCGCAATTATCAGTAGCCTGAGGTGTATCAAAGCTCACAAGGGTATCGCAACTATTGCTTTCCAATTCGATGATCAAATCTTCGGGGCACTCTAAAAACACGGGCGATTCTGAATCGATCACCGTAACGATGTAAGAACAGGTAGATAAGTTTCCTTCAGCATCCGTAGCGTCAAAACTGAAACTTGTTGCGCCCAGAGGCAATTCAGTTCCGCTCACGGGTCCCTCCGTTTGAATGATGGTTATATCTGCAGAACAATTATCAGTAGCGGTAGGCAAGTTGAAGGTATAGACGGCTCCACAAATTCCCTGATCAGTTTCGATGTTTGTGTCATCAGGGCAATCGAAGGTTGGTGCTTCAACGTCATTCACCGTTACCGTAAAGGAGCAACTTGCTGTATTTCCTTGTTCGTCCTCAGCTTCGTAAGTTACTGTCGTTATTCCTTCAGGGAAACTTTCACCTGAGGCAAAGCCATCGATTAGAGTGAGCGTAACGTCGCTGCAATCATCTTCGGCTTCAGGAAGATCGTAAGTGACGATCGCCGAACAAAGGCCCGGATCATTATCCACTTCAATATTTTCAGGACAAGTGATCGTTGGTGGCTCTTCTTCTGTCACCGTAACGGTAAAGCTGCATGTGTTTGTGTTTCCGGCATCATCTTCGGCTTCAAAGGTTATGATTGTTTCTCCCACGGGAAATTCCGTTCCTGACAAAGGGCCTTCAATTTGATTGACTGAAGCCAAGCTGCAATTGTCAGTTGCGGTTGCATCTCCAAAGTTTACGATGGTGCTACACGCCAGGCCTGCGTCTACTTCGATGTCGTCGGGGCAATCAATGATCGGCGCCTCATTGTCTTCAACCACTATATTGAATGTGCAGGTCTCGATATTTCCCGCCGGGTCGGTCGCTTCAAATGTTACAGCCGTAGAGCCAAGTGGAAAGGTACTTCCCGAAACAGGACCGGCTGTTTGGACAGGTATGAGCGTTTCATCACAATTATCGGTGACTAGAGGTGAATCAAAAGAGACCGTGGCTTCACACACACCTTCATCCGTGGAAACTACCAAATCTTCAGGGCACTCAAACACGGGAAGTTCCGTATCATTTACTGTTATGGTAAATGAACATGTGGCTGTATTTCCACTTAAATCGGTCACGGTATATTCTTCGGTAGTAACACCCACAGGAAATACAGCGCCGGAACCCAAACCTGCCGTTAGGGCGGTAGATTCACCTCCACAGTCATCGGTTCCTACAGGTGCGGTGTAGCTAACTACGGCACTACAAAGCCCCGGGTCGTTATCAATAATAATGTCGGCGGGGCACGTTATTTCAGGATCAACTCCTTCGAGCACGGTAACGGTGAAAGAGCAAGTCGAGCTCAGTCCGTTCACATCGGTCGCCTCGAAGGTAACGGTATTCGGCCCCAACGGAAAGTCAGAACCTGAGGGTAATCCGTCTATTTGCGTAATCGAGGCAATCGCACAGTTATCGGTAGCTGTCGCGTCGGCAAAATTTACAATTCCACTGCAGTCTCCGTCGGGTACATTTAACACGATATCATCCGGACAAGTAATGACAGGAGCTTCTTCGTCAGTCACGGTAATGTTAAAACTACATTGAGCGGTGTTTCCGGAAATATCTACAACCTCGAAAATGACTGTATTCGTGCCAATGGGAAAGAGATCGCCCGAGGGCAAGCCTGAGATTAAGTTCACTTCATCTATGCCACAATTGTCATCTGCAAGGGGAGCATCGTAGGTTACAATTGCCCCGCAGACTCCGGGATCATTCGTCACCGAAATATCCTCAGGGCAAGTTATAGTCGGATCGGTATCGTCGATCACCAAAACATTGAAGGTGCAGACTTCCGTGTTGCCAAATTCATCTTCTGCAGTAAATTCTACTTCCGTGCTTCCTGCCGGAAATGTGGATCCGCTGGTGGGGCCGCCTGTTTGGGTAACGGTCACATCTGAGCATGGGTCTTCTGCTGTTGGTGGGTCAAAATTTACCACAGCCTCGCATGCTCCGGGAGCGGCATTTACTTCAATATCATCGGGGCAATCAAAAGTCGGTACGCTCGTCTCGGTTATATCGATGGTAAAACTGCACGCCGCCTGATTTCCCGAATTGTCTTGCGCACCAATAGTCACAGTGTAGAAGCCTGCGGTAAGTGTGGCTCCGGGTGGCGGCCCGCTGACTAGTCCGATGATTACATCGGTGCAATTGTCAGTCGCGGTAGGAATGGGGTAGTTGACTACCGTATCGCAAGCTCCGGAGAAGATCGTTATGGAAATATCGTCAGGACAAGTAATGACCGGGTTTTCGTCGTCGGTTACAATGATATCGAAGGCACAAACAACTTCATTACCCGCGGCATCGACCGCCGTAAATTCAACGGTAGTGGAATCGACGGGGAAAACAGAGCCTGATAAGGGACCGGCAGTTTGGGAAATCGTTCCGCCGGGACAATTATCGGTAAAGGTGGGAGTGTCGAAGGTCACTGTTGTTTCGCAAAGCCCGGCATCAGCACTTACCTCAATATTTTCAGGGCAATCAATTATCGGGGCTTCATCGTCGGTGACCGTTACCGTAAAAGAACAGGTGGCTGTATTTCCACTAAGGTCGGTCACTTCATAGGTTTCGGTGGTGGTACCTACAGGAAACGTGGCTCCCGAACCTAATCCTGAGATCAGTGCCGTAGTCGGTGATGGGCAATTATCCGTTCCGACCGGTGGGGTATAAGTTACCACTGCAGCGCAAGTTCCCGGTTCAGTAGAAACGGAAATATCGGCAGGACAGATGATTTCAGGATCGGTATCTTCAGTTATTGTCACGGTGAAAGTGCATAAGGATGTATTCCCGGACCCATCAGTTGCCGTGTATTCAATTGTTGTTTCTCCTACGGGAAACGTGCTGCCAGAAGTGGGGCCCTCTGTTTGTGTGATTGTTACGCCGGGACAGTTGTCGGTGGCAGTTGGGGCAACAAAATTCACCACATCCTCGCAAGTACCCGCAGGTGCAACTTGAACGATTGGCGCGGGACAGTCAATAATCTCAGGTGCCGCGCCGTCATTAACCGTAATATCAAAACTGCATGTCGCGGTATTACCGTCCAAATCTGTGACCTGATAGGTCTCGGTAGTGGTACCAAAAGGGAAATTACTTCCTGAACCGAGCCCGCCTATTTGTATGGTGGTGGCAGTGCCGCAGGCGTCGCTGCCGACCGGCGCGGTGTAATTGATAATGGTATCACAAGTGTTGAAGACATCCACTACGATATCATCAGGACAAGTAATTTCCGGAGGAGTAATGTCATTTACAATGACCACTATTCGGCAAAATCCGTTATTTCCCGAAGCATCTGTGGTTTGAAAATCCAAAAAGCTTTCGCCCAAGGGAAATATTGAACCCGAGGGAAGCCCTCCGATTTGAGTGACTGTTACTGCTCCACAATTATCCGTAGCGGTTGGTGTGTCGAAGTTTACTACTTGCGTGCATTCGTTCTCATTGGCGTCTACTATGATGTCGTCGGGACAGTCAATTACCGGATCTTCAGCGTCGACTACCGTAACATTGAAGGAGCAGACATCGCTGTCTCCTTCGTCATTGGTTACCGTATACTCCACAATTGTAATTCCCACGGGGAAAGACGCGCCCGGTGGCAATCCCGATGTAAGGGTAGTCGTTATGTTGGTGCCGGACCCAACTCCTACCGGGGCAGTGTAGCCTACCACGGCTTCACACAGCCCCGGGTCGTTATCAACTTCGATATCAGCAGGACAATTGATGGATACCTGAGCGTAGCTTTGAACACTGAACAGGGAGAGTAGGGCGATGAACAGCGAAAGTTTAGAAGGGCGTAGCATTTTTTTCATATTCGGGCTAAGTCATTTCAAATATAGACGAATGAAAAATCGTAGGAAGCGCCGTTCCGGGTTTTTTTTACACCTTGAATGTTGATGAACTTATCACGGGATTAATCTGTGTGGGTTGGGTCTTCACTTGATAATTTTTTGCCACAGTTGTTGCAGTAATTAGCGCTCAGCGGATGATCTTCGCTACCGCAATTCATACATATCAAATCATTGTTGTGCCTGTGTACGGATGTATCTACCTCTTTGTAGATTTCTGCACCGACTATTCCCGTTGGGATCGCAATGATGGAGTAACCGAGTAGCATGATTACCGAGGCGATAAATTGTCCGAATACCGTTTGCGGAGTGATGTCACCGAATCCCACGGTGGTGAGCGTTACAATGGCCCAATAGATGCTGAGTGGTATGCTCACAAAACCCGCTTCCGGACCCTCTATCAGATACATAATACTACCCAAAATAAAAACTAAGATGAGCAGCGCTAAAAAGAATACCGTGATTTTATGACGACTTGAAATTAAGGCCTTACCCAATATTTGAGCTTCAGATACAAATCTTACAAGTTTGAGAATTCGGAAGATACGAAGAAGACGGAGGGCTCGAAGTATGGCGAAACTTTGAGAACCCACAAAAAAGATGCTCAGGTAAGTAGGAATGATCGAGAGAAAATCAATGATTCCTAAAAAAGAGAAAATGTAAACTTTTGGTTTTTTAATCACCCAAATACGGGCCAGGTATTCAAATGTAAAAAAGCCCGTAACGATCCACTCTATAACGCGAAGTTCGGCGTGAAACCGCTCATCAATAAAGCTGACGGTTTCCAGCATTACCGCTGCCACACTGACCAAAATCAGTACGAGCAGGACCAAATCAAACGATTTTCCCAATGGCGTATTCGTCCCGAAAATGATGATGAAAAGCTTTCGCTTTAAGGAGCCTTCTTTGTAATCATTTTCACTGACGTCTTGATCCGGCTTTGTCTGTTTTCTTGACATAATCGGCTCGAATTTAAGATTTCAGAAACAATGTCACTACCCCGATGGCTGTAAGCTTTGTTTTTGAACTCCTGTAATGCGCGGATTCATTACGCGAAACCATAAGGGAGGGATGGAGCTGAGGAGCATCATGCCGGGATAACCTGTTGGCATTTGAGGGCTCCGGTCGTGGTGTTCCAGCGTTTGGTATTTTTTGGCCGGTTTGTAATGGTGGTCGCTGTGGCGTGAAAGCTCGAAAAGCATTAGGCGACCCACCACGTGATTCGAATTCCAAGAGTGAATCGGTTCCACACGTTGGTAGCGGTTTTCGCTGACTTTTTTTCTGGCCAATCCGTAGTGTTCGATGTAGTTTACCGTTTCAAGCATCAGGAAGCCAATGATGGCAGCGGCCGTATAAATGAGCATGACTTTAACACCAAAAAAAAGGGCAATTGCTAGCCAAAAACCAAGCTGTAAAAGTTGAAATCGAATCATTTCGTTTTGGAGTGACCAAACAGACTGACCGGCCCTTTCCAGTCTTTTTTTCTCCAGACTCCATGCAGAGATAAAACCGTAGATTACTGACCGAGCCCAAAAGTGATAGAGGGATTCGTTCAGGCGAGACGACGCGGGATCTTCCAGGGTACTTACATTTTTATGATGTCCGCGGTTGTGTTCGATATAAAAGTGCATATAGGCAGAAGGAAGCAAGAGTACCTTTGCCATAAATCGTTCATGGTTAGTGTGTCGGTGGCCTAACTCATGTGCTACGTTAATTCCCATTCCGCCAAGGAGAACACCCAACGAAAAGGTGAGTCCGGTAAGTTCGAAGGTCGAAAAGGATCGGGTGGTAATGGCAATGAGAAAAAGTGTAATCGAAACATATAGGATGGGCACAACTAAGTAAAGCATGAAGTCATAGGCCTGATCTTTCAGTCTCATTTCTTTTTCGGCCAAGCTCAAATTTTCAGGGTCAGGCTTGAAGAGCAACTCTGCCAAGGGAATAACCCCAAAGGCAAAAATGACCGGACCAAAACTAAACCAAGATCCTTCTCGCAAACCGATTATAAAAAGTGCAGGAAGGACGAAAACCAAACCGTATTTCAAAACTTTCATAGACACAACCGAAGTTACAAAATAGAATTGTATGAAAAAACGACTTGTAAACGCAGCCTGCAAAAACTCCTAAAATCCTGAAAAAGACCGAAAATTGAAATTTGCTGTAAACCTTTTTGACTTCAGGTGGTTTTAATTCCTGACACGCAAGTGTCGGTTGATAGGTTAGTTTAATAGTAGAGTAGAAGAAAGCATCTGCCTCAGGCAGATGCTTTCTTGTTTTCGGACCATAATTCAAAAAAATAATGGTATTCGAAAACCTTTCGGATTCCATTCGGTTATATTGATCAGCAAAATAGTGCTGGTTGATAGGTTAGTTTAATAGTAGAGTAGTAGAAAGCATCCGTCCTTGAGACGGATGTTTTTTTTTCGTCTTATCCACCCTGTTGTCTCTATTGGTCGAAGTCAAGAGAATTTCAGGAGCAGAGACGCATGCTCGCGTGTAATCTTCGTTCCAGGGATGGCATCATACCTTCTGAAAATCCTGAATTCAGCAATCACACGCTTAATTGGCTAAAGCTAGACCCCCAAATGAATCAAGGCATCACCCTGATTTACCACCGGCATGTTGTTGTGGCAAATGACCAATCCGTTAACAGGAGCTTTAATCGTGGTACTGAATTCGCCAAAGGGATCTGTGATGTGCCCCAAAACATCGCCTTTGTTTACCGTCATGCCAGACTTGATCGTGCCGCGGTATATACCGCTGCGCTTGGCGCGTATCCACCGCGAATTTTGACAGAGGATGGTTTCGGCGGCGGGTGGTGTTGCAGTGTCAATCATCTTTTGCGCAGCTAAAAAGCGTAAAGCGCCATTAACGCCAGCCTCTACTACCTCTTCCTCCATGCGCATGCTTTCTCCACCCTCGTATACCAAGATCGACTTACCCATTTTAAATGCCTGTTTACGGAGGCTTTTATCTACCAGTGGGCTAAGTAATGACACCGGAGCCCCGAAGGTCTTAGCAAGTTTGGCAGCTTTCCCGTCTTTAGCGGCATAGCGTATTTGAGGAAAGTTAAATCGGGAGGCACCCCCGGTGTGAAAGTCTATCCCAAAGTCGATTTCCTTTAAAACATTATGGGTGATAAAATGAGCGATCCGTGAAGCTAACGATCCGGTACTCGACCCGGGAAAGCTTCGGTTTACATCTTTTCCGTCAGGTACATCTCGACTGAAGTTCAGGAATCCGTAAATATTCATCACTGGTATAGCCACAACGGAGCCCCTATTCAAGGACTCGAGGTGGTTGCCGTCAATCAGTCTGCGGATAACCTCAATTCCATTGATTTCGTCCCCGTGCAGCCCACCACTCAGCAAGACGGAAGGGCCGGCTTTTTTGCTCCGAAAAATGTAAACGGGCATATCAATGGTAGTGCCTGAAGGCAATTTGGCTAAGCGCAGGTTGATCTTGGCTTTTTCTCCGGCCGGAATGCTTTTTCCGGCAATGATTATTTCTTTGGTATTTGCGATGGCTCAAATTTTGGCTACGAAGGTAATCAACGCTTAAGGATTGGTTCATTTCGACTCATTTAGAAGGATGAGTTTTAAGATGCGAGATTCACTTTAATAGCAATTCCTTTATAAGCATGAATCACGAACGATCAGAATAGGAGCAATCGACCCTCGTTTTTTTGTTGTTAACTTCGCGGCCCAACACAGAAGCATGGGAGACAATCCTAAGTACGATGAAAAGCTGATTGTCGGGAACAAGGAAAAAGTTTCCTTTCCCGACCAAAAGAGATTTCATATCGTGGCTCGAATAGACTCAGGAGCGCGTTCATCATCGGTTCACTGCGACGAAATTTGGGAAGAAGAGATGAACGGAAAAAAAGTATTGTGCTGTCACTTTCTCAAGCGATCTAAGAAAGTGGTTCGCTTCAAGCAATTCAAGCGGCGCAAAGTAAAGAGTTCCAACGGACAGGTGGAGAGCCGATATGTAGTAAACCTGAAGATAAAGTTAGGAGATTGTGAAAAAACCAGCCTGGTCTCATTAACTGATCGCTCTACCATGAATTATTCCGTATTGTTGGGCCGTCGTTTTTTAAGCGACGATTTTCTCATTGACGTTTCTCGAAGTTACCTACAAAAAGAATTATGAAAATTGCCATCCTAAGCAGAAACAGAAATCTTTACTCAACCAGTCGCCTTAAAGAAGCGGCAATAGAGCGCGGCCACGAGGCCATTATAGTCGACCACATGGGCTGCTCTCTGATCGGTGAGTACAAGAACCCGAGAGTCATTTATAACGAGAAGGACCTTAGCGATGTCGATGCGATAATTCCCCGAATCGGAGCATCAGTTACTTTCTACGGAACGGCTGTGGTTCGTCAGTTTGAGATGCGCTCTGTTTTTACGGTAAATTCCTCCATAGCCATTGTGCGATCAAGGGACAAGCTGCGAAGCACACAAATTTTCAGTCGTCACGACATCGGCATTCCAAAGACGATCTTTACGAATCATCCAAAGAAACTCGATCCCTTAATCAATGAAATAGGTGGAGCTCCTGTCGTGATAAAACTATTAGAAGGTACGCAGGGAATCGGTGTGGTCTTGGCAGAAACGAAGAAAGCAGCCAAGTCTGTGGTGGAAGCCTTTCACGGACTCAATGCCAATATGCTCATTCAGGAATTCATCGCTGAAGCCGGGGGAGCTGATATACGCGCTTTTGTGGTAAACGGAAAAGTTGTGGGCGCCATGAAGCGTCAAGGTGCCGAAGGCGAGTTTCGCTCAAACCTTCACCAAGGAGGATCGGCCACCGCCGTGAAGCTTACCAAGTCCCAGCGCTCGGTTGCATTGGCTGCAGCCAAAGCCATGGGGCTGAATATGGCGGGAGTGGATATGATCGAATCTTCCCGCGGCCCACTGGTGCTGGAGGTAAATTCCTCACCAGGTCTCGAGGGTATCGAGAAAGCAACCGGAAAAAATATAGCCTGCGAAGTGATCAAATACATTGAGCAAAACGCAGGCAAAAACTTGAAGAAGGATAAGGTGGGGGCTTAGTGGTGCTTGGTCGATGGTCCTTAGTCTGTAGTCCGTAGTCGATAGTACTTCCTGAACTTAACCCTATACTCTGTAGACACTATCTACCATCTACCATCTACTATCTACCATCTACTATCTACTATCTACC
>JGI12048J13642_11012576_pt1 | contig 13424 bp, 8 predicted proteins | sample ElkSlonscriptome_16_FD_13642 | JGI IMG/M metagenome (IMG submission 13642) | reverse complement strand
GTTAAGAAATGAAGAATTACGCACGTTGGATTGGTGGAGGATTAGGTTGGGCATTCGGCGGACCTATCGGTGCTATTCTGGGTTTTGCTTTAGGCTCCATGATCGATAAGTCTTCATCGCTTGTTACACAAGAAGAGGCGGGTCAATCGAGAAGAAGATCAAGTTATGGTTATACAACGGCCAATGACTTTACCGTGTCACTCTTGGTCTTGACCGCTGCGGTAATGAAAGCCGATGGGAAAGTACTAAAGTCAGAATTGGATTACGTACGAAATTTTCTGGAAAGGCAATTCGGAAAAGGAAAAGCACAGGATCAAATTCTTCTGCTTCGGGACATATTAAATCAACCCCTTGATGTAAGGGCAGTTTGCTTGCAGATTAAGCAAAACATGCAGCATCCGTTGCGACTTCAACTCCTTCACTATGTTTTTGGATTGGCGGCAGCCGACGGAAGTTTGGACGTAGCAGAGGTGAAAGTGATAGAAAACATCGCAACCTATCTGGGCATAAGCCATAAAGACTATGAGTCTATTCGAGCCATGTTTGGCCATGATACTCAAAGCGCTTATAAAATTTTAGAGATCGATGAAAATGCCGATGAGGCTACCGTCAAAAAAGCATACCGTAAAATGGCGGTAAAATACCATCCTGACAAAGTCGGGCATCTAGGCGCTGAGTTTCAAAAAGCCGCCAAAGAAAAGTTTCAAAAGGTACAAGAGGCTTACGAATCGATAAAGAAACAACGAAACTTCAAGTAGTGAAAGAGCGAAAACATTTAATCGGATCCCTGCTCATTCCACTGCTCTTCGTCATGGTATTGTGGATTATTCACTTCACTGCGAATGAACTCGATTTCGATCTTTCCAAATATGGACTATATCCGCGAAAAGCGGAAGGTATATTCGGAATCATCACCATCCCTTTTATTCACGGCAGTTGGTCGCACCTCATCAATAATTCCATTCCTCTATTGGTGCTGGGCTGGGCGCTTTTTCACTTCTACCCTTCCCTATCTTGGAAAACCATTTTTTGGATTTGGTTGTCAAGTGGCATCTGGCTTTGGATTTCAGGAAGACCTTCTTATCATATTGGCGCTAGTGGAATAGTCTACGGCTTGGCATCTTTTCTCTTTCTCAGTGGTTGGCTGAGAAGGGAGAAACGCGTAGCTTCCCTCTCGCTTCTTATTGCATTTTTGTATGGAAGTATGTGGTGGGGGGTCTTACCGGTAGATCCCTCCATCAGTTGGGAAGGACACTTATGGGGAGCTTTAGCAGGCTTCGCTTTGGCTTGGGTATACCGTAAAAAAGGTCCTCAAAAAGAAGTGTACAATTGGACGGAAGAGGAAGAAGATCCGGACGATGAACTAACAAAAATCGCTTTGGGCGAAATTGAACCCCCCAAGGAGGTTCAAAAGCCCAAGCGAATCGTTTACGTCTATCGACGAAAAGAAGAGACCGATGAAAATCGGCCTTCTGATAAAAACACTAATTGATTTCAACCACTTCGATCTCAAAAGTGAGATCTTTTCCCGCGAGGGGATGATTGGCATCGATGGTAATTTCAGCGTCTGAAATATCCTTTACGGTAACAATAATTTGCTCCCCTGAAGGAAGTTGAGAAGCCAACTGCTGACCGACCTGAGGCTTCAAATCGGGAGGAAGTTGATCCTTTGAAATTTTCTGAACCATATCAGGCCTTACCTCTCCATATGCTTCTTCGGCCGGAATCGTAACGGATTTTTTCTCCTTTACTTCCATACCTTTGACAGCATTATCAAAACCGGGAATCATCTGGCCTGCACCAACTGTGAACGACAAAGGTTCACGATCAACGGAAGAATCAAACACTTCACCATCTGAGAGTGTTCCTGTATAATGAACACTTACGGTGTCCTTTTCTTTAACTTTTTCCATAGTTATTGAATTTAGCCGCAAAGATAGTGAACATTATCCCGAAGACCTGAAAGAACAACAGAAACCCTTATTTTTCACCCCAAATAAAAAACAAATGGAACCGAGTCAAAGAAAATTAATCATTATAGTAGCCGTAACGGCATTTTTGCTTTTGGTATTATGGCAAACTTCTACCGTAACCATCCAATCAGGAGAGGCAGGCGTGCTTTACAAACAATTCGGCGGAGGTACCGTCACCGACGTGACCTACCCGGAAGGCTTTCACGTTCTCGCACCTTGGAATAAGATGTACATCTACAATGTGCGTAATCAGGAACAAAAAGAAAATATGACGGCATTGTCTAAAAACGGGCTGTCCATTGACATGGAAATGTCTATCCGATTCAGACCTATCGAAGACGAAATCGGATTGATCCATAAAACCTTAGGACAAAATTACCGCGATGTCATTGTAATGCCGGAGGTTAGATCATCGGCGCGAAAAGTAATAGGCCGCTACGATCCCGAAGAACTCTACTCTTCGAAACGAGATTTCATTCAAGATGAAATTTTTACGGATGTTAAAACCCGTCTGAAAAACAAGAATATTTTTCTTGACGCGATCTTAATTCGAGGAATCGAACTGCCACCAAATATCAAGACGGCTATCGAGAAAAAACTGAAGCAGGAACAAGAGAGTCAGGAATACGAATTCAGAATTGAAAAGGAGCAAAAAGAAGCAGAGCGAAAAAGAATTGAGGCTCAAGGAATTAAAGACTTTCAAGATATTGTTTCTGAGGGCATTTCAGATAAGCTTCTAAGATGGAAAGGAATTGAAGCTACGCTCGACTTGGCAAAATCGCCTAACAGTAAAGTCGTGGTAATCGGTCAAGGAGATGACGGACTTCCGTTGATCTTAGGAGGCGATACAAAATAATGAACAGGTACTTTGCCGTCTACAAGCCCTACGGCATGCTCAGTCAATTTTCGCCGGAGGGCAATCGTCAGACGCTGGCAGCCCTCGGCGATTTTGACAGAGACGTGTATCCGGTGGGCCGTTTGGATGCAGATAGCGAAGGCTTGCTCATTTTAACCAATGACAAGCGGATGAATGCTGCCTTACTCAATCCGGCAGAAAAACATTACCGCAGCTATTATGCCCAGGTTGAAGGTGAACTAACCGCTGAAGCACTCGAGAAATTGGAAAGAGGCGTTGTGCTAAATATCAAGGGAAAAAAGCATCTGACGGCACCCGCCCAAGCCGTGCGTATGATAGATCCTACCCTCCCCTTACGAGATCCACCTATCCGATTCAGAAAAAATATTCCAACTTCATGGATGGAACTACGAATCACCGAAGGCAAAAACAGGCAAGTGAGGAGAATGACTGCCGCTGTTGGTTTACCTACCTTGCGGTTGGTGCGCTGGTCGATTGAAGATCTGAATTTGACTGACTTCGATGCAGGCGAAGTAAAAGAGTTTTCAAAAGACGAAATGATACATTTGCTAAAACTCTAGTTCAATTGGAGACTGTTCTTCGCTGGATTCGCACCGTGTTAATTTCAGCTTTCACCGTGATTTCGGGCGCTCTGAGTATTCTTTTCGGTTGGTGGCGTCCCGCATATTATGCCATCAGTCGCTTTTTTTGGGCCCCTGCCCTCTTAGCCGTGAGCAATATTAGGGTAAAGCGGATGCTACAACGGGATATTAAGAAAGTTCCCCCGTGCATCTTCTTTGCAAACCACCGTTCCCATTTTGACATCCCGGTCATGATGTATTCTTTACCGCGCCCTTTGTATTTCCTGGCAAAAAAGGAACTTAGAAAAGTACCATTCCTGGGCTGGGGCATGGCGGCTATCGGAATGGTATTCATAGACAGGTCTGACCGAGCTGCCGCCATACGCTCCATGGAGAAAGCCGGGAAACAAATAAAAAAAGGGAAGAGCATCGTGACCTTTCCTGAAGGTACAAGGTCTTCTTCCTCAGATCTTTTACCTTTTAAGAAAGGAGCATTTCACTTAGCAAAATCCCAAGGAATTCCATTGATTCCCGTAGCCATTTCAGGAACGGAAAAAATACTACCAAAACATGGAAAGTTAAAGTCAGGGCAGGTGCGAATCTCTGTAGGAGAGCCTATAAGAAAGGCCGAGATGGATAAGATGACCATACCTGAGCTACGGCAAGAAGCAGGAGACCGATTGGCTACTTTGCTAAACCGGCTTGACAAGTATTGAACTCAAAAACTTCCTTTTGGTTTTACATTTCGCATGAACAATGCCCTAATCTGACATCACTTACGCTGCCCATTTGCCCTAATGTCAAATCCGGCGATGATCTGAAGAAAACAGTCAGGCAGATGATGAAATAAGATCATCACAACTTTCGTGGCTTGATGAAAAAAATGAGAAACTCATTAACTTCGCCGTTAAAATTAAGTTCGGCATGGGAAGAGCATTTGAATTCAGGAAAGAGCGCAAAATGAAGCGCTGGGCAAAAATGAGCAAGGTCTTTACTCGTTTGGGAAAAGATATAGTTATCGCGGTAAAAGAGGGTGGTCCCGATCCTGACACCAACGCAAAGCTGCGCGCTGTTATTCAAAATGCCAAGTCTGAAAACATGCCCAAGGACAATATTGAAAGGGCCATAAAACGGGCATCCAGCAAAGATCAAGAAGATTACAAAGAGGTCATTTTTGAAGGATATGCTCCGCATGGCATTGCTGTTTTGGTGGAAACGGCTACTGACAATAATACACGTACCGTAGCCAATGTGAGAAGCTATTTCAACAAGTGCAACGGAAACTTGAGCACCTCAGGCTCTGTCGATTTCATGTTCGAGCATAAGTGTTTTTTCAAAATCGCCAAAGGTGAGAATGACTTGGAAGAATTAGAACTCGAATTGATTGACTACGGAGCAGACGAAATTTTTGAAGAAGATGAGTCTATCATGATTTATGCTCCATTTACGGATTTCGGTGATTTACAGAAAGCTATCGAAGAAAAAAGCTTGGAAGTGATCAATTCCGGCTTTGAACGCATACCGATGGATACCAAGAAACTCAGCGAAGAAGAAGAGGCTGAGGTAGACAAGCTATTAGAGAAGCTTGAGGAAGATGATGATGTTCAGAATGTCTTCCACAATATGGCTTAAAGCAACTTCACCCAAACCCGACATCATTTTATCGAAACCACTTAGGGTTTTATCGATACTATTTGTATCTTCATCGTTGTTTTAACGAGCTAACCAATTGACTATTGCAATCATAAATGGTATTTTTGCGGTATCATTATTGATCTCAACAGCTTCATATTGTAGTTGATCTAAATGGAGAAAGACGCCATGAAAAAATTTATACTCTTTACCATCTGTATTCTATTCGGCTTTTCGGCAAAAGTGTCTTTTGCTCAGAGAGGGCCTGGTGGGGTTACGGATGACTCAGATGAGCAAAAGAACTGCCGTTTGTGGCTGGATGCCGGAGATCTAAACTTCTCCGACCAAACTGATGTCTCTTTGTGGCAGGATCGGTCAGTTTCCAGCACGGTTGATGAAGCATTTTGGGATTCTGACCAAGATTATCTGCCGCCAATATTTCGCAACGATCCGTCCAATGGTATTAACGGTAAACCCGTAGTTTCTTTCGAAGAAGGAGGAATGCTCTCTATAGGAACATGGCCCGGTGGTGTTATTTCTCCGGACCTTAATTCGAATGTAAGCGCAAATACTACCTATGAGCAGAGTATTTTTATGGTATTCAGAACATCAAATGATGTTACTAGTCGCCAGATACTTTGGGAAGAAGGTGGGTCCGCCAGAGGTTTTAATATTCAAATAATAAATGGTTTTGTTCAAATCGGAGCATACGATGATATAGGTAATGATGATGACTTAGGGTCAAGTTCTGTCCCTGAATTTGGCTTTACTTACAAAAGACTTGGCATACAACCGAATACCACCTATGTTATTTCACTAGTATACGACGTACGCACCGATAATATTCTTCTCACGAATGCGAATATTGACTCATATCCTGAAACAGGCTTAACGGGTACATTAAATGGTCTGTCTTTTCCATCTACAATGGTGACTGGATGTTGTGAAAACGATGGAGTTGGTGGAATAGCGACTCATCCTGATCCAATTGGCATTGGAGGTATAAATCGGACGAGCTACAATGAAAATGGACCTATAGGTCAATCCACGGGAACATCTCTATTCACAGGAAGATTGGCAGAAATATGTTATTATGCCTTTTCAGTTTCACCGTGTCAACGAGTGATTATTGAAAATTATCTAGCAGCGAAATATTTTGCCAATGTAATCGCCAACGATAAGTATGATTATCAAACGAGCTTTGGTGATGATGTAATCGGAATAGGAAAAGAGGATGATGATGATCAGCACAATGTGAGTCAAGGAGATAATCTCTTTGAGATCAGTGCGGATATGGATCTTGCTTTTCCAAGCGATGAACCATATTACTTGATGGTAGGACACAATAACAGCCCTATTTCTTGGACTGATGATAATGTTCCCGATACTTTGTCATTTCAACGACTCAGACGTACTTGGAGATTTGATCGAAGAGGGCCTGACGATGGTGAAGAAACCGTGCATATTGAAATGAATGAAAATGATTTACCGCTGTTACCGGCCGGTTTTACCAAATACGGGGTAATTGTCGATAATTCCAACGGGTCCCTGCCAAATTTTAGCGGAGAAGATTTACAAATCGTTGGTCTGTCAGAATTTGGAAATTCAGGAATTTTTGAATGTGATATTGAAATAGTTAAAGGTTCTTATCTCGCTGTAGTTGCTATTCAGCCCACTGTGAATTTTAATATTTCCTCCAAATCAGTTGTCGAAGGTGATGTTGGGGATCCAGTCATTCCAGAAGAATTTACGCTTCAATTAAATTACACACCCTCTGTGAGCGAATCTTTTACTGCCACTATTCTAATAACTGATGGTACTGCTATTGAGGGAAATGATTACACTTGGAATTCTGCAGCGGATGTTGCTTCATTTATTGGCGGAGATAATGAACAAACCAAATCGGTCACTATTGTAGACGATGATGTGGCAGTTGGAGATGACGCCATCGAAGACTTTTACGTGGAAATTGTTGCAACAACGGGCGGACTCTTTATAGGACTGCAGGATTCTATAACCTATAAGATATTGGATAATGACCCTCCTCCCAAATTAACATTTAGTGCAGCGGAGTACTCCTTCAACGAGGGTGATGGAGTCGTAAAGGTACCTATGGAAATTGTTGGGGATTTGTCAGGCTTTATTTCCGCATCAGCTGACATCATATTTAGCCCGAGTGGAAATACAGCTTCAGAAAATATTGACTACAGCATGGTTTCACCCCAAGTGCTAAACTTTACACCTAGTGTACCGAGAGATACGGTTTTGATAACAATAATAAATGATGAGCTGGATGAAATTAACGAAACTTTTAGACTAGAAATTCAATCGGCTTCAGGCATAGCTTTTAGCGATACGCTAAATATTAATCCAATCATTACAATAGTCGACAACGACAACCCGCCAACAGTAAGTTTTTTGGCGACGGAGTCTGAAGGTTACGAAGGAGTTGGTGACCCACGAATTTATGTTGAATTATCGGCCCCTTCTTCCAGACAAATTGTTGTGCCCTTTAGAGATATGGGCACGGGCTCGGCTACGCGGGGAGGCGATGGAGCGGATTATAATGCTGAAGAAAATTCTTCACTTATTATTCCTCCTGGTGACACCCTTTCTTTTATCTACTACGACATCCCTACAGATCAGAATAACCTAATCGTTATCTCAGATTTGGTTGATGAAGGTATCGAAGATGCGGTATTTGAATTACTTGATAATGATACACTCGCTAATGCGCAGCTTGGTACGAATACAATTCATACATATAATATAAAGGACTATGTTGAATTTGAAAACAAGGGTGTTGCCGGGATAGGAAAAGATAGAGACAATACCATCGTGATGATTGCAGATGAAGCTATTAACACCAGTAGTGTTCCAAACCTCTCACCAAGGAATATTGAGATTATTCAAAGCAATAGCAATTGGCGGCCTGCCTTGATCAGCGCTGCCTTGAATGAGAAAAAAGTTTTGCGATTTGATGGTACGAATGACTACTTATCTTTAGGGGACCCGAGTACTCTAGGTCAGTCGTCTCTGATAAATACTGCTGGTTTATATGACGGAAAGTCTATCTTTTTGGTAATTACACCGCACAATGCCAATAGCTCTACCCCTCAAACTATTTATGAGCAAGGTGCTCAAGGAAGAGGGCTGTCCCTGTATATTCAAAATAACAGATTGTATTTTCAAGGTTGGAATAATGCCAATGATGGAGCTTATTCTCCTTGGGGCCATAATTCCGGAAATTATGCTTTCGCGGTTTCTGCACCAGGTAGTATTCAAAATAACCAAACTTATATTGTTAGTGCGCATTTCGTCAACAATATGATCGACAATCCTGCAGACTCTCGTGGACTTAAGCTTTATGTTAATGGATCACTTGCAGGGAGCTATTCAGGAGATGTTGGAAGGCTGTATGCCCATGGAGGTAGAGTTGCCCTGGGTGGTGTACATCATGGATCGTGGTTTATTGACGGTCCGTTTACCACAGGCGTAAATGATCCCGCAGAGCGTTGTTTTGACGGTGATATTGCTGAAATGATTTATTACAACGAGCCCAACGAACTCAATACACTTCGCATGAATGAGCCTCGGATTAATATCATCCACAATCACTTATCAGCAAAATACAATATTGCCCTCGATCCGGCAGTACAGTATTTTAATACTAGTCTGAATGGTGATGCTTCAACGTCAAACTTTTTTGGAAATGACGTTGCCGGAATTGCTGAGATTGATTCTAAAATTCACGGTGACGCAAGAGGAAAAGCTGAAATTCGAGTAACAACACCAAACTATTCAGGTAGTGGAGATTTTTACGCTGTCTGGGGTCATCAAGGAGACCAACTTACTGATACTTGGCCGGTTTCATATTGGAACGCTCCTATTCAAAGTCCGATTCAAGAAAGATCCGGCAGAATTTGGAAATTTTTTACTAACGCGGCCGACGGAACATTAACCGCACAAATTGAAATTGATTATTCGGCATCAGACAGTGCTGATCAGATAGAACCTGACGAAGATGTGTATCTGAGATTACTCGTTCACAGCAATAGTGATCCTACAGATTTCAGTTCACTTGACGATATAATCCCTGCTGAATCTTCTGTCTTGGATGGAAACACAGTAATATTTACCGATGTGCCAATTACAAACGGGATGTACGTCTCATTGGGAAATACTTCTTCAATCAACAATCTTCCCCTCCCCATCGAACTCCTCTCATTCGATGCCCAACTAAAAGGCACTTATGTAGATCTACAGTGGGAAACGGCTACCGAGATCAACAACGATTATTTCGTAATTGAAAGGGCTGGTGAAGATTTGGATTGGGAACCAATCCTCACTACGACAGGTGCAGGAAACAGCAATAGTCTGCTTAACTACTCTGAGAAAGATCGGGATCCTTTAAATGGACTATCGTACTATCGACTGAAACAGGTTGATTTTGACGGAGCCTATACTTACAGTGATCCCGTCTCCGTATTCAATGAGTCGGTAACAGATAGTGAGGATGTATTTATGTACCCAAATCCATCAGCTCAAGGAAGTGTATTTTTGCGCCTTCCATTTGCCACACGTGATTTCGAGACATATGTCAGGATATTCGACCTTTCGGGAAAACAACTTCGTGAAACCCGCTTTGACACAAGCTCTGATATCTTTGAGTTTCGATACGGTAATCTCACCCCGGGCATCTATTTGATCCAAATAGCTTCAAGTGCCATTAATGAGACAAAAAAACTGGTTATCGAATAGCTAAAAGAATTTTTTTGATCGATAAAAGCCTCATCCAAAACGATGAGGCTTTTCTATTTTCTGCCTATAAATGAAACAATAGAGGGTCCAAAACAGTAAGAGGGAAACAGAAATACATTGATTATGAATTCCCCTTTGAATTCCTTCATGCGCTACCTTTCGGTTGTTGCCTACTGTCTGATATTGATCATTTCGTGTTTATTCTCCAAAAATGCCTCTGCTCAACGAGGTCCTGGTGGGGTAAGTGTGGAAACAGGAACCATTACCGGATGTGGGCCCACTGCGGAAAGCACCTGCGGTGTGTGGCTGGATGCGAGTACATTATCTCTGGCAGATGGCTCTGATGTGAATGTTTGGACGGATGTAAGCTTTTCAGAAGATTGTGATAACGGTACTGTTCCAAATAATATTCTACCACCGATTTTTCGGAATGACCCGGCTTTTACCATCAACGGATTACCAACGCTCACTTTTGAGGACAATCGGTATTTTATTATGGCTTCATCTGATGACCTCAACACGGAAAGGGTAACCTATGACAAGATGGTCTTTATGGCTTTTAGAACTTCGGAAGAAGTGAATGTGAAACAAACGATTTATGAAGAAGGAGGAACGGTAAGGGGTTTTAATATTATGATCCACGAAGGTCTCTTGATCATCGGATCCTATGACAAAGCTGTAGATAATGATGGAGGAGTTTCGGGCTCATCTGATAATACTCCTTCTTGGGGTTACACCTATGTTTCAACACCGATTCAACCGAACACGACTTATATTCTTTGCGCCCAATACAAAGCAACAACGCCTGGTGTTCTGGGTAATAATACCAATAACTTCTTGAGAGGTTGGCTGAACGGAGCCTCATTCGGAGGGCCCGGCAATTTAGAGCCCGGTGGAAACTTCAGCGGTTTTAATGGCCTTGCACGCATGGGCACACTGTTCGATCACCCAAACCCTTGTGGATTGGGAGCTGTAAACGATGACACCGTAGACCGAGAGCAGGTAATTAATGGAAATGCGAATACCGTAGGTACGTGGGCATTCAAAGGGAAGCTGGCGGAAATGTGCTATTACAAGGACGAGATCACTGAAACCCAACGATTAATCGTCCAAAACTATTTAGCATCTAAATATTTGGCTGTTCTCAGTACTCAAGATTGGTACGCTTATGAATTTGCTCATGGTAAGGACTTAATTGGTCTGGGGCAAAGGACAAGCAATTCAGATTTACACAACCTCAGTCAGGGCCGTAATCCATTTAGGATTAGCACTGACGATGGGGTCAGTAATTCGGCAAATCAGTATTATTTCACAGGTCACAATGGGTTGAATTTAACGTGGACCGATGTGGGTGTGCCCGATAATTCTGCAAATATTGAGCGACTTAACCGAGTGTGGAGGGTTGATCGAACCAACTATAACTATAACATTTTGCACGAAATTCAGGAAGACATGCTCCCCCCGCGACCCTCCGGATATACAGCTGCAAACTCGAGACTTGTCATGTTAATTGATGAGACGAGTGCGAATATTCCCGATTTCACTTTGAGCACGACCATTGTGCGCGAACTTGAGCCCAATGGAACGGCTCCTTTTGACTACACTATTGAAGCGAACATTCCGGATGGGGGATTCTTCACCTTCGCATGGCTGAAGCCGGAAGTTAATTTCGTCCTTGAAACAGACTTGGCCTTGGAAGCTAATCCAAGTCCTGACTTTTCGGTTGTTAATGTTGAATTAGAACTGAATTACACGCCCATATCGGGATCAGGAGCTTACGACGTTGACTTCACGTTGATTCCGGGAACAGCAATTCTGGGACTAGGGCCGGCTAACGGAGATGATTTTTATTACAATTCTCCAACACCTGGTCTAACCAGCGCTACAGCGAGCTTTTTTGGAGGAAATGCAACAGCGTTTATCCAGTTAAGAATAAACAATGATGTGGATCCTGAAGATCCGTCTACCGAAGATTTTGTTGTTCAGCTCACCGGCACCACCTCTCCGCCCGGAGAGCCGAGTTTATTATTAGGACCCAACTTTGAATTGGATTTTACCATATTCGATGACGACCCACCACCGAAAGTCAGTTTTCCATCTTGGGCCACGAATATTCAAGTCAATGAAACGGCAGGTACCGTTGATGTAGCTGTTGTAAGAGATGGTACGGCCACTGGTGTTGTAACTTGCAACATAAGCGTGAGGAGCGCGGGAACAACCGCCAGATCAAGCACTCTGGGTCTTGATCCTCAAGATTACGACAATACATTTACCAGTAGTTTAAGTTTTCCTGCGGGACCACCGTCCACGCAAACAGTAACTATTCCCATTATTGATGATAATGTAGACGAGCCCATAGAGACGATTGAAATTAGAATATCAGGTATTTCAGGAGGAGCGGCTGCTCTTTCTATAAATTCACTTTTTCAAACTATTGAGATTATTGATGATGATATCCCCGTTGCGACTTTTGCAGCGCCATCGCAATCCGGATTTGAGTCAATTGGAGCGCCTTCTCTATTGGTTACCTTAGATCCTATTTCGAGTCGAGATGTGGTAGTGGATTTCGAAATGTCACCGGGTACAGCTACCTATAGTCAGGATTATGCGGGTGCAGAAACGGGTACGGTGCTATTTCCACCTTTCACGGAAGAAGCATTCATCGGTCCCTTCTTTGTTTACCCCGATGGATTAGTCGAAGTAGTCGAGACTGTAGATTTTGATCTCACAGGAACCACACCCACAGGCGAGACAACGGTTATTCAGCCCGATAACCTAGTGTATAATATCCTTGATTATGAACCCTTCGAATGGCTTGGTGCAGGTGGAGTTGGAAAGAACTCAGACAACGTAGTTTGGGTTGATGCGACCTTGGAGCCCACGGGGAGTCGGAATAGTTTATCAAACAGAGCTCCTTACAGTATTTCCATGAATAACCAAAATGGTGGGAATGGTCGTGCTGTTAACACTTCTAATTCAATAAACGGTCAGAATGCCTTGGTTTTTGACGGTAGTAACAATACAGGTCAAGCAGATTATTACGAGATCGAAAACGACCAGAAGATCAATACTTCAGGTACGGTAGACAAATTGGCTTACTTCTTCGTGTTTAATCCTGATGTAGTACCTACATCTACTTCTACCGCTAATCCGACTACTGCAAACTGCCGCCTTCTTTATGAACAGGGTGGTGGCACTAGAGGAACATCCATCTACTTACACAGAAACCGCTTATGGTTTCATGCTTGGAATAATGCCAACGATGACGGAGGTGATAACAATGCGACGACTGATACCATCGAAGGAAACCAAGCACCATGGGGGAATAATGGAAATAGAACCAATAGCGTTTGGGCCAGATCGGCACAAGTGATATCATCCGGACAGAATTATGTAGTTTCATGCATTTACGATAATTTCTCAGATGAACCCTTGACGATCTATGTGAATGGGGTGAAAGGGACGGATAATACACCATTGATAAATGGGGCTAATCCATTTGGAGTCGGACGTCTTTGGGGACACGCAGGTAGAATAGGACTTGGAGCCGTAAATGATAATACGCGATTTCATTTCTCAAATGGTACAAGCGGAGACGGACGATGCGCCTTTGACGGAAAG
>JGI12048J13642_10353133_pt1 | contig 13432 bp, 9 predicted proteins | sample ElkSlonscriptome_16_FD_13642 | JGI IMG/M metagenome (IMG submission 13642) | reverse complement strand
GTCGTCTTTTTCTGTTTGCAACCGCTGTTTTTACCAACGCCTACTTTTATATCAGCAGATAATGTTATGAAAAAGAGAGATTTTTTAACCCTGAACAACTTGGCTCCACATGAACTGGAATCAATTATTGAGCGAGCCATCCACTTAAAGTCTCTGCTCAAACGTGGCGAACCCTACCGGCCATTCACTTCAAAGATACTCGCCATGATCTTCGAGAAATCGTCTACACGCACCCGGGTATCTTTTGAAGCGGGCATCAGCCAACTTGGTGGTTCTGCCATATTTTTGTCTCCTGGAGATACTCAGCTAGGACGAGGAGAACCAGTAGAAGACAGTGCCAGGGTACTTTCAAGAATGGCGGATATCATCATGATCCGGACCTTCGAACATGAAAAACTAGAGCTATTTGCACAATATTCTGAGGTTCCAGTAATTAATGGACTAACGGATGACTACCATCCCTGCCAATTGCTTGCGGACATGCAAACCTACACAGAACATCGTGGCTCTATCAAAGGTAAAAAAGTGGCCTGGATCGGCGACGGCAATAATATGTGCAACTCATACATCAATGCGGCGCGGCAGTTTAATTTCCAACTGAGCATTGCTTGCCCGAAGGGATATCAGCCACTGACTGAGCTGATTGAGCAAAATTCCGGCATTGTTACGCTCACCGAAGAACCGGAATTAGCCGCTGCAAAGGCCGACCTGATCGTTACCGATGTGTGGGCATCAATGGGACAGGAGCAAGAGCAGAAACAAAGAGAAGCTGCCTTTGCAAACTATCAAGTGTCCCCTGAATTAATGCAACTGGCTCAGCCTGATGCCTTATTTATGCACTGCTTGCCAGCTCACCGTGGCGAAGAAATCAGCACCGATATGCTTAACCACAAAGGCTCGGTGGTCTGGGACGAAGCTGAAAACCGGCTTCATGCGCAAAAAGCGCTGCTTGAGTTTTTACTGACACACAAACCATAGTTCTGTGCCAACCATAATTGCGCTCTCAGCACTGCAGACAACGAAAGCATACTCATTAACTCCGGTGTTTTGCCAATCCAGTAAAAAAGGTAGTCTTTAACTTATGTCCTCCGATTATTTACTGGAAGCCCACAATATTAGTTGCGGATATGGCGGTAATGCCGTTATCCATGACCTGACATTCCGCATGAAGCAAGGACAAATAGCCAGCCTCATCGGACCCAGTGGCTGCGGCAAAACCACATTGCTTCACGTTATTGCTGGCTTCCAGGGACTGTATAGTGGCAGTATTTACCTAAACAGCAAATGTGTCTCCACCGCCAAAACCCTGGTGTCACCAGAACGACGCAGAATTGGCATGGTATTTCAGGACTATGCGCTGTTCCCACATTTGACAGTCGCCAGCAACATCCGCTTTGGCCTGCCTAAACGGCAAAAGAACCGCAACCAAATCGTTGGAGAAATGCTTGAACTCACTGGGTTGACGGGCTACAGCAAGGCCTATCCTCACGAACTCTCTGGCGGACAGCAGCAACGGGTTGCGCTGGCTCGGGCACTGGCACCAGAACCTCATTTGCTGCTGATGGACGAGCCTTTTTCAAATTTGGATGCGGAACTCAGAACCCGCCTGAGCCTTGATGTAAGAGATATCCTTAAATTACGCAACACCTCCGCCATTCTTGTGACTCATGACCAAAGCGAAGCTTTTGCCATGGCTGACAGCGTAGGTATTCTGCGTGAGGGAGAGTTGCAGCAATGGGATATTCCATACAACTTGTACCATGAGCCCGCCAATCGTTTTGTAGCCGGGTTCATCGGTCGAGGGGTGTTATTACCGGGCAAATTATTGTCGCCGGATCGCGTAGAAACAGAACTGGGCGTTATCAGCAGTAACATTACTTATCATTGGCCAGAGCAGCAAGCAATCGAAGTATTGATCCGTCCAGATGACCTTATTATTGACCCAGAATCCACCATCAAGGCCACCATATGTGACAAGATTTTTGCCGGGCCATCGACACTTTACAGACTGCTATTGAATTCAGGCAGAAAAATTGAACTGCTGGCACCCAGCCACCAGGATTACGAAAAAGACAGTTCAGTGGGTCTGTCGTTGGCGGCGGCCAACGTGATTGCGTTTAAAAACCCCACTAAACAATAGCTGACTGGCTCTACTCCTGACGACGAGGCCAGACCAAAGTGAACTTTGCCCCGCCAAGTACTTGACTGTGACCAAGGAAAGCATGGCCTCCATGCCAGTAAAGGATTCTTCTGACGATCGACAAACCCAGCCCATATCCGCCGGAACTGCGGGTGCGACTGTCATCCAGCCGGGCAAAAGCAGTAAACACCTTTTCCCAATCAGATTCTGGTACACCCGGGCCATCGTCTTCCACATCAATGCGACAGGTTTCTGCACTGAAATGGGCTTTGATAACCACCTCGGACCTGGCGTAGCGAGTGGCATTTCCCACCAGGTTCTGCACTGACCGGTGAATGTAACGTGGCTCAACGTCTGACATGCACCAGCGCTCTGACTCCTCCAGGAATTCTGCCACTATGGTGACCTGAGGTTTCAATTGTTGCTGCTCGCTAACTACTTGCCTGACAATGTTGACAATATTGATGTCCTGAAAATCAAGTATGGGGCCACCTTGCTCCAACCTTGCGTAGGTCAAAATCTCATCGATCAGTTCATTTAGCTCCTGAATATCACGATCTATACCGGCGAGTTGTTTAGCGCGCGACTTTTCATCCATACTGTCTTCGATCATTTGTACACCAAAGCGTATCCGCGCCACTGGTGTGCGCAACTCGTGAGAAACGGCGTGTATGGTTTCTCGTTGGACCGCCACCAGACGCTGGATATGATCGGCCATTTGATTAAAGACACTAACCAGTCTGCCCACGGAATCAAAACGGTCATCTTCGTCAATGCGCGCATCCAATTCGCCTCTGGTGATACTATTGGCCACCGATTCGAGTTTACGTAAGCGCCTTTCCAGTTTTTCCAGCAGCAAAAAGAGACTGGCACCGAGACACAAGACCCCGATAATCACCAGACTTAAGGTCACTGGCCAAGCCCACGGGTTAAAAGCAGGCAATTCATCAAATCGGATGTATTGTTCATCGTCAAAGGCAACAGCTAGCACGCTACCCTGATCTTTTTTGCCAGGCAGTACCGCCCAACCCTGACTTTTAAACTCATTTTGCTTGTTGCCCTGCCACTCCCCCAACTCCTCCAATTCCGCCAACCTTGGGGACAATTTGAAAAAACCAGCCAACCGGTTCAAGGCCTCAACCCGACTTTCTTGTGGCAACGCCTTCACCTGGAGAGAAATTAGCTGGGCCGCCCAGAGCGTACTCTCTAAGGGTAAATCGGCAAAATAGGCCACCATGACCGTGTCATTGTCAATCAAAGAAAAAGCATGTAAACCACTTTCGTGCTCTTTAATCAGGGTTTGTCCGTAGCTTAAGCGTTCTTGCTGCAAACGGCTAAGGCGCTGCCCACTGCGGGCCAGAGCCTGAAAGAAAGAACCGGGTGGAATAACGGCTTCCAGAAAGGAAAGTCTGACGTTGGGTTCTTCGTTAACCCAACGGAATAAAGGGCTCACTCGCTCCTCCTGATACTGGAGGTAGCGGACATTATTGAGTAATTGAAAAAGGACGGCTGCCAGCAGAGCAAAAACTACTAAGGCCCCGAATACACCGCCGAACACTCTGAGAAATACATTATTCACGAGCTAGCACTATCAATTTCAAAGCAGATTGTGCAGAAATCAGGCTTCTTTAACAAACAAATATCCTTTGCTACGAACGGTTTTGATTCGTCTGGGATGAACAGGATCATCGCCAATCTTGGGTCGGATACGTGATACTCTCACATCGATAGAGCGGTCCTGACCATCATATTCGATACCGCGCAAGGCGGTAAAAATCTCTTCCCGACTCAACACCCGGCCCGCACTGCTGGCCAACAACCAGAGCAAATCGAACTCTGCACTGGTCAGGTCAATACTGTCGTCCTCCAGCCAGGCTTCCCGCATTGAGCTGTCGATAATCAAATTGTTAAATATCAACCGGGCCGAATCCCCGCTATCCTCTGCGTTTTCGGCAGGCCTGCTGGCATTGTCTTGCTGCTCGTTGATGCGCCTTAGCAGCGCCCTGATGCGCGCCAGCAGGACCCGGGGCCGAACCGGTTTGCACATATAATCATCAGCACCCATCTCTAGTCCCAACACCTGATCTAAGTCATCAGTTCTGGCGGTTAGCATTAGGATAGGGCCATTATAATTGGGCCTGACTTTACGACAAATCGAAAGCCCATCTTCTCCCGGCAGCATCAGATCTAACACAACCAAGTCAGGCAGTTCGGATTGAATACGCTCAACAGCACGACCGCCATTAGGTTCGACAGATACGATGAGACCATTTGACTCAAGATATTCTTTGGTTAGATCGGCCAAACGATCATCGTCCTCGACAATTAGCACTCGCCATGCTTCGTTGTTATCCATAAACTGTATTCTCCGAAAGTGGATAAAGATCATAGATAGCTATCAATGCGATTCGCATCGATGGCTCGCATTGTTAAAAAAATAGCACCTTTTCAGCACTATGCATAATTCCGGGACACCAAATGAGATCAATGGTGAGACACCTGATCAGACCTGTTGCTGCCGTAACTCTGCCAGCAGCATTCGTTGCGCTAGCTTGTCCTTCACATTCTGTGGGTTATCTAACTGCATTCGACTCAATAATGGTTTGATGTCAGCAGTTATTTGTTGGCGCCCCAGCGCAGCAAGCAAACTTCTCAACAGACCGGTTCGGGTACTGGTTTTAGCTTTCAATGATTTAAGTGCCCGACTTAAATGCAATTCCTCTTCAGTAAAATCACAACAGAATGGAAAGGCAGGAAAATGCCCCTGCTGCTTATACTTCTTTAACAGCGCTAAAATGCGCTCTGGCGTATTATGGCGGTATTGCTCTGGTAATTGGTAATCTGATGGGACTTTTCCGTTCTTCTTTGCCTGGGCAAGCAATTTGTCTTGAAAACGACTATCCGTAATCTTCAACATCTCTATATACACGTCACGATCGGGCAATCCGAGCACATCTGCAATACCGTATTCGGTGACAAAAATATCCCGCAAATGGGCCGGAATGGTGATATGTCCATAGCGATCAAGGATATTAGAGACGGTTTTACCTCCCGACTGGCGGGTGGATTTCAAACACAGAATGGAGCGCGAGTCGTTCATCTCATGGGCCATGGCGACAAAATTGTACTGCCCGCCTACCCCGCTGACTTTTTTACCATTGGCCAAGCCATCTGAAATCGCTGCACCACTAAGCGTGGCCATCATAGTAGAATTAATAAACCGGGCATCCCGGCGTTGAGCCACCTTCAAATCCTGACGACCAAAGCGATGATCGAATAGATCATTAATAAAATTAACGCTGGTCATACAGATTTTCTGGTGCTCCTGGTCGGTCAGCTCATGCAGCATCCGGTAGAATGTTCTTGGCCCAAGAAAAAAACCACCGTGCACAACAATACCGCCGGCCAGTCTGCTTCCAAGGCAATGAGCTGCCAATTCTTCACGTACAAAATCATCATCGAGCTGATTATCAATAGGACGCCCCTTAACCAGCAGCGAACCTCCTTTATATTCCACTTTTTGCGTAAATACGCCGATCTTTTTGAGGTAGTTAACATCCCTCGCCCGCAGTTTTCTACTAACTATGCCTGCCGCTATCAGCACATCCAATGTGTCCAGGGTGACCTCGTTGGAAATTTTCTCTTCATTGAGCAGCGTTTGCAGTTCATAGCTGTCGAATACTTCCCGGGTTAAAATACCGGCACGATAAAGATATATAAAGCCATCGACCATCATTTCACTGCAGCCATACAATCCTTTGCTAAACAAGCCTGTACCGCCTGTTTTGGCTGCCACGGGGAACTTTTTGTCCAACTCCAACTGGTGGCATAACTGCCGGTAAACATCGTTGTGCTGATGGCGTAACAAAGTGCTGTAAACCAATGCACTGCCCAGAGAACCAATACCAACCTGCAGCGTGCCTCCATCTTTAACCAGTGCACTGGAGTAAAAGCCAATCATGTGCTCCGCTGGACTTATAGAGCCATGGGGTACACCAAAAAGCTCAGCACTAACGGTGGGTTGATCCAAAATCATATCAACATCTTCAACCTCAAACTGAGCATGATTATACATAAAGGGCAGTTTGCTATTCACTTCGCCGACTATAGCCACTGGCACACCCTGGTTTTCTTGCTCCCTAAAGATCGGAATAATGTCCAGCGATAAATCAGGATTACAGCTAAAGCTGTACCGGGTTTTTCCATCAATTTCTTTCTTTGCTACCATCTGGGCAATCACATTAACCCCGTTGATAACAAGGTCTCTTACCGCATGGGTATAGTTACTGTAGACAAAGTTCTGTTGTTGGGAAGGGTTATTAAGGAAACTGCCAGCTTTGAAAAAGAACTCACTGACGGTAACGTTAGCTGGCAATTTTTGGGCGCGGACATCAGCCACGTAATCCAGTTCTGGTACGTCTTTAAATAGACGACTGACAAAGGGTTCCAAAAAATTCTTTTCGAGCTGACTCCGTCCCACAGGTTTTTCCAAAGAAATGGCGGTGACAATCTTAAGCTTGATCGAAGCATCCTGTTTAGCACGGTGATACAAAGCATTAACCAATGCATAGGGTTTGCCCAGACCCAGCGGCATGCCGAACACAATGGATTTCCCCACTTTTGCGATGATGGCATCAATGCAGTCCTGGGTATGTTGGAAGTGCTGAGTAGCTTCTTGATCCATAGTGTTCGATCCCAATAATCTGATTTTCAATATCTACTGAAGGCGGGCAGTAGCGACGGAGCCAGCCGCAAAGGCCTGCCCTTAATGGTAGTTAATAAGTTGGTCCTGAAAAATGCAGTCTGCAACACCTTTACCCGTCGAAAATAGTCGGGAAACTCTGATTAGTTTATTTAAAATCAATACCGTGGACACTTTTCAGGTTGGCGCATTCTAAACTGAAGCGCGACAAAGTTTCCATGCGTGCAGACTACAGGCTGGCATTACCACGTGGTGAAGGAGTGTACAACAGGTTTCCCGTAATGGAAGTTAGTATTTACTATGGAAGGGAGGATAGCTTAGGCGATCGATTTTGCGAGCAAAGTAAAATCGACATTTTACTTTGCGACTCCGCGAAACGGCATGGAAGCCGTTTAAGGATGAAAACTAGCTAGTGCTCATCCAGAAACGCCAGTTTTTGATGGGCACTAACGCAGTACAAGGAAGTACTGCCAAAATCGATCGCCTAAGCGATTGATTTTGCGAGCAAAGTAAAATCGACATTTTACTTTGCGACTCCGCGAAACGGCATGGAAGCCGTTTCAGGATGAAAACTAGCTATTCAGTACAGCTGAATTCAATCAGATGAGTGGCGTTTTCGGCATTACGTTGGCCAAGACTGATAGTACCTTTCCCCCGGAGTGGCATTTCTTCCCTTTTCAAAAACAACTCCCTGTCATTTTGAAATGTCACATAGGTGCCGTTAGTGCTGTGGTCAAATAAGACAAACTTGCCCCGCCTGAATTCAATCCATGCGTGACGGCGGGAAGCGAACCGGGTATTGACCCACAGGCCACTGGCTTCTTTTTCTCTTCCCATGTAAAAAACAGGGTTGTCCTGGGAATATACGGTGAAGTCCTGATCCTGGAAACGGACATGGATGGTTGAATCAGCGACTCGCTGTTGCTGACCAGAGCCGGTGCTAACGTAGGTTGCCTCGCTGCTCATGTCTTGCTCCCAGCCCACCATGTAAAGTACCACAGGTTCGGGAAAGGTTTTAATCTTGGCCACATCAAAGGCGCGGCAGCGGGTTTTGAGTACCGGGTTCAAGGCGGCAACGGTTTCCGGTGTGGTCACCACTTGTTGCTCTTTCGCTGCCGCCACCATCCTCGCTGCGGTATTAACGGCATCACCGAAGATATCTTCCTTGTCCAGCAAAGCAGGCCCCCAGTGAACCCCAATTCGCAAGGATAGGATGGGGCTGTGTGGCAGATCATCCAGTGGATGCTTAAATGCCTTTTGCAGGTTACTGGCTGCCAGCACAGCTAAGTCGGCAGACGAGAAATAGCACAGGATTTCGTCGCCGATAAACTTTACCACCGCGCCATCGTGTTGCTTAATCAACACTGACATTTTGTCAATGGCGGTGAAAATAGCGGCCTTGGCGCGGGCATCCCCCATGGTTTTGTAGAGCGCAGAACTTCCTGCGATATCTGCAAACATGACTGCAAACAGTTGCTCTGACACCATCGGGTCCCCTTACAATGCCTGTACTGCGTTCGTCACTAAACAGTGACAGTGGCGGCTGATAGCTGGTTTTTAATCCTGAAACGGCTTCCATGCCGTTTGTTGATCCTCTTTTACGTAATGACAGATCTTTGCGTTAATCTTAATAGAAAATATACCTCAAGACTTGAATGACAGTTACAAGTTCGTCGACGGATTTCTTTGCTTTTGACCCACTTGCTTTCAGACTTCCCGGCGGCGTTTTCTTTCAAACTGGGACAGACGTTTATCCCATGTTTTGTAGCGCTGACGGCAGTAATCATCCAGTTCCTGATAATTCTCAAAATACAGATAACAGCCCTCATCTATGGGGACGTCAAATTCACAGGATTGATTGCTGTGTTCACGGCAGATCAGCGGCCGGGTTTCATAAATGCCGCAGCGATTGTCGGCTTGTAAAAACTGGCATTTGGTATTGCTGAGGAGATACCAACCATTACCATCTTTAAAAATGTGGATACCTTGATGGGCGATTTGCCATAACAAGGTATCAAAATCTTTGATGGAGCGTGGGGTGTCGATGGCCTGAGTGATGTAACCACAACACTTAGCAGTGCAGTAGTCACATCGATTAGCAGAGGAAACTTGTTGTACTGGAATACGGTCTGTCACAGGCTTAACTAATTCTGCGAGGGTCTCGTACGCTTTCGAAAGCAGGTGGTCGCGGATGACATTGCCTGTATCAGTTAGGGGCTAGAGAGACGTTTACCGTGAATAACTTTCCCATTTCTTACTTTTAAGCGCTTGCCTATGGTTATAACTAACTGCTTATTTCTGAGCATTCCGTTCGCCTAACCCGTCACGTATTCCGGACCGACGCCAAGGCCCCAAATAATAACTGATCCCACCCGGGTGGACACTAACATGACCAGGGCGACGGTGAGTATAGCGCCTCCAAACATCACGGCCCGGTCTGGATCAATGCCCATAAGCACTAAGATACCCCGGTAAATCAAATAGCCAGAGTAACCCGCTGCAATAAGATACACGAGCATGTTGACCCAAGGCACCGGATACAGCAGGGCAAAACCAGCCAGGAACAGCGGGGTACAGGCGTAGGCGGTCAGGGCGATTCCCTGCGACTGGTTTTCTTCTTTGTCGCCGCCATAGGTTTGGGCCATCCAGTCGATCATCCACCCCAATGCAAAAACCCCAAATAACATCGCACCATAGGTTAAGATGTTGAGCTGCAAAGAACTGGAGACTGTAAGCTTAATCACCCGTCCTTCTGTGACTTCCCAGCCATACATGGTGGTTGAAATGAAGGCACAAATCGGGGTGATCAGCGCCAGCAATCCCACATAAGTAATATAGACCTGGGCTGGGCTGTACTTTTTGTCGCGGATATTATCCCACTCGGCATCGGGGTTAGTGAACATGCCAATGGCGTGCCTCAGTAACATTTACTGACCTCCTTGAGTTGGTGAATAGTGGTTGTCCCAAGGCTTTTGTCCATCATGGCTGGACACTCTGAGTTGGGAATTGTTTATGAGTAAAAAGTAATAAATCTAGTTATAACCTGTCATTGGGTTTTTTTCAAAGTTATCCGGGCTTTTCTCGTCAATATAACGGCTTATTGACTCTGTTCCCATTGCAGGGATCGCTCGATGGCACGTCGCCATCCAGCCAACTTTTGCTCCCGCGCCTCCGTCGAAATGGCCGGCATGAATTCTTTGTCAATACCAAATAGTCGAGCCAGTTCTTCCGTACCGGCCCAGAATCCAGTGGCAAGGCCTGCTAAAAAGGCAGCTCCCATGGCGGTGGTTTCGATCAGCTTTGGGCGTACGACTTTGGCTTCTGTCAAATCGGCCTGGTATTGTAAAAGGAAATCATTGGCGCAAGCACCGCCATCAACTTGCATCTGCGCCATGGGTAAGCCGGAATCTTTATTCATCGCTTTGAGCAGATCGGTTACCTGATAAGCGATCGATTCCAGTGCTGCCCGGATGATGTGATTGCGGTTGGCTCCCCGGGTGAGTCCCACTAAGGTGCCGCGGGCATAAGGGTCCCAGTGGGGTGCCCCAAGGCCGACAAAGGCGGGTACTAAGTAGACGCCATTACTATCCCTGACCTTTTGCGCAAAGTATTCGCTGTCTTCCGCATGCCTGATCAGACCGAGTTCGTCTCTTAGCCACTGAATAACCGCACCACCCATGAAGACCGAACCTTCGAGTGCATAATTCAGCTCACCTTGGGGGCCAATAGCCATGGTGGTCAACAGGCCTTGTTGGGATGGTATGGCCCTGGTGCCCGTGTTCATCAGCAGAAAACAGCCGGTACCATAGGTATTCTTTGCTTGCCCCGGATTGACACAGAGTTGGCCAAACAATGCACTTTGCTGATCACCAGCGATACCGGCTATAGGCACTTGCGAGGAACCCAATGTGGTTACGCTGTAAATAGCCGATGATGGTTTCACTTCCGGCAACATCTCGATAGGAATATCCAGCACCTCCAGCATTTTTTGATCCCATTGGCGTTGGTTTATATCGTAGAGCATGGTGCGGGAAGCATTGGTATAGTCGGTGACATGGACTTCGCCATGTGTTAATTGCCAGATCAACCAAGTGTCAACAGTGCCAAATAACAGCTCACCCTTCGCTGCGCGGGCACGCGCCCCCTTTACATGATCGAGAATCCAAGCGATTTTAGTACCAGCAAAATACGCATCAGTTACTAATCCCGTGGTATCGCGGATGTAGGACTCTAAACCCTGGGCTTTTAATTCATCACATTTTCCAGCAGTTCGGCGGCACTGCCAGACAATTGCATTATAGATGGGACGCCCCGTGCTTTTCTCCCACACGATAGCCGTCTCTCGTTGATTGGTAATACCAATACCGGCCACTTCATCGCTGCTGATACCGGTCTTAGCCATAACTTCAGTGAGCACGGAGAGCTGACTTGACCAGATTTCCATTGGATCGTGTTCGACCCAACCGGCTTTGGGATAGATTTGGTTAAACTCTTTTTGTGCCATCCCGACAACATCGACAGAGTGATTAAATATCATGGCACGTGACGAGGTAGTGCCTTGATCGAGAGCAATCACGTATTTTTTTGGCTGGCTCATACTGCATTCTCCTGTATTAGAATTTTATTGTTGGTGGGAGATGGAATATCAATCGATAGGGGGGACCTGCTCAGATTTCGTCGCTTCTACTAAATCTGCATCTCTGCATCTCTGCATCTCTGCAATAGCATTAGCTGGCCGGGCCGTTAGTTGAAATTTAATAGTCTGCTATCACGTCAGAGGGTGCTGTTTGATCTCTCTTGTACAGCTACTGACAGATATGCAGGGTCACATCATGGCTCTCCAGTAATTCAACCATTTTTGGCTCGGGCAGACGATCAGTAAAAAGGGTATTGGCTTGAGTGATATTCCCCAGTTTAACCATCGCTCTGCGGCCAAACTTGGAATGATCGGCTGCCAGATAAACATTGCGGCTGTTTTCTATGATGGCCTGAGCAACTCTGACTTCCCGGTAATCGTAATCCAGTAAGGCACCATCAGTGTCGATCGCACTAATGCCGATGATGCCAAAATCCATGCGGAATTGCTGCACAAAGCTCATGGTGGCTTCGCCTACGATACCGCCGTCCCGCGCTCTGACTTCACCTGAGGTAACAATGACCCGGAAATCTTCCTTTTTACTCAGCAAGCTGGCGACGTTCAAGTTATTGGTCACCACGAGTAGTCCGGTATGATTCATCAGGGCTTTGGCAATGCTTTCGGTGGTAGTGCCGATGTTAATAAAAAGGCTGCTGTGATCCGGAATGTTTGCTGCTAACTCCCTGGCGATAGCCTCTTTTTCACTGAGGAAGCGGATTTGCCGATCCTTGTAGGACATATTCTCAGTGGAGTTGTTCGCACTGGCACCCCCGTGAAAGCGCTGGATTAACTCATATTCGGCCAGCATATTCAGATCCCGCCGCAGCGTTTGCGGCGTCACATTGAAGGTGCTTTCCAGTTTATCAATGGTCACCGTGCCATGCTCTTCAATGGCTTTTAGAATTTTCGATTGGCGTTCATTAAGCGGTTTTTCTATAGGCATGGGCGGTTTAGCTATTGTGCTGGGCAATCCATTAATGAGCGCAGTCTATCAACTTAGCATGACAGCAGATCCCCATAGCGTAGCAATAACCATTAAAGCTTAACAAGTGGAATACTGGAGGGGTGCTGTCGGTTCGCTATAAAAACAGGCTAAAATGCAGAGCTTTTCGACCAACTTGGGTTAGCATTATGTGGAAGATATTCAGGACATTCTTGTTACTTGGGACCACTAGCTTTGGTGGCCCAGTGGCTCATATCGGTTACTTTCACCGGGCCTTTGTTAACGAAAGACAATGGCTAAGTGATGAAGAGTTCAGTCGGTTGCTGGCCTTGTGTCAGTTCTTACCTGGTCCTGCTTCCAGTCAGCTAGGCTTTGCTATCGGTTACCGTCAAGGGGGAATGAAGGGTGCGATCGCCGCTTTTGCGGGTTTTACCCTACCCTCGTTTTTGCTGATGTGGGCTTTGGCTGTATTTGCCATGGATTCTGGAGCCTTCCAGGATGCCTGGAGTGGCATTATTCACGGACTTAAATTGCTAGCCGTCATTGTGGTCACCGATGCTGTTCTCAGTATGTACAGCAAGTTCTGCGTATCTGCTTTAACCCGCTTCTTGTGTTACCTTGCAGCAGTGCTGTTGCTGTTGATGCCGGGAATCTGGATGCAATTATTGGTTATCCTCATGGGCGCTATAGTCGGATGGTGTTGCACTAACAGCCTGTGGAGTTCCGGCCCTCAGCATTCTACTTCTCTCCCGGGAACAGGCTCATCAACGCCACAGAAAAACCATCAGCGATGGTTTGAATCAGGACTATCAATCCATCCCCTGCTCTGGTTTGTCGGTTTGATGTTGCTATTGCCGGTGGTTGCGGCACTGGCACCGGTGCTGGGCCTGTTTAGTGACTTCTATCTGGCCGGAAGTTGGGTATTCGGTGGTGGCCATGTGGTGTTACCGTTGTTGCAAGGTCTGGTGGGCGAAGCGGTTTCTCAAGAACAGTTTCTAACCGGCTATGCAG
>JGI12048J13642_10201818_pt1 | contig 13433 bp, 6 predicted proteins | sample ElkSlonscriptome_16_FD_13642 | JGI IMG/M metagenome (IMG submission 13642) | reverse complement strand
GGATAACTTAAGCTGATAATCACCGTTTTCCGCAATTCGTGCGGTTTCACCTGTTGGGCGGTTGACGCCAGTTTCTGTTTGTGTAATAACTCGTCTAAGTGGGTTTTTGCCTCCTGTAAGGTTTCCTGGATTTCCCGTCGTTCCTGAATACGGCTACGAATTTGTTCATCTTGAAAATTCGCGATCGCTAATCGGGCGGCTAAAGGTGAAGGGGGTGGTGCTTTTCCCGGTTCTGCTTTCGGTTGATTGGGTACATGAAGCTGTTTGAGGACAGAGATTTCATTATCAATTAGGGCAATCATCTCTTGAATGCGCCTCACTTCGGCTTTAGCTTGGTGCAGTTGTTCCTCGGCGGGGGAGTTGGGGAGTTCTGGGTGAGAAGGAACCGCAAGACTGATGCGAATATCGGTAGGAATTACTGGATTGGCATTTCCCTCAACTTGTACTCGCACACTACTGTCATCTAGCGCTAGGGGAAGTCCTGAAATTTCTATTTGTTCTGGCGTTTCTCCATTCTCTAGGTGCAAGTCGGCGATACGGCTAACGGTTGCACCAGCCGCATAGACTTTAACTTTGTCTATTTTCGAGGCGAGTTGGGTGATGTTCGGCATCGGATTATCCTATGACTGATCCCAGGTACATTGTTCTATATCTCTGAGTCATCACCGGGTTATGCACTTATGCCACGTTGCTATACGTAGTTTGTAGTAAGGGCTTTAGCCCTTGATTCGCTGGGGTTAACGACAGGAAACCTAACCTACAACTACTTATCGAATCGATACGTCAGGATATTTCTCTGTTGCCTGTTCCATTCAGTTGTTCGCTGGCTGAAGTGCCAACTTGGGTGTAGTTTAAAGGTAAATTTATATTCAGATCAATTGCGCCTTGATTACTGCTGAAGCCATCGACAGCAATTTGATAAGTTTGTCCAGCTTCAACGGCAAAGCTTAATTGGCTTTGTAAACCAATACAACCGTCATCATTTTGGGCAACTGTTGTTAATCCATCGACGGCGTTGCCAGTAAAGACGCTCAAGTTGGCTCAACACTTAGGTTTCTCTAGTATTCATTTTTATCAGCCAAGGGCGCTCAATGGGTGAAAAATCCGGAGAGTTTGCCAACTCTTTAAAATTGTCAGGAAATCTTTACAGAGGTTTCATAGAATCAGCCTTAAAGCGGATTGACAAATACCCGCCATTAATGTAAAGCAAATCATTTATTGTTTCATTAACCGGGCGATCGCTTGAATCAAATCCTTGGGGGCAATAGGCTTGGCTAAATGCTGCTGAAATCCGGCGGCTAGGGCTTTTTGCTGATTGGAGTCTCCCGCATACGCCGTTAATGCGATCGCAGCGACATTCGCTTGGGGTAAGGACATACCCCGAATCTGTTGCAATAAACGATACCCATCCATCTGGGGCATACCAATGTCACTCACCAGGATATCAAGGGTTAACTGGTTGAATTGTGACAACACCTCCTGTGCCGATGCCATTGTGATCACCTCTGCCCCAGCTTGTTGCAAAATGATCGTGAGGAGTTCTCGTGTGTCTGCTTCATCATCGACAACTAGAACTCGTATCCCCTTCAGGGGAATGGTATCGGACATTCCCTGAGAATCATGGGCGTTACGTCTGATTCGTTGCTTTTTATCCGGGAGTAGGGGTAATCTGACAGTAAACGTGGCACCCTGTCCTTCTCCTGGGCTCTCTGCCTGGATTATGCCATCATGTAAGTCCACAATATGACGTGCGATCGCGAGTCCTAATCCTAATCCCCCAAATTGGCGCGTCATGGAACTGTCTGCTTGACGGAAATAGTCGAAAATATGAGGAAGAATATCGGCAGAGATTCCGATACCTGTATCGCTTACCGTAATCTGGGCAAAGTCATCCACCGCCGCCAATGTCACCTCAACCTGTCCCCCGGATGGGGTAAACTTCACCGCATTGGAGAGTAAATTCCACACCACTTGTTGTAACCGCCCAGAGTCCCCATCAATCAAACCCACTTTACCGATAAAATGAGTCTGAATTTGAATCGATTTCGCCTCCGCCGCCAAATGCACTGTTTCAATTGCGGCTTTAATCGTGATCGCTAAATCAAGCCGATGACGAGTCAGAGAAACTTTTCCGCGCAGAATTCGGGCAACATCCAATAAGTCATCCACTAACTGAATTTGAATCGTGGCATTGCGTTCAATGGTTGCCAACGCCTTATCGGTTGCGGCTTGATCAAACTGACGACTGCGGAGTAGCTTTGTCCATCCCAGGATAGGATTCAGGGGAGAACGCAATTCATGAGACAAAATCGCCAGAAATTCATCTTTAATCCGGTTCGCAGATTCTGCCTCTTTACGGGCGGCACGTTCTCGTGCTAGAAGTTGTTCACGCTCTCGTTCTGCCTGTTTGCGTTCGGTGATATCCACAAATGCACCAATCACGCCGCGCACTTCACCAGAGTCGTGATACAGGGGAACAGCTTTGCCATAGATGAAGCGCACTGTGCCATCCTCAAAAACCAATTCGATTTCATCAATGATCTCTTGTCCGGTTCTGGCTGCACGCTGCATCGGTAAGTCTTCGGGGAGAAATTCTTGTCCGTTTTTATATTGTTTAAAGGGCAGAGGATGGGAACCATCAGCAGGGGTGGCGGTTGTCACGGAACCTAGTGGCATCCGCATTAAATTGTACGCCATCCGGTTAGCCGTCATCTGATGACAGTCAGGATCATGGGCAATCCAAAGTGCCGCTGGGGTAATTTCCATCAACGTTTCTAACTCTTGCACTCTGGCGTGGGCAAAGGCTTCACTCATGCGTAAGGCGGCTTCTACCCGCTTGAGTTCAGAAATCTCCATCACAGTGACACCCACTCCCAATAGTTCACCATCGGGTAAGCAAACGGGGAAGTGATTGGCTAAAGTATGGTGATAAATACCCGGTTGAACTTCACCCTGAAACTCAAAGTTCAGCACCGATTGCCGAGTCTGTAAAATCTGACGCAGCAGGGGGGCAAATTCAGATGCCATCTGTGGCACTACCTCCCAAAGAGTACAACCTAAATGGTGACTCAGGGGGACTCCATTCATTGTTGCTAAGGCTTCATTGGCATAAAGATAGCGTAAGTCATGGTCAAAAAATGCCATACCAATGGGGGAACTGGCAATAAAGGCATTGAGAACCGTTTCACTTTTGCGTAGTGCGAACTCGGCTTGTTTTTGTTCGGTAATATCGCTAAAGGAAATGGCGACGCCATCGTCTAATTTGACTGCCATGTTGCGAAACCAGCCAACAATTCCTTCTGATTCGTAGCGCACTTCGATATCATGGGGGTCTCCGGTTTCTACGACGTTGACATAGCACTCAAATAAGTCACTATTGGTTTGATTCCCTGGTAGGATATTAAGCAGGCGTTGACCGAGTAACTCGGAAACCGAATGATTCAGCATTTTTGCCGCCATGGGATTGACATAACTCCACTCAAAATCAATGATTTTTCCGGCAGGATTGCGAAGGCTTTTTAGGATAGTAAACCCATCTAAGGACAGATCTTGGGCAACCCGAAATCGTTCTTGACTGAGGCGTAGCGCTTTCTTTGCCTGTTTACGTTCCGTAATGTCTCGACAGATGGATTGAACGGTGGGCAAACCATCCAGCATAAATAGGGTGGAACTAACTTCAACGGGAATTTTTTGACCGTCTTTGGTGCGATGTACTGATTCGACAACCACTCGTTTCTCTTGCAACAATTTCTGGAAACTGAGGTTAAGATTAGCTAAGGGAAAGTCCACTACATCCGCAACCGATAGGGTTAGGAGTTCTTGTCGGCTATAGCCTAACCGTTTACAAGCTTGTTCATTCACCTCAATTAATTGTCCCGGTTGATTGTCAGCCGTGAGGGGATAAACGAGTACCCAATCTTCCATGCCATTAAATAAGGTGCTGAAGCGCTGTTCTCTCTCCCCTAAGGCGGCTTCTGTTTGTTTGAGATCGGTAATATCGTTAATAAAGGCATAGAAGCCTTTCACATTCCCTTGCGGATCACTATCGGGGATATACTGCCTGCTAACGTAACGTGATCCTCCATCTTTAAACGGCATCCACATTTCAACCTTTACGGATTCACCCGCCAGGGCGGCTTCAATATCCCGGCGCATATATTCATAGAGGGTTGCACCGACAAAGTCTGCCACAGATTGACCAATTAATTGTTCGGCTGGATATCCAAACCAAGTGGTAAAGGCGCGATTAACGAAGCGGTAACGGCAATCTGAATCCACATAGGCAATTAGCGCCGGGATTGCATCCGTAATTAAGCGTAAATCGGTTTCTCGTTGTTTCAGGGTAGCTTCTGTGCGCTGGCGATCGCTAATATCGATGGTGCTACCAATCACACGAATAGGATGTCCTTGATCATCTCGTACCACCACCAGTCCTTGATCCAAGATATGAATATAGTGGTTGCTTTTGTGAAGAATGCGATATTCGACTTGATAGGAGTCTCCCTGACTCAACGCCGTGGCTGTCTCCTGATCAATGCGTTCCACATCATCGGGATGAATGCGATCGCGCCACCAGTCATAAGTGGGTTCGGCTTCGCTGAGGGAATAGCCTAAAATGCTGGTGAGTCCATCCGTTCGTTCTACGCGATTCGTATCAATCTGCCAATCATAAATTAGTGCATTCACTGCCCGGGCTGCAAATTGGAACCGTTCGTTGGCAAGACGTAGGTATTCTTTTTGCTGGCGTAGTTCGGCTTCAACCTGTTTTTGGGCGGTAGCGTCGAATAATGTGCCGATTACCCGGATAGCGTTCCCGGTTTGATTCCGTAGAATAGAGCCGCGATCTAAAATATGGGCGTAGCTACTATCTGGCTTTTGATACCGATACTCCGCTACCCAGCGATCGCCTGTACCCGCGAGTGCTTCCTGGAAACTGGCGACAACCTTTTCGCGATCGTCGGGATGTAGGTGTTCAATCCACCATTCCCAGGAATTCGCCGTTGACTCCGGGCGTTTGCCAAAGAGTTGATCATACGCCGCGTTCGAGCCAATAAATCCTTGTTCTAAGTCACACTCATAGATTGCATCCGTCGTCGCCCGTAGCACCAAAGACAGGCGTTCCTCCGTTTTCTGCAAGCTGTTTTCTACCGTCTGGCGCGTTTCTCGTTCCTGCGCCAGTTGCTGTTCATAGTGACTAACCTTGTCGTCTAACTTGCCCACTCGTTGTTGTAATGCCACAATTTGAGCCAGAAGGGTGTTGGGTTCATTGGTTTCGTTGTTCATTGATTAACTCCTTCTGACCAAACCTGTGATTACTCAAACTCGATGGAAGCATTTTAGTTTAGATTGTAGAAGCTTGGCTGGAGGATGAGTGGATTCGTAATATTCATACACCAATTCCTCTACTCTGGTGGGATTGGCGTCTTATTAATACTAACGTTAATCCATTTTAGAACTAGACTATGCAGATTTTAATTTTTTCACCTATATCTATGGGTATATTTATGTGTTATACAGAGATCCCCGACTTCTTAAAGAAGTCGGGGATCTGGTAAGTAGGTTGATGGAAATAAATTACTGATAATCGGCAGTCTGAATATACTCTAACCGCGCCGCATCCCGAATTCCGTACTCTGGGCGACAGAATCGGTCTAATTGCGCTTCAAAAAATGCCCGATTCGCCTGCAAATGCTTCGGATTCGGGTCATCTAGGGGATACAACAGTGCTGTTCGTAACGCCTGAAATACCGCCGATGTCACACAATACATCGATCGCTGAAAGGTGATGCCAATTTGATTCAGGATATCACTTTCACGGCGACAACGCTTTTCATAGAAGTCTCGCAGATAAGGCGGTAAGAAATGTAACATATCCTGCATCAGCAAGGTTGGCGGAATTCCCGCCGAACCGACGGGGAATTTATCGGCGTAGAGCACCCCATAATGGAAGTCTTTTTGGTCACTCGGTACTTCCCCTGCTTGGGCATTATAGGACTTCGTACCCCTAAACGGTGCCGTGCGATAGAATACCGACTCCACATAGGGAAGCGCCGCCTCATACAGCCAGGTAAACCCCTTGGACTTAGGAATCACCTCATAGCATTCCCCTTTCACATACACATGATGATAGATCGGACGACCCGCGATCGCGAATATGCCATTCACCAAAAAGTTCATCGCTTCGGGGACAGAGGTGATTTTTCCTTCATCGTAGAGATCAGACACCTCAAAAAACACCGGTGCCATTACTTCCCAGAATAGCCCTAAAAGACTATAGTACGACGCCTGACGACACTGTTCAATAAACATTTCTGGGAACAGCTTATGCCATCCCAGCATCACCGGATTTCCTTTAAAATACGCCTGAATTGCCCGATTTGCATTGTCCTTATACTCCTGGGTATCCAGATAAGGGTCAAACTTATTCACCGGGGCGTACATATTTCGATGCCAAAGCATTGCCCGCATACAAGCCTCAGCAAACTCCATATTAATCCGGTCATGCCACCAGTGATGCAATAACTTGGGCATTTTCTGGGTTTCCCCTGTCTGAATAAATTCCACAAGTTCCGGATGCGCCGTTGCTTGACCCCGCCAAATCCGTAAATCGGCATCATCTCCGGCATAATGATTATGGAGGTCTAAATATTCTTTGGGTAGAAAATATTTAAAGAAGGGAAACGGATTTAAAAAGACTCGTTCGCCGATATAAAGCAAATCCCGCCAATAGAAATCCATTGGCACCGCATACGCCTTCCAGATGCCAATAATTTGCATCAGATTTTCCGGCGTATCGGGAACCATCGCCCCCCCTGCTTCCAAGCGGTGAATAATATCCGCCAATTCATGCTGAGACGGGGGTAATTTCGTTGCTGGTTTTGTTGGAGTTTGTACCATGGTTATCAAGTTTTTAGTGTTGACCCTGCACGTTGTTCAAGGAAATGATTTTTAATCCTGTAGGGGCGGGTTTAGGGATTAATATTAATTGTTGTCCCTAGCTTGGCTACAAAACCCGCCCGTTGTTCACCTCAAAGAACGACATAAGACTTTGTTCAAGGAAATGATTTTTAATCCTGTAGGGGCGGGTTTAGGGATTAATATTAATTGTTGTCCCTAGCTTGGCTACAAAACCCGCCCGTTGTTCACCTCAAAGAACGACATAAGACTTTGTTCAAGGAAATGATTTTTAATCCTGTAGGGGCGGGTTTAGGGATTAATATTAATTCTTGTCCCTAGCTTGGCTACAAAACCCGCCCGTTGTTCACGTAACAGAACTAAAAATGACGAATGACTAATGACTCATCCTTCAACGCCACCTTCTGATCAACCTGAGTTGGTACTGCCGAAACAATCGCATTCGTCGTCGTTTCTGTCCACCGAACCAACCAAGTTGGTTGAATTCCCAGGAAGAAAATAATCACCGCCAAAATAATCGCAGGCGCTTTTTCATTCCAGAGAACTTTCGGATAGTAAGCCTTACGATTATCCAACTTACCAAAACAAGTGCGATTCAGCAGAATCACAAAATAAACCGCCGTCAACCCAGAAGCAAAAATACATAAAAGGGTTTGCCAAGGAAACACCACATAACTCCCTTGAAACACCAGAAACTCAGCCACAAATCCGACTAAACCGGGAATTCCCGCACTTGCCATTCCCCCTAAAATCAGCAGAGCACTCACCAACGGTAAACCCCGAGTTGGATTCATCAACCCATTCAAAACATCCAACTCGCGAGTTCCCACCTTGGTTTCCACCACCCCAACCAAATAAAACAGAATCGCCAGAATCATCCCATGACTCACCATCTGAGTCACACACCCCAACAGACTCAACGGGGTTAACGCCGCAGCCGCGACAACGATATACCCCATGTGACCAATGGAACTATACGCCACCATCCGTTTAATATCTTTTTGCGCGATCGCACTCAATGCACCATACAATACACTCACCACGCCAAGAATTGAAAGTCCCGGCGCTACCAAAAACCAGGTTTCGGGGAACAATTGTAACCCATAGCGTACCAACCCATAAGTTCCCATCTTTGCCACAACACCCCCCAACAGAATCGCCACCACAGGCGACGCTTCCACATACGCATCGGGTAACCAAGTATGAAAGGGAACCAGGGGAATTTTAATTCCAAATCCCACCAATAAAATGCTTAGCAGAATCAACTGAGTGGGTAACGATAACCCTTGGGTGTGAATCGCCTCATAATTAAAGCTAGTGGAATTACTCAGCCATGTCATTCCCAAAAATGCCGCCAGAATCAGAATTCCGGACACAGCGGTATACATGAGAAACTTCATCGCCGCATATTCCCGCTTGCTTCCTCCCCAAATTGCAATTAACAGGTACAAGGGGATTAATACCAATTCATAGAACAGAACAAACAGCAACAAATTCTGTGCCAGAAACGCCCCAGTAACTCCCGCATTCACCAACAAAATCAGGGCATATTTAAGCCGAACTCGTTCCACATCAACTCGGCTACTAAAAATAACCACCCAGTTCAACAAACTCCCCAATGCCAGCAACGGAAACGATAAACCATCCGCCCCTAACTTGTAGGATAACCCCAATTGAGGAATCCAGGTTAACTCCTCTTGAAACTGCCAACCGACATAGGTGATATCAAACTGCGTGGCTAACCACAACGTCACCAGAACAATCGCCGTCGCCACCGCCAAAGCAATCGCCCGGAGTCTCGTTTGTGCCACCTTTCCCGGCAAAAACCCGATAATAATCGCACCAACAACAGGTAACCCAATCAGCGTACTCAGCATAATCCCGTCAAAAATTCCAACTCAAAACGCTTCCACTTAATCGGGGCGAGTTTATCAATCTCTAACTAACTAGAAACGATTCCAATTCAACCCGCCCCGCCAACCTTAAACCTCAAAACGCCCTATGGCACATCCATTCCTCCACCACCTCACTTTACACCTCATCCTAGTCTTCCAACCCCTCTGCGTCCCTCTGCGCCAACCTCTGCGTTCCTCTGCGTTAAAAAAACACATCGTTTCCCACCCACACCTCCAACAAAAACGTAAATTATCCACCAACAATCAACGAAAGACGCGACAGAATCGGCAAACTCAACAGAAAGCCAAACAACGCCACCCCTAACAAAATCGTCAACGCATAAAACTGGGTTTGACCCGAAACATTATACTTCAAGCTTTGCCCACTCAACACCGTCATAAACGCCACTAAATTGACCAAACCATCCACAATATAACGGTCAACCCAAGAAATGGTTCTGGAAATCAAATCAACCAGAAACACTATCGTTACCCGATACAACTTTTGGGTATATAAATCGTAAGCAAAAAAGTCTTGCAACGCCTTTGAACCAAATCGAATCGGCTTTTCCACTTGGTTACTCAGATACAGATACGCCGCTGCACCGCCACCAATCGCACTTGACAATACCAACGAACCCGCCACTGTAGGATTCACGCTTACCCATTCCGGTAACAGATTCCAGGTGGTTAACAGTAAAGGAACGTGCAGTGTAAACCCCATCAACAGTATCATAGGGAAGACCATGGGCCAATGCGCTTCAGGCGATCGCTGTGCCATTTGTTTAGCTTGTCCACCGAAGACTAACCCGAAGACACGGAATAGACTAAACGAAGCTAACGCATTCACCACTAACACCAAGGCAAATAATTTCGGGTGAGTGCTAAACAACGAATCCCCCAACTGCAAAAACGCCCAAAATCCGCCCAGAGGCGGAACCGCTACCAATCCAGCCGCCCCCACCAGGTAAGATAAGCCACAAGCTGGACGTTTTGCCCATAACCCGCCCAATTGTGTCACCTCTTGAGTAATACTGTTCCAAATAATCGTCCCGGTACTCATCACCAATAACCCCATGGCGACGGCGTAGGTCAATATTAATAACAAGGCGGTTTGGATTTGTCCCGTACCCACGGCGATAAACACCAATCCTAAATAAGCACTCACCAAATAGGATAGAGTACGCTTAATATCAACCTGTGCGATCGCGACCATCGTACCACCCACGGCGGTTACCGCACCAATTAAAATGACAGCCGATACCGCAACCGGAGAGATAGCAATTACGGGTTGCAATTTAATCAACACCCACGCCCCCGTACACACCACCACAGCATTCCGTAGAATGGTACTGGGAACCGGTCCTTCCATGGCTTCATCCAACCATAAATGCAGGGGAAATTGAGCGCATTTACCCATCGGACCGGCAATTAATGCCAACCCCACTAATGCAGCGACTTTCGGATCAAGATTAACCGTACTTGCCCAGTCTGCCAATTGCGAAAAATTCCAGGTTTTGGATAGGGGATAAATCCCAATCACGCCCATTAAGAGAACTAAATCGCCTACCCGTTTGGTCAGAAATGCATCTCTCGCCCCCGTTACCACCAAGGATTGATTAAACCAAAACCCGACCAAAAGATAGGTTCCCAGCGTGAGAATTTCCAGGATAATATAGCTGAAAAACAAGGAATTACACAGAACAAGGGCGCACATTCCCGCTTCAAACAACGCCAGCAACGAATAGAACCGCGCCCATCCCCAATCGGTTTCTAGGTAACCAATGGCATAGATTTGGGCGAGGAAATTCAACCCAGTGATGACCATCGTCGCCCCAATCGTAACCGCCGACATTTCTACGGGAATGGATAAATCCAAATCAACCACCTGTAGCCAAGGAATCACAACCGATTGGGCTGGTTGATTCCAGATGGCGAGTAATGCCAACAACCCATGCAAAAAAGCGATGAAGGTCATCAACATATTAATATAGCCAGCCGGTCTCGGTCCGGTACGATTAATAATTGCCGGAGACCAAGGGACGGCTAAAATTGCACCTAATAGGGCATAGCAAGGTATTAACCAGGCAGAGTCAAGGAAAAACTGAGTCATCGACATGACCTCGTGGGGGTATACAAATTTCCTCTTCAGTGGTATTGAACCTGAAGAAACCCTGATAGACAGGTATTTTTACTTACGATTAATTTTCTTTAAGTTTTCTAAGCTTAGTGTATAGTGTAATGGGTTGAGGGTAAAGTTCAAACAAAGCAATTAGACAATTTTACAATCAAAGCGATAATCCCCTTCTATCAAAGCGCTGGGAGATGGGGGAGTTATCAGTTATCAGTGAGCAGTTATCAGTGAGCAGTTATCAGGAGCTGGGGAAGCTGGGGGAGCTGGGGAAGCTGGGGGAAGATTTTTCCAATAACAAATGACAAATGACAAATGACGAATGACAAAGTAAAATGGATAGCTTTACTGGGATTACTGGTAGTTGTGTGGCTTGCGGCATTTCCGGCTGAGGCGTCGGTGTGTCGCACAATCAAGGATCACACTATTTGTATTCTAAGTATCAAGCGCTCCGCTCAGTATTATTGGCGGTATCGAGCCGCTGTGAGTATTGATGGAGTAAACCGCCCAGTCGAGGTCTATAATTGTCGCGATCGCACCCGGATTCGCCAGGATGGAATAGTGGTTTCTTTTGAACCAGATGGCGCTGGAGAGTTTATTTGTAGTTTCTTTTAGAATACCCCAGGCGTTCTTTGGTATCAAAATAGTTCGCGTTAAAAAAAAGTTCTAATGTCTAGATAGAATCCGTTGATATCAAGAAAGATTTGTTGAGGCTAACTACCAACATCAATAAATATTTGTAGGGGCGACCCGCTGATATCAATGAACACCCCCAATTCACTCAATAAACTCGGGTCGCCCTGTCGCCTAACCTCGAACTCAAATCTATAATCCCAATCAGTAATAATGTTTTTACTTCTAATAATTGGCAGGATTGGATCAGCCTCAAGCTCTGGGGGGACTTCAGATTAAGATCCCCGACTTCTCCAAGAAGTCGGGGATCTGTCAGTGTACCCTTGAAAAGCGCTATAAGCCATTGTGATCAGAACATAGTTTTTCAGAAGCTACCGGATCATCAAGTCGCGGTAACTTGAGCAAAACCCCCGCAAAAAACCAATAATAAACCTCCACAGGATCGACAGCTAAGGGATAATAATAGGTATTGTAACTAATAAATAAAACAAACACCCAAAGACACAACCCTAACCGTTGTAAAGACGAATCTTGAACTGATCGATATGCCTTAAACGTGAGAAACGTCAGCAAAGACACCAGCGCCAGAAACGCCAAAACCCCAATCGGACCAATTTCGTAAAACAATTTAGCATAATAGGTTTCAATTAGTTGAGTTTCCCCTAAGCGACGCGCCGCATTAGTTGCTCGTCCTAAACCATGACCTAATACTCCCTCTTGTCTACTCAATACCCACTGAAATTGATCCAACATAAACGTATGCGGTGGAGACGCCTCCCAGCGATCAACAAAACTAATCACTCGTTCTTCTACCTTCCCCAAGGTTTGAGTAATCCAAATCGCTAAAAGCACCCCAATTCCTAATTTAAGGGGTAGCCATCCCTTATGCCGATCCGTGAGTAATACTAACAGAACAAACGTCGCCGGAACGATCGCCAGGGCAATTCGTTGACCCGAAATGACCGCCGCCGCCAAGACAGCAACCATCGCCACCCATCCCAGGAATCGCCACCGACGAGAGGGATCACTGACACTCGCCCCATACGTGAAAAAAGCACTGGAAATCAGAAACCAACCCCATTGCCAAGGTGCAACAAATGTACCCGGTAAGCGGATTAACCCGACTTTAGTATTGTATAACAAAGAACCGCCGACTAAACATCTTACCTGTAAACTGGCTCTGTAGACAGCTTCTCCCGTCAAACTATTGCTACTGGGACATAAACCTGTAACTAGCCACAGGTATTGCAGAAACGCCAAGCTACAGCAGATCAAGATTAGAATAACGTGTAAACGAGTTAGGAAAAATAAATCCGTGCGATCGCGAATCAGATAATACCCACAGAACAGTAAGGGAATATACCCCACCAACCCTTTTAATCCCAGAATTCCCATCAGAAATGGGCTTCCTTTGACCTGAGGATCAAACTGCTGGGGGACATTAATCAATAGGAATGTAATTAATGCCACCCCTAGCACAACCGCGATCGCGATCAATAAGGGTTTGAGAATCGATCGCGGTAATAGTTTCCAGAAGGAATCCCGCGACTGAATCAGGGCAATTAAGGCGGGAAGGTAAAATGCATCTTTAATTAAATGAAATAGAGGATGATTCCCGGAGTAGCTAATACTCTCACCCATGGATTGATAAACATCGCCCAGTGAATAAATAATGCTCCCGCTAAAGGGAAGATAAATCAGCAATCCCCATAATCCAATGCGAGGATACTTATAGGAAAGGATAGAGAAAAAAACAAGGGCAGTACAGGCAATCCCTGTCTGAAATCCACCGACTAGACCCAACATTACACCCATAAAGGCAGAAATATAAAGTGCCACTATGATGAATCGAGTCAGTG
>JGI12048J13642_11012577_pt1 | contig 13440 bp, 7 predicted proteins | sample ElkSlonscriptome_16_FD_13642 | JGI IMG/M metagenome (IMG submission 13642) | reverse complement strand
GATGATGATTCTTCTGGATTCCGATAGTTCCGGCTCGTGAAAGGAAATAAATTCCGCTAACTTTCCGTCAAAGGCGCATCGTCCGTCTCCGCTTGTACCATTTGAGAAATGAAATCGCGTATTATCATTTACGGCTCCAAGTCCTATTCTACCTGCGTGTCCCCAAAGACGTCCGACTCCAAATGGATTAGCCCCATTTATCAATGGTGTATTATCCGTCCCTTTCACCCCATTCACATAGATCGTCAAGGGTTCATCTGAGAAATTATCGTAAATGCATGAAACTACATAATTCTGTCCGGATGATATCACTTGTGCCGATCTGGCCCAAACGCTATTGGTTCTATTTCCATTATTCCCCCATGGTGCTTGGTTTCCTTCGATGGTATCAGTCGTCGCATTGTTATCACCTCCGTCATCGTTGGCATTATTCCAAGCATGAAACCATAAGCGGTTTCTGTGTAAGTAGATGGATGTTCCTCTAGTGCCACCACCCTGTTCATAAAGAAGGCGGCAGTTTGCAGTAGTCGGATTAGCGGTAGAAGTAGATGTAGGTACTACATCAGGATTAAACACGAAGAAGTAAGCCAATTTGTCTACCGTACCTGAAGTATTGATCTTCTGGTCGTTTTCGATCTCGTAATAATCTGCTTGACCTGTATTGTTACTACCGTCAAAAACCAAGGCATTCTGACCGTTTATTGAATTAGAAGTGTTAACAGCACGACCATTCCCACCATTTTGGTTATTCATGGAAATACTGTAAGGAGCTCTGTTTGATAAACTATTCCGACTCCCCGTGGGCTCCAAGGTCGCATCAACCCAAACTACGTTGTCTGAGTTCTTTCCAACTCCACCTGCACCAAGCCATTCGAAGGGTTCATAATCAAGGATATTATACACTAGGTTATCGGGCTGAATAACCGTTGTCTCGCCTGTGGGTGTGGTTCCTGTGAGATCAAAATCTACAGTCTCGACTACTTCGACTAATCCATCGGGGTAAACAAAGAAGGGACCGATGAATGCTTCTTCCGTGAAAGGTGGAAATAGCACCGTACCCGTTTCTGCACCCGCATAATCCTGACTATAGGTAGCTGTACCCGGTGACATTTCGAAATCCACTACCACATCTCGACTCGAAATAGGATCTAAGGTAACCAATAGAGAAGGCGCTCCAATTGACTCAAATCCGGATTGCGATGGCGCTGCAAAAGTCGCAACGGGGATATCATCATCAATAATCTCAATAGTTTGAAAAAGTGAATTTATAGAAAGAGCAGCCGCTCCTCCTGAAATACCTGATATTCTAATTTCAATCGTCTCTATGGGCTCGTCTACATTATCATCAATAATGGGAATAGTTACTGTTTGCGTGGACGGTGGTCCCGCAGGAAAACTTAAACTACTGGTAAATGTATTGTCGTAATCTTGAGGATCAAGACCCAGAGTGCTTGATCTGGCGGTTGTTCCCGCGCTCCTCACGCTTATGTTGCAAGTTACAACACCAGTGGCCGTACCATCTCTTACAACAGCTACATCAACGGTACCTGCCGTTTCATTGACTTGAATATTCGTGGCCCAAGATGGAAAACTGACTTTCGGTGGTGGGTCGTCATCGAATATGGTAAAATCCAATTCAAAGTTGGGTCCTAATAATAAACTCGGCTCTCCGGGCGGAGAGGTGGTGCCGGTGAGCTGAACAACAAAATCTTCGGTAGACGGATCTTCAGGATCCACATCATTGTTTATTCTTAACTGGATAAACGCTGTTGCATTTCCTCCAAAAAAGCTCGCTGTAGCGCTGGTTAGACCAGGTGTTGGAGAATTGTAATAAAAATCATCTCCGTTAGCCGGCCCTAGTCCCAGAATTGCTGTTCCCGGAATCAACGTGAAGTCAACGTCGTAAGCTCCTGATCCCGATATGGGCGTGTAATTCAGTTCTAATTCAACATTAACAACCGAAAAGTCAGGACTTGGATTAGCTTCCAAGGCCAAGTCTGTTTCAAGGACGAAATTAACTTCCGGCTTCAGCCATGCGAAGGTGAAGAATCCCCCATCCGGAATGTTCGCTTCAATAGTGTAGTCAAAAGGAGCCGTTCCATTGGGCTCAAGTTCGCGCACAATGGTCGTGCTCAAAGTGAAATCGGGAATATTCGCACTCGTCTCATCAATTAACATGACAAGTCTCGAGTTTGCAGCTGTATATCCGGAGGGTCGCGGGGGGAGCATGTCTTCCTGAATTTCGTGCAAAATGTTATAGTTATAGTTGGTTCGATCAACCCTCCACACTCGGTTAAGTCGCTCAATATTTGCAGAATTATCGGGCACACCCACATCGGTCCACGTTAAATTCAACCCATTGTGACCTGTGAAATAATACTGATTTGCCGAATTACTGACCCCATCGTCAGTGCTAATCCTAAATGGATTACGGCCCTGACTGAGGTTGTGTAAATCTGAATTGCTTGTCCTTTGCCCCAGACCAATTAAGTCCTTACCATGAGCAAATTCATAAGCGTACCAATCTTGAGTACTGAGAACAGCCAAATATTTAGATGCTAAATAGTTTTGGACGATTAATCGTTGGGTTTCAGTGATCTCGTCCTTGTAATAGCACATTTCCGCCAGCTTCCCTTTGAATGCCCACGTACCTACGGTATTCGCATTTCCATTAATTACCTGCTCTCGGTCTACGGTGTCATCGTTTACAGCTCCCAATCCACAAGGGTTTGGGTGATCGAACAGTGTGCCCATGCGTGCAAGGCCATTAAAACCGCTGAAGTTTCCACCGGGCTCTAAATTGCCGGGCCCTCCGAATGAGGCTCCGTTCAGCCAACCTCTCAAGAAGTTATTGGTATTATTACCCAGAACACCAGGCGTTGTTGCTTTGTATTGGGCGCAAAGAATATAAGTCGTGTTCGGTTGAATCGGTGTTGAAACATAGGTGTAACCCCAAGAAGGAGTATTATCAGATGAGCCCGAAACTCCTCCATCATTATCTACAGCTTTGTCATAGGATCCGATGATCAAGAGACCTTCGTGGATCATAATATTAAAACCCCTTACCGTTCCTCCTTCTTCATAAATCGTTTGTTTCACATTCACTTCTTCCGAAGTTCTAAAAGCCATAAAGACCATCTTGTCATAGGTTACCCTTTCCGTGTTGAGGTCATCAGATGAAGCCATAATAAAATACCGATTGTCCTCAAAAGTGAGCGTTGGTAATCCGTTGATGGTAAAAGCCGGGTCATTCCGAAAAATCGGTGGTAGAATATTATTTGGAACAGTACCGTTATCACAATCTTCTGAAAAGCTTACATCCGTCCAAACATTCACATCAGAGCCATCTGCCAGAGATAATGTACTCGCATCCAGCCACACACCGCAGGTGCTTTCCGCAGTGGGCCCACATCCGGTAATGGTTCCTGTTTCCACACTTACCCCACCAGGACCTCGTTGAGCAGAGGCATTTTTGGAGAATAAACACGAAATGATCAATATCAGACAGTAGGCAACAACCGAAAGGTAGCGCATGAAGGAATTCAAAGGGGAATTCATAATCAATGTATTTCTGTTTCCCTCTTACTGTTTTGGACCCTCTATTGTTTCATTTATAGGCAGAAAATAGAAAAGCCTCATCGTTTTGGATGAGGCTTTTATCGATCAAAAAAATTCTTTTAGCTATTCGATAACCAGTTTTTTTGTCTCATTAATGGCACTTGAAGCTATTTGGATCAAATAGATGCCCGGGGTGAGATTACCGTATCGAAACTCAAAGATATCAGAGCTTGTGTCAAAGCGGGTTTCACGAAGTTGTTTTCCCGAAAGGTCGAATATCCTGACATATGTCTCGAAATCACGTGTGGCAAATGGAAGGCGCAAAAATACACTTCCTTGAGCTGATGGATTTGGGTACATAAATACATCCTCACTATCTGTTACCGACTCATTGAATACGGAGACGGGATCACTGTAAGTATAGGCTCCGTCAAAATCAACCTGTTTCAGTCGATAGTACGATAGTCCATTTAAAGGATCCCGATCTTTCTCAGAGTAGTTAAGCAGACTATTGCTGTTTCCTGCACCTGTCGTAGTGAGGATTGGTTCCCAATCCAAATCTTCACCAGCCCTTTCAATTACGAAATAATCGTTGTTGATCTCGGTAGCCGTTTCCCACTGTAGATCTACATAAGTGCCTTTTAGTTGGGCATCGAATGAGAGGAGTTCGATGGGGAGGGGAAGATTGTTGATTGAAGAAGTATTTCCCAATGAGACGTACATCCCGTTTGTAATTGGCACATCGGTAAATATTACTGTGTTTCCATCCAAGACAGAAGATTCAGCAGGGATTATATCGTCAAGTGAACTGAAATCTGTAGGATCACTATTGCTGTGAACGAGTAATCTCAGATACACATCTTCGTCAGGTTCTATCTGATCAGCACTGTCTGATGCCGAATAATCAATTTCAATTTGTGCGGTTAATGTTCCGTCGGCCGCGTTAGTAAAAAATTTCCAAATTCTGCCGGATCTTTCTTGAATCGGACTTTGAATAGGAGCGTTCCAATATGAAACCGGCCAAGTATCAGTAAGTTGGTCTCCTTGATGACCCCAGACAGCGTAAAAATCTCCACTACCTGAATAGTTTGGTGTTGTTACTCGAATTTCAGCTTTTCCTCTTGCGTCACCGTGAATTTTAGAATCAATCTCAGCAATTCCGGCAACGTCATTTCCAAAAAAGTTTGACGTTGAAGCATCACCATTCAGACTAGTATTAAAATACTGTACTGCCGGATCGAGGGCAATATTGTATTTTGCTGATAAGTGATTGTGGATGATATTAATCCGAGGCTCATTCATGCGAAGTGTATTGAGTTCGTTGGGCTCGTTGTAATAAATCATTTCAGCAATATCACCGTCAAAACAACGCTCTGCGGGATCATTTACGCCTGTGGTAAACGGACCGTCAATAAACCACGATCCATGATGTACACCACCCAGGGCAACTCTACCTCCATGGGCATACAGCCTTCCAACATCTCCTGAATAGCTCCCTGCAAGTGATCCATTAACATAAAGCTTAAGTCCACGAGAGTCTGCAGGATTGTCGATCATATTGTTGACGAAATGCGCACTAACAATATAAGTTTGGTTATTTTGAATACTACCTGGTGCAGAAACCGCGAAAGCATAATTTCCGGAATTATGGCCCCAAGGAGAATAAGCTCCATCATTGGCATTATTCCAACCTTGAAAATACAATCTGTTATTTTGAATATACAGGGACAGCCCTCTTCCTTGAGCACCTTGCTCATAAATAGTTTGAGGGGTAGAGCTATTGGCATTGTGCGGTGTAATTACCAAAAAGATAGACTTTCCGTCATATAAACCAGCAGTATTTATCAGAGACGACTGACCTAGAGTACTCGGGTCCCCTAAAGATAAGTAGTCATTCGTACCATCAAATCGCAAAACTTTTTTCTCATTCAAGGCAGCGCTGATCAAGGCAGGCCGCCAATTGCTATTGCTTTGAATAATCTCAATATTCCTTGGTGAGAGGTTTGGAACACTACTGGTGTTAATAGCTTCATCTGCAATCATCACGATGGTATTGTCTCTATCTTTTCCTATCCCGGCAACACCCTTGTTTTCAAATTCAACATAGTCCTTTATATTATATGTATGAATTGTATTCGTACCAAGCTGCGCATTAGCGAGTGTATCATTATCAAGTAATTCAAATACCGCATCTTCGATACCTTCATCAACCAAATCTGAGATAACGATTAGGTTATTCTGATCTGTAGGGATGTCGTAGTAGATAAAAGAAAGGGTGTCACCAGGAGGAATAATAAGTGAAGAATTTTCTTCAGCATTATAATCCGCTCCATCGCCTCCCCGCGTAGCCGAGCCCGTGCCCATATCTCTAAAGGGCACAACAATTTGTCTGGAAGAAGGGGCCGATAATTCAACATAAATTCGTGGGTCACCAACTCCTTCGTAACCTTCAGACTCCGTCGCCAAAAAACTTACTGTTGGCGGGTTGTCGTTGTCGACTATTGTAATGATTGGATTAATATTTAGCGTATCGCTAAAAGCTATGCCTGAAGCCGATTGAATTTCTAGTCTAAAAGTTTCGTTAATTTCATCCAGCTCATCATTTATTATTGTTATCAAAACCGTATCTCTCGGTACACTAGGTGTAAAGTTTAGCACTTGGGGTGAAACCATGCTGTAGTCAATATTTTCTGAAGCTGTATTTCCACTCGGGCTAAATATGATGTCAGCTGATGCGGAAATAAAGCCTGACAAATCCCCAACAATTTCCATAGGTACCTTTACGACTCCATCACCCTCGTTGAAGGAGTACTCCGCTGCACTAAATGTTAATTTGGGAGGAGGGTCATTATCCAATATCTTATAGGTTATAGAATCCTGCAGTCCTATAAAGAGTCCGCCCGTTGTTGCAACAATTTCCACGTAAAAGTCTTCGATGGCGTCATCTCCAACTGCCACATCATCGTCTACAATAGTGACCGATTTGGTTTGTTCATTATCTCCGCCAATAAATGAAGCAACATCCGCTGCAGAATTCCAAGTGTAATCATTTCCCTCAATAGCAGTACCATCAGTTATTAGAATAGTGGCAGTAAAAGATTCGCTCACAGAGGGTGTGTAATTTAATTGAAGCGTAAATTCTTCTGGAATGACTGGATCCCCAACATCACCTTCGACAACTGATTTGGAGGAAATATTAAAATTCACAGTGGGCTGAATAGCAACTACAGCGAGATAAGAACCTTTAACTATTTCAATATCACATTCAAAAATTCCTGAATTTCCAAATTCTGACAGACCAACGATTTGTAAATCTTCTCCGCTAAAATTTGGCAGGGACCCGTTGGAATTATCGACAATTACCCCGTATTTGGTAAAACCGGCCGGTAACAGCGGTAAATCATTTTCATTCATTTCAATATGCACGGTTTCTTCACCATCGTCAGGCCCTCTTCGATCAAATCTCCAAGTACGTCTGAGTCGTTGAAATGACAAAGTATCGGGAACATTATCATCAGTCCAAGAAATAGGGCTGTTATTGTGTCCTACCATCAAGTAATATGGTTCATCGCTTGGAAAAGCAAGATCCATATCCGCACTGATCTCAAAGAGATTATCTCCTTGACTCACATTGTGCTGATCATCATCATCCTCTTTTCCTATTCCGATTACATCATCACCAAAGCTCGTTTGATAATCATACTTATCGTTGGCGATTACATTGGCAAAATATTTCGCTGCTAGATAATTTTCAATAATCACTCGTTGACACGGTGAAACTGAAAAGGCATAATAACATATTTCTGCCAATCTTCCTGTGAATAGAGATGTTCCCGTGGATTGACCTATAGGTCCATTTTCATTGTAGCTCGTCCGATTTATACCTCCAATGCCAATTGGATCAGGATGAGTCGCTATTCCACCAACTCCATCGTTTTCACAACATCCAGTCACCATTGTAGATGGAAAAGACAGACCATTTAATGTACCCGTTAAGCCTGTTTCAGGATATGAGTCAATATTCGCATTCGTGAGAAGAATATTATCGGTGCGTACGTCGTATACTAGTGAAATAACATAGGTGGTATTCGGTTGTATGCCAAGTCTTTTGTAAGTAAAGCCAAATTCAGGGACAGAACTTGACCCTAAGTCATCATCATTACCTATATCATCGTATGCTCCGATTTGAACAAAACCATTTATTATTTGAATATTAAAACCTCTGGCGGACCCACCTTCTTCCCAAAGTATCTGGCGACTAGTAACATCATTTGATGTTCTGAATACCATAAAAATACTCTGCTCATAGGTAGTATTTGCGCTTACATTCGAATTAAGGTCCGGAGAAATAACACCACCGGGCCATGTTCCTATAGAGAGCATTCCTCCTTCTTCGAAAGAAACTACGGGTTTACCGTTAATACCATTGGACGGATCGTTGCGAAATATTGGCGGCAGATAATCTTGGTCAGAATCCCAAAATGCTTCATCAACCGTGCTGGAAACTGACCGATCCTGCCACAAAGAGACATCAGTTTGGTCGGAGAAGTTTAGATCTCCGGCATCCAGCCACAAACGGCAGTTCTTTTGCTCATCTGAGTCATCCGTAACCCCACCAGGCCCTCTCTGAGCAAAAGACACTTTTGCCGAAAAGCCGAATAGAATACAGATGGTAAAGAGTATAAATTTTTTCATGGCGTCTTTCTCCATTTAGATCAACTACAATATGAAGCTGTTGAGATCAATAATGATACCGCAAAAATACCATTTATGATTGCAATAGTCAATTGGTTAGCTCGTTAAAACAACGATGAAGATACAAATAGTATCGATAAAACCCTAAGTGGTTTCGATAAAATGATGTCGGGTTTGGGTGAAGTTGCTTTAAGCCATATTGTGGAAGACATTCTGAACATCATCATCTTCCTCAAGCTTCTCTAATAGCTTGTCTACCTCAGCCTCTTCTTCTTCGCTGAGTTTCTTGGTATCCATCGGTATGCGTTCAAAGCCGGAATTGATCACTTCCAAGCTTTTTTCTTCGATAGCTTTCTGTAAATCACCGAAATCCGTAAATGGAGCATAAATCATGATAGACTCATCTTCTTCAAAAATTTCGTCTGCTCCGTAGTCAATCAATTCGAGTTCTAATTCTTCCAAGTCATTCTCACCTTTGGCGATTTTGAAAAAACACTTATGCTCGAACATGAAATCGACAGAGCCTGAGGTGCTCAAGTTTCCGTTGCACTTGTTGAAATAGCTTCTCACATTGGCTACGGTACGTGTATTATTGTCAGTAGCCGTTTCCACCAAAACAGCAATGCCATGCGGAGCATATCCTTCAAAAATGACCTCTTTGTAATCTTCTTGATCTTTGCTGGATGCCCGTTTTATGGCCCTTTCAATATTGTCCTTGGGCATGTTTTCAGACTTGGCATTTTGAATAACAGCGCGCAGCTTTGCGTTGGTGTCAGGATCGGGACCACCCTCTTTTACCGCGATAACTATATCTTTTCCCAAACGAGTAAAGACCTTGCTCATTTTTGCCCAGCGCTTCATTTTGCGCTCTTTCCTGAATTCAAATGCTCTTCCCATGCCGAACTTAATTTTAACGGCGAAGTTAATGAGTTTCTCATTTTTTTCATCAAGCCACGAAAGTTGTGATGATCTTATTTCATCATCTGCCTGACTGTTTTCTTCAGATCATCGCCGGATTTGACATTAGGGCAAATGGGCAGCGTAAGTGATGTCAGATTAGGGCATTGTTCATGCGAAATGTAAAACCAAAAGGAAGTTTTTGAGTTCAATACTTGTCAAGCCGGTTTAGCAAAGTAGCCAATCGGTCTCCTGCTTCTTGCCGTAGCTCAGGTATGGTCATCTTATCCATCTCGGCCTTTCTTATAGGCTCTCCTACAGAGATTCGCACCTGCCCTGACTTTAACTTTCCATGTTTTGGTAGTATTTTTTCCGTTCCTGAAATGGCTACGGGAATCAATGGAATTCCTTGGGATTTTGCTAAGTGAAATGCTCCTTTCTTAAAAGGTAAAAGATCTGAGGAAGAAGACCTTGTACCTTCAGGAAAGGTCACGATGCTCTTCCCTTTTTTTATTTGTTTCCCGGCTTTCTCCATGGAGCGTATGGCGGCAGCTCGGTCAGACCTGTCTATGAATACCATTCCGATAGCCGCCATGCCCCAGCCCAGGAATGGTACTTTTCTAAGTTCCTTTTTTGCCAGGAAATACAAAGGGCGCGGTAAAGAATACATCATGACCGGGATGTCAAAATGGGAACGGTGGTTTGCAAAGAAGATGCACGGGGGAACTTTCTTAATATCCCGTTGTAGCATCCGCTTTACCCTAATATTGCTCACGGCTAAGAGGGCAGGGGCCCAAAAAAAGCGACTGATGGCATAATATGCGGGACGCCACCAACCGAAAAGAATACTCAGAGCGCCCGAAATCACGGTGAAAGCTGAAATTAACACGGTGCGAATCCAGCGAAGAACAGTCTCCAATTGAACTAGAGTTTTAGCAAATGTATCATTTCGTCTTTTGAAAACTCTTTTACTTCGCCTGCATCGAAGTCAGTCAAATTCAGATCTTCAATCGACCAGCGCACCAACCGCAAGGTAGGTAAACCAACAGCGGCAGTCATTCTCCTCACTTGCCTGTTTTTGCCTTCGGTGATTCGTAGTTCCATCCATGAAGTTGGAATATTTTTTCTGAATCGGATAGGTGGATCTCGTAAGGGGAGGGTAGGATCTATCATACGCACGGCTTGGGCGGGTGCCGTCAGATGCTTTTTTCCCTTGATATTTAGCACAACGCCTCTTTCCAATTTCTCGAGTGCTTCAGCGGTTAGTTCACCTTCAACCTGGGCATAATAGCTGCGGTAATGTTTTTCTGCCGGATTGAGTAAGGCAGCATTCATCCGCTTGTCATTGGTTAAAATGAGCAAGCCTTCGCTATCTGCATCCAAACGGCCCACCGGATACACGTCTCTGTCAAAATCGCCGAGGGCTGCCAGCGTCTGACGATTGCCCTCCGGCGAAAATTGACTGAGCATGCCGTAGGGCTTGTAGACGGCAAAGTACCTGTTCATTATTTTGTATCGCCTCCTAAGATCAACGGAAGTCCGTCATCTCCTTGACCGATTACCACGACTTTACTGTTAGGCGATTTTGCCAAGTCGAGCGTAGCTTCAATTCCTTTCCATCTTAGAAGCTTATCTGAAATGCCCTCAGAAACAATATCTTGAAAGTCTTTAATTCCTTGAGCCTCAATTCTTTTTCGCTCTGCTTCTTTTTGCTCCTTTTCAATTCTGAATTCGTATTCCTGACTCTCTTGTTCCTGCTTCAGTTTTTTCTCGATAGCCGTCTTGATATTTGGTGGCAGTTCGATTCCTCGAATTAAGATCGCGTCAAGAAAAATATTCTTGTTTTTCAGACGGGTTTTAACATCCGTAAAAATTTCATCTTGAATGAAATCTCGTTTCGAAGAGTAGAGTTCTTCGGGATCGTAGCGGCCTATTACTTTTCGCGCCGATGATCTAACCTCCGGCATTACAATGACATCGCGGTAATTTTGTCCTAAGGTTTTATGGATCAATCCGATTTCGTCTTCGATAGGTCTGAATCGGATAGACATTTCCATGTCAATGGACAGCCCGTTTTTAGACAATGCCGTCATATTTTCTTTTTGTTCCTGATTACGCACATTGTAGATGTACATCTTATTCCAAGGTGCGAGAACGTGAAAGCCTTCCGGGTAGGTCACGTCGGTGACGGTACCTCCGCCGAATTGTTTGTAAAGCACGCCTGCCTCTCCTGATTGGATGGTTACGGTAGAAGTTTGCCATAATACCAAAAGCAAAAATGCCGTTACGGCTACTATAATGATTAATTTTCTTTGACTCGGTTCCATTTGTTTTTTATTTGGGGTGAAAAATAAGGGTTTCTGTTGTTCTTTCAGGTCTTCGGGATAATGTTCACTATCTTTGCGGCTAAATTCAATAACTATGGAAAAAGTTAAAGAAAAGGACACCGTAAGTGTTCATTATACAGGAACACTCTCAGATGGTGAAGTGTTTGATTCTTCCGTTGATCGTGAACCTTTGTCGTTCACAGTTGGTGCAGGCCAGATGATTCCCGGTTTTGATAATGCTGTCAAAGGTATGGAAGTAAAGGAGAAAAAATCCGTTACGATTCCGGCCGAAGAAGCATATGGAGAGGTAAGGCCTGATATGGTTCAGAAAATTTCAAAGGATCAACTTCCTCCCGATTTGAAGCCTCAGGTCGGTCAGCAGTTGGCTTCTCAACTTCCTTCAGGGGAGCAAATTATTGTTACCGTAAAGGATATTTCAGACGCTGAAATTACCATCGATGCCAATCATCCCCTCGCGGGAAAAGATCTCACTTTTGAGATCGAAGTGGTTGAAATCAATTAGTGTTTTTATCAGAAGGCCGATTTTCATCGGTCTCTTCTTTTCGTCGATAGACGTAAACGATTCGCTTGGGCTTTTGAACCTCCTTGGGGGGTTCAATTTCGCCCAAAGCGATTTTTGTTAGTTCATCGTCCGGATCTTCTTCCTCTTCCGTCCAATTGTACACTTCTTTTTGAGGACCTTTTTTACGGTATACCCAAGCCAAAGCGAAGCCTGCTAAAGCTCCCCATAAGTGTCCTTCCCAACTGATGGAGGGATCTACCGGTAAGACCCCCCACCACATACTTCCATACAAAAATGCAATAAGAAGCGAGAGGGAAGCTACGCGTTTCTCCCTTCTCAGCCAACCACTGAGAAAGAGAAAAGATGCCAAGCCGTAGACTATTCCACTAGCGCCAATATGATAAGAAGGTCTTCCTGAAATCCAAAGCCAGATGCCACTTGACAACCAAATCCAAAAAATGGTTTTCCAAGATAGGGAAGGGTAGAAGTGAAAAAGCGCCCAGCCCAGCACCAATAGAGGAATGGAATTATTGATGAGGTGCGACCAACTGCCGTGAATAAAAGGGATGGTGATGATTCCGAATATACCTTCCGCTTTTCGCGGATATAGTCCATATTTGGAAAGATCGAAATCGAGTTCATTCGCAGTGAAGTGAATAATCCACAATACCATGACGAAGAGCAGTGGAATGAGCAGGGATCCGATTAAATGTTTTCGCTCTTTCACTACTTGAAGTTTCGTTGTTTCTTTATCGATTCGTAAGCCTCTTGTACCTTTTGAAACTTTTCTTTGGCGGCTTTTTGAAACTCAGCGCCTAGATGCCCGACTTTGTCAGGATGGTATTTTACCGCCATTTTACGGTATGCTTTTTTGACGGTAGCCTCATCGGCATTTTCATCGATCTCTAAAATTTTATAAGCGCTTTGAGTATCATGGCCAAACATGGCTCGAATAGACTCATAGTCTTTATGGCTTATGCCCAGATAGGTTGCGATGTTTTCTATCACTTTCACCTCTGCTACGTCCAAACTTCCGTCGGCTGCCGCCAATCCAAAAACATAGTGAAGGAGTTGAAGTCGCAACGGATGCTGCATGTTTTGCTTAATCTGCAAGCAAACTGCCCTTACATCAAGGGGTTGATTTAATATGTCCCGAAGCAGAAGAATTTGATCCTGTGCTTTTCCTTTTCCGAATTGCCTTTCCAGAAAATTTCGTACGTAATCCAATTCTGACTTTAGTACTTTCCCATCGGCTTTCATTACCGCAGCGGTCAAGACCAAGAGTGACACGGTAAAGTCATTGGCCGTTGTATAACCATAACTTGATCTTCTTCTCGATTGACCCGCCTCTTCTTGTGTAACAAGCGATGAAGACTTATCGATCATGGAGCCTAAAGCAAAACCCAGAATAGCACCGATAGGTCCGCCGAATGCCCAACC
>JGI12048J13642_10022476_pt1 | contig 13440 bp, 13 predicted proteins | sample ElkSlonscriptome_16_FD_13642 | JGI IMG/M metagenome (IMG submission 13642) | reverse complement strand
GAAGACGCCAACGTCAACTCATTAGACAAACGTCAACTCATTAAACAGTGGCGAAGTTTGATTCTGACATTTTCTAGAGGAGATTAAGTGTATAGTTGAGCGTTGCCATTCTAGCCAATGGTTTTGGACAAAATGGCAATTTCATGGCAAACACTCTCTTCATATAGTGCTACGCGCTGATATAAAACCAATAGTTTATGGAGAAGCCGCGCACCGCGCGGCTTCTCCATAAATATCTGTCCTAAGCTATCTGCGCATTGCTATACATGCAGCTAGAAGGTTCTAATTTTTTCGACCATCTCGCCTCATATCGCACTTAAAGACGACGTTGAGGTTCTTTAGATTTGTATCCTTAGAGCCAACAATACATGTGCGAGTTACGCCCACTGACGGAATCGTATCGGTGTGCAGCGCGGCTATCATGTGTAGTAATTCCGACGGATGTATGGTTCAAGAAAACAAAAAAATTTGCTGACTCACACTGAACAATAAATTTGGAATGATGAGCTGACTTTCGTGTCTGACCCTGCAAATGGACAGACAGAAGGAGAATGATACAGACGCATGACATTGAAAAGCACTCAAGAATCTGACACTCAAGAATCTGAATAGATGCTTTTCAGTGCAAGTGCTTTGCCATCGTTGAAGTCTGAACCAAAACCTTAGGTCTGCGTCAATGCTGCCGCGAGTTAAATCGAGTTAAATAAGTTTGTCAACGGCATGTTGAAATGATTGTAGCTTTGCTAAAAGTATTGTTTGAGAATAAGCGATGGTAACCCGAACGATCAACATATTCTTGTTGATGATGATGAGATTGACGTGATGAAGGTTCAACGAGCGTTTGAGCGGAATCAAATCTCTAATTCCTTGTTTGTTGCACGAGACGGTGTTGAAGCTCTGGAAATGTTGAGAGGTAAGCGATCTCTCGAACTGGCTATTCCGAGCGATCGCCGCATTATTATTACCGGATATCAGCATGCTTAAGATGAAGGGTCTTGACTTCTCAAAAGAGGTAAGAACTGATCCAAAACTCAATCCAACGCCGATTGTTGTGTTGACGACATCAGACGAAGTCAAAGATCGTGTTGAAGCCTCTCAACTCGACGTTGCAGGTTATGTCCTCAAGCCGCTAACTCTGACCTATTTGCCCATACGGTTGCAACCTTCAGTCAGTTTGGGGTCTGTGCGAAATGCCCTAGGGTTGAGGTGAAAGGGCGCTGAATGAAGGTGTTAGCAAGAGCTACAAGGCCGTCTTAGAGAAGATTATGGACGAAGAGTTGCGAGTACTAATTGTAGATGACGATGAGGTTGATCGGATGACTATCCGTCGGTCTCTTCGCCCTTCGTCTCTGCCGTTGACCATCGAAGAGGCAAAAGATGCCGCTTCGGCGATCGCCATGGTGCAGGACAGACCCTTTCACTGGATTTTGCTGGACTACCGTCTGCCTGATTTGGACGGGTTATCTCTTGTCAAGCAGTTGCGTCGGCTCAAGATCACAGTTCCCTTAATTATTCTGACTAGACAAGGTGACGAGCAAGTGGCAGCCGATGCGATGAAAGCCGGAGCCTCTGACTATCTCGCAAAAGGACGTATCTCTTCAGAAGGTTTATCGCGCTTGTTGCGCAGCTCGCTGCGTCTCCACAAAGCCGAACAGCGTACCTTATTAGCGAATGAGAAACTGAAAGAAACAAACGACCTGCTACGGAAAAAAAATCAAGAATTGAAAAGCCAACAGCAGAAAATTGAACAGCAAAACCGCCAGCTCATCGATGTTTACCAACTGAAGTCAGACTTTCTAACAACAATGTCGCACGAACTGAGAACTCCGCTCAACGCAATTTTGGGGTTTTCCCAAGTGCTTAGCAACCAGAGCCGTGGCACTCTTAACGACTATCAGTCGGAAGTGGTGAAGCGTATCTTTTCCAACGGCAAAAAACTTTTGGATTTGGTAAACGATATTTTGGATTTATCCAAGATTGAAACCCAGCAATTCAAGCTAAAAACGGCAAGCGTTGATGTGTCACAACTGGCACTAATGACGGTCGCTGAGTTGAAATCTCTAGCAGAAAGTAAAGATTTAGACTTTAGAATTACTATTCAGCTGCAAAATCCGATTGCTCAACTGGATCAGCGTTGTTTGCGGCGGATACTCTTTAATTTGATCACAAATGCGATCAAATTTACTGACTCTGGATTTGTCAGCTTAAAAATCGTAGACCCTCATCCTGAGTATATCGAAATTTACGTTCAAGACTCTGGTGTGGGCATTTCTGAGGTGCAGTTACCTCACATTTTTGAAGTCTTTCGTCAGGCCGATCAGAGTATTCGGAGACGTCATTCTGGGATAGGGCTAGGACTTGCAATCACTTACTCAATGGTACAGATGATGCAGGGCAAAATTTCTGTTGATAGTGTTGAAGGAAAAGGTACAACATTTCAGGTCACTGTTCCTCTCACGCTATCTCAGCTTAAAAAAACAGGAAAGTAAATAACTTAATACCTCTCTCGGTTTTGGTTTTTCCAAGCTGCTCTTATCCTAATCTGCCCTTAGGTATAGTGCTACACGCTGATATAAAACCAATGGTGTTGCACAGTATAGAATGATGCGGAAAGATTCAACTCATGGATGACCTGCTGTAGGGGCATCTCATTGCGATGCCCCTACCAAAATCACTCTTCGAATGTGCAACGCCAAACCAATAGTTGATGGAGAAGCCGCGCACCGCGCGGCTTCTCCATCAATATCTGTCCTAACCTATCTGCGCATTGCTATAACAAATCGCAGTTAGATTAAGACAGCTTGGATGGCTGAGTCTCTGGCGCTGAGTCTCTGGCTTGGTAGGCATTTCATTCTGAATCCTGAATTTAGAATGATGCCTTTTGCTATACAAATTCAAAGCTAAATCGATCGAAATCGAACGTATCTGGGCTAATACCCTGGATGACGGCAATTAGCTCCCGCCTTTCTCCGGGATTTCCCTTGAAAAAGAGGCCACTGTCATTGGCTCCGCTACTGCCTCGTCCAATAGGCGATCGCCGAATAATGTAGTCTGACTCGACTCCACTCAGTTGGATGGTGTCGCGGCGAGACAGGTCTTTGATCAGTGCGTAATCACGACGTCCAGAATTTCGGCCATTGCCGTCATCGTAGAAGACCCGACCTCCGTCGCCCAAGACAAAGCGATCGCGTCCACGACCTCCAGTTAGTTCGTCAATCTCTCGGACGCCGACAAGAAAACCGTTCCCCAAATTGACTTGGTCTGTATCGTCTACTCCAATCAGCGTGTCTCGACCACCGCCACCTGTCAGTGTATCTTTTCCAAGACCACCCACGAGGCGATCGCTGCCACCTCCGCCATCGAGCAAATCTCGTCCTCTACCGCCTGACAAGTCGTCTCTGCCCCGACTACCTCGGACGATGTCGTTGCCGTTGCCGCCATCAAGGTTGTCGTTGCCGCCACCACCATCTAGAGCGTCAGCTCGTCCTCCTCCATCTAGAAGGTCGTTGCCGCTCCCCCCCTCTAGGACATCGCTCCCGTTTTCTCCAAAGAGCTGGTCGTTGCCGCCGTCTCCTGACAATTCGTCGTTGTTATCGCCGCCATTGAGAATGTCGTTGCCGCGGCCACCGATGAGTTCATCGTCGCCCTCGTCACCGTTGAGGGTATCAATTCCGCTGCCTCCGTCGAGGATGTCATCATCGTCGCCGCCATTGAGGATGTCGTTGCTGCGACCGCCGATGAGTTCATCGTCGCCCTCGTCACCGTTGAGGGTATCAATTCCGCTGCCTCCGTCGAGGATGTCATCGTCGTCGCCGCCGCTGAGGATGTCGTTGCCGTCGCCGCCGAACAACTCATCGTTGCCGTCATCGCCCATCAGCTCATCACGGCCATCGTTTCCTTCGAGGATATCGTCGTCATCTCCCCCTTCGAGGACATCGTCGCCATCATCACCTTCTAAAAGGTCATCCCCGTCGCCGCCTTCGATGTCATCATCGTCGTCGCCGCCATCAAGTACGTCATCTCCTGAACCCCCTTCGATTTCGTCGTCGCCATCGTCACCGTCGAGGACATCATCCCCTGAACTGCCGGTGATAAAGTCGTCGTCGTCGCCCCCCTCGATTTCGTCGTCGCCCGACCCGCCCGAAAGGCGATCGTCGCCATCGCGACCTGAAATGGAGTCGTCGCCGCCGCCGCCGCTGATGATATCTGCGTCGGAGGTGCCTTCGATGTCATCTCTAAAAAAAGTTCCGTTTATCCGTGCCATTCTCGATTTTCCGTTCCTTGCGGTGTCCGTATACTGTCGTGGATCAACGATCAGGCAATGGTCTGGGGCAGAGACGACAGTTGTGGTGGTATGGCTTTGCCAAAACTCTGCCCACACATCGACGTCAACCATTGACTGACGCTTATCCTAAATGATTTTTCTAAACCAACGGCCTTGAAGTATGACCCCAAATATCATACGGCTGAGAAGTGCGATCGCACTCCTCCTAGTCAGTCGCCTTGCTGGGTGAATTTGAATCCTCTAGCTAGATTGACGCAAGGCAACGCCGTCGAGTTTCATCTGTGGAGCTTCATTGTTGAGTTTTGTGTTGAGGCCAAGTTGGAACTCAAGGTTAGCTTTTGATGGGTCGATTGGGGTCACATGGAGCAGCGGCACATTAGGCAAACAACGATTCCGTAAATCATGATACAAAAGTTGAAGGGTCAAAAATATCTCCGCAGTGCAAATATAGGTGATTCACGATGAAGACAACTCAACGCACTTCAGGGTTACTCCGCATCGTTTCACAGTCTCTAGTCGCAGTTTCCCTTTCTGCCGCGATTGCTCCGATGATGCTTCAAGAGGCGATCGCTCAGACTCGCGCTAATTTCGGCGTCGTTCAATTGTCCGCAAGTTCTCGCACAGAGCATCCTGCTATCCAGGGATATACGCAGGGTTCGGTGCCGTTGGCGGCGATCGCGGCTCATGATGCTGCGGGCACTCGCTGTGTTGGTTTTGCAGAAACTGAGCCTGATCATGTGCTGGATGTCCAGCAAAACATAGGGCAGATGTTAATTCAGGTGAACAGTGGCGGACAAGACACCACACTACTTATTCAAGATGAACAAGGTAGAGTCTGGTGCGGTGACGATACTGGGCGTAGTCTTGATGCGACAGTTCGCATTGATCGGATGAGCGTGGGCGAATATCGAGTTTGGGTCGGATCGTTCGACGCGGCGCAAAGCTATAACTATTCTCTCGATATGCAGTAGCACTTTTATCGCAACCCAGGAACCCCGCCAACAATAGCGATTTCAAATTGGTAGACAGTTTGGTGGTCAGTGTTGTCTTTGCAATTCTGTCTATCGGAAGAGCTAAGACTACAAAAACTATCCTTACGAAAATAACATTTCTCACCGATTGTTAATGTTTTGCAAACTATTGAACGCTAGTATAGAGTTTGATTTACAGGCGAAGCGGGGAAATATCACTGTGCTGTCTACTCTTGTTGCCGACTTTCGCATCATTTTTGAACGAGATCCAGCAGCTCGAAATTGGCTCGAAGTTTTGCTGTGTTATCCAGGTTTGCAGGCGATCGCGCTCCATAGATTTGCCCACCTGCTCTACCAATTACGTTTGCCATTGATTCCTCGGCTGGTTTCGCATCTATCTCGGTTTATGACAGGCATCGAAATCCATCCAGGTGCTCAGATCGGTCGTGGCCTCTGTATCGACCACGGTATGGGCATTGTCATCGGTGAAACGACAATTATTGGTGACTACTGCCTGATTTATCAAGGTGTCACCTTGGGCGGAACCGGAAAAGAAACAGGAAAGCGGCATCCCACCTTGGGCAACAATGCTGTGGTCGGTGCTGGTGCGAAAGTACTGGGAAATTTGCAAATTGGCAACAATGTTCGAATTGGTGCGGGATCTGTCGTGTTGCGAGATGTGCCATCTGATTGCACAGTCGTAGGAGTCCCCGGTCGTATTGTCTACCGTTCAGGAGAACGGGTCGATCCCCTTGAGCATGGCAGTTTACCTGACTCCGAAGCGCAGGTGATTCGAGCGTTAGTCGATCGCATTGATGCTCTCGAACAAGAAGTGCAAACGCTGCGCGACCGGACACATCACGTCCAAGAACCTCAGTATGCACCTCAGTATGCAGTTGTGGTTGGCGATCGCCTCACGTCTCATTCCACTTCTCCCAGCGGAGTAGTATCAACCTGCCGATTGAGCGATAAGGCTATTGAGCAGTTTTTAGACGGCTCAGGGATCTAGGGCGTTGGTTCGAAACTGCAGAAATTTAAGGTTGGTTTTGGGCTTCACGGCAACGCCAAGCAGAAAAAATGATTGGCACTGAGCCTTTGAACAAACTCGACACTTCTCTAGGGTGTTTGGTTTGTTTGGTTCAGTGCCAACCTGCTTGTTTTCACTAAGCATTAGCTGCTCTAATTCCCGACTGACTGATAAGGAGCGCCATTCGCGATTGCTCTATTCAGCCGACACGGGAGACGGTGTCTTAGAGGAAGCACGGGCTTCAGAAGCTGGAACGACTACGCTGTCATCGGAACATCGAGTCACTTTTGCCCCAATTTTGGTGAGCTTTCCTTCTAGATCGTCATAGCCTCGATCGAGGTGATGCAGACCTTGAATGGTGGTGGTGCCGTCAGCAGCCAGCCCTGCGACGACTAAAGCTGCTGACGCTCGGAGATCTGTCGCAACGACAGGGGCTCCCGAGAGTTTTGGAACTCCTTGGACGACAGCAATATTTCCTTTCACACGAATGTCTGCTCCCATGCGGTTGAGCTCAGCCACATGACGCAAGCGATTTTCAAATACCGTTTCCGTTATCACACTGCTGCCTTCTGCCAAAGTCAACAACGCCATAAACTGTGCCTGCATGTCCGTTGGAAATCCTGGAAATGGCAAGGTTTCAATGTCGCATGCCTTTCTGACCCGTGAAGGAATAACTCGCATCCGGTTCGGACTCTCCATTCGCATCTCTGTTCCAATGGCTCGCAGTTTTGACAAGGCTGCTGTCAGATGGTCAGGAATGACTGGAGCCAATGACAGCTCCGAGCCCGTAATAGCCGAAGCCACCAAGAATGTTCCGACTTCCACCCGATCAGGAATGATGCCATAGTCAACAGAATGAAGATTGGGGACGCCCGAAATCACGATTGTTTTCGTGCCTGCTCCTCGAATCCTTGCTCCCATGGCTCGACAGAAACCAGCGAGATCAACGACTTCGGGCTCTTGTGCGGCATTCTCAAGAATGGTTTCGCCTTCCGCTAAGGTCGCCGCCATCATCAAGGTTTCAGTTGCCCCAACGCTGGGATAGTCCAAGCAAATCTTGGCTCCCTTAAGACGCTTGCCGCTTCCGGCAACGTAAGCGTTTACAGTTCCATGCTCAATGTGAACCGAAGCTCCCATTGCTTGCAAGCCGCGCACATGCAAGTTCACAGGGCGTGCTCCGATCGCGCATCCTCCTGGCAACGGTACTCGCGCAACACCGAGCCGAGCCAGTAGAGGCCCAATCACAAAGAAACTTGCCCGGAGCTTGCTCACTAGCTCATAGGGAGGAGCAGACTGTCGGATGCTTCCAGCATTGATATCGAGGCAGTCTTCGTGATGGCTAAGCGACACTCCAACAGACATCAAAACATCACTCATTCGCTTGATGTCTGCAAGCGACGGGATATTGCGAATGCGGCAGTCTCCGCTGCAAAGCAAGGCAGCCGCCATGATAGCAAGGGCTGAATTCTTGGCACCACTAATGTGGACATGCCCTTCCAGAGGATGACCCCCCTGAATCTTAAGCACTTCAGAATTTGTGGAAGGAGGGCTTGAAGATGGTGACGAATGGGACGACGGGTTGATAGGTCTATCCTCCGATGAAGTACAGATGGACGTTACAAATTGATAAAAAACACAAGGGATTCGTGACTAATCTTACCGGAAAGCTTCTAGATGTCCAGAAATCTACTTGGCAAACGCGGTGATTTCAGGAAAAAGTTGACGAACGATCTGGCTTGAGCGATGATAATAAGCCGTGGCAAGCGAATGCTGTGTGCCTTCAAACACAATATGTGATGAGCGGAACTGGCGGAATTGGTAGACGCGCTAGATTCAGGTTCTAGTGTCTGATAAAGACATCCGGGTTCAAGTCCCGGGTTCCGCATAAAATGGTGCTGAGAGATGGTGCTGAGAGACTGACGCTTTCGTTGTTAGAAAGGCGGCTCTTCTCAATGCTCCTTCCATAAACAATAGAAACAATCCAACAAAACTTGCACTGGCTACGGGCACTCACTGACCCCCGCCACTCCCCTACAGGTGATGCTAACTAGCTTACAGAATCCACTAGTCAAGCAGATCAGAAAACTTCAGAAAACGAAAGAGCGCCACAGGCAGAAGCTATTTCTGTTGGAAGGAACGCATCTGATTGAGGAAGCGTTGAGCATGCAGTGGCCACTTACGGCTATTTGCTATACCGATGCCTGGAAGCAGCGCTATGAAGAACTGTGGCAGCGACTGTCGGAGTCATCTTCTCGTCTTGAATTGGTGAGTGAAGAGGTGGTTGCAACTCTTACGACCACTATTCATCCAGATGGAGTTGTGGCGATCGCCCCCCGTCAGCATAGTCACTCTTTTCCATCGTCTGAGCCATTTCACCTGGGTCTCGCCCTCGAAACTGTTCAAGATCCGGGCAATCTTGGAACAATGATTCGTACTTCTGCAGCCGCAGGTATTGATCGCCTCTGGCTCAGTCACAATAGTGTCGATCTTGATCATCCCAAGGTGTTGCGAGCTTCTGCGGGGCAATGGTTCCGCTTGCCGATGACTGTCAGCTCCAACTTGGCGAATGAGATCCAGACATCGAAGCAATCTGGCGTTCAAGTGGTCGCGACACTGCCTCAGGCACCTCTGACCTATTGGGACATTGACCTGACTCGCCCAACCTTAGTATTAGCGGGCAACGAAGGGGCAGGACTATCTCCTGACTTGGTCGATCTCGCCGATGTTCATGTCAACATTCCGCTAGCGCCTTCGGTAGAGTCGTTGAATGTGGCGATCGCCGTTTCTCTTATTCTCTACGAGGCCAATCGACAGCGAAGAACCCACTTAATTTAGTACCTGTAGAGAAAGTAGGCTAAAGTAGCGATGTGACATTCCGTTGGACTAGGGTTATGGAAACGCGGATTGAGCTGGACGCAGGCGTAGACAGTGCGGTCTTGCATGAGGAGAGCGGTGCTTGTATTCATCATAAGGAAGAGCGATCGCCACAGCAATTTGGCAAGACCGATCTAGAAAAGAATATTCAAAAGACAAAGGTCGTGACTCGGCCACTTTTTTTACTGAAAATTTTATTTCAACATTCGCTATTGAAACGCAAACGCTTGGTATGGAAATACCTATTCTCGTCTGTACTGACGTTGGGTATTGTCGGTGTAGGAGAAGGGGCGATCGCCCAAATCCTACGTCAGGATCAGGTTTTGCGACCCGGCGATGGGGGGCCTCAAGTCACTCAGTTGCAGGAAGCCTTGAGCCGGAGAGGATACTTTAACGGCCCAATTACTGGAACTTATGGGCTGATTACTGAAAGTGCCGTAAGACGGTTTCAGCAAGATAATCCTTTCGTTGCCGCCGATGGAGTTTACGGGCCCGCAACAGAGGCTGCTTTGTTTGGGTATTCTCCTGCACCACCCTCTCAAGTCTTCAACGTTTCTCCCTCCCCGGCTCCTTCCTCCGATGTTGCTGGTAGCCGGACGTTGAGCCTTTTTGACCAAGGCGATGATGTAGAAGAACTCCAGAGGTTGTTGAGAAATCGAGGCTACAACCCTGGCCCCCTGGATGGCGTGTTTGGAACAGCGACTCAAACCGCTGTTCGTGCTTTTCAGCAAGCAAATGGTTTAGCGGTTGACGGCGTGGTTGGATCTTCAACTTGGCGTGCTCTTGGGGTCATCGGGGGAGGGACTCCTCCTCCATCTGGTCGTGACGTTTCTCTCGACGTGGTTTTGAGGCAGGGGCGCTATGTCGTTGTCGTTCCTGGCAATGAAGGTACAAAACTGACTACGATTGAGCGTGAATTAGGGCGAACCGCATACCGCACCCGTTCTGGCCGTGGTTCTTTTCTGACGCCAGGTGGTTATAGTACTTATCGAGCCGCTCGCAGCGATGTGTTGCGGCTTCGGGCTGCTGGACTTGATGCGCGGGTTGAGTATTTCTAGCCTCAAGGCAAAGAGACGGAGATGAGGAGCGAGTTTTTCGACTTGAGATCTGAAAGATCTGCCTCAATGATTCGATTCGACCAGCAACATTGAGAACGAATTGGCTTTTAAGTTCTATCAAACAATCAATTCATAAAAAACAGAAGCAGTAAGGGTTCGGCTGATGAGTGGTGTTTCTCCTGTCGTTTCTTCAGCTTGGTTAGCTGAGCGTCTAGATGACCCATTGGTGGCGATCGCCGACTGTCGCTTTTCCCTGATGGAACCTGGGCTAGGAGCACAACAATACGCCACGGAGCATATTCCGGGGGCTGTCTATTTTGACTTAAACCACGATCTGTCGAGTCCGGTTCAGGCTCACGGAGGCCGCCATCCCTTGCCTGATATTGACACCTTATCGCATCGGCTTGGCTTAGCTGGAATTTCAGCTGCAACCCATGTGATTGCTTACGATGATTCTTGCTATGCCTTCGCTGCAAGACTGTGGTGGCTACTGCGCTATCTCGGTCATGATCGAGTCTCTGTGCTAGAAGGGGGATGGAGTGGGTGGAAACAGGCCGCGCTGCCTGTCACATCCGAACCGTCTAGCCCCGTGCCTACAGAATTCTCTCATCAGGTGCGATCGCACTGGTGTGTGGATATTGACCAAGTTAAAGCTCTCAAAGAGCAACCCAGAGTGGTGTTAGTTGACTCGCGGGAAGGCGATCGCTATCGCGGCGAACGAGAGCCCATTGACCCTGTTGCAGGTCATATTCCAGGAGCAGTGAATTATTTTTGGAAAGAGATTGTCGATGAGACGGGAACTCTACTCTCTCCTGAAGCCCAGGCAAAACGATGGGAGGCGATCGCCAATACCGATACAATTCTTGTCTACTGTGGCTCGGGAGTGACAGCTTGCGTCAACCTTTTGGCGTTAGAGTTGGCAGGAATTTCGACCGGAAAACTCTATACAGGAAGTTGGAGCGATTGGTGCTCATACCTCCCTAATTGAACTGTTCTACGTCCCGTGTCTCTAAATTCAAGCCATTCTCGGCACAGAGTCAATCTTCCTGCTACCCTCAAAGAAAACACCAAAGAACAAGGCAGTATGTTGGATCTGTATCAGTTTGAGATGTCGCACTACTCTGAAAAAGTGCGACTAATTTTAGATTACAAAGGCTTAGACTATCGCAAGGTTGAAGTGACCCCTGGCGTTGGTCAAATTGAGGTTTTTCAGCTTTCAGGACAGCGTCAAGTTCCTGTGCTAAAAGATGGAGTTGAGGTGATTGCAGACTCCACGGCGATCGCCTTTTATCTGGATAAAAAATATCCCGACAGTCCTCTGATTCCAACAGATGCTAAGCAGCGTGGTCTGTGTTTGATGATGGAAGAGTGGGCAGACGAATCCATCGGACTTAACGGTCGAAAAGCCATGTTGGGAGCGTTTGGGAATGACCCTGCGTTTCGTATGGCGGTATTACCCTCCACTGCACCCGACTTTCTCAAAACTTTAGTAGGCTCCGTACCCCACGAGGCGTTTGATGTGCTGGGCATGGGAGTGGGTCTCGGCCCTGATGCTATCAAATCTGCCCACACTGCTTTAAAACAAGATTTGGAAGCGCTCTGTTTACTGTTGAATGAGAGTCCCTACCTAACTGGAGATCAGCCAACCCTTGCCGATTTCGCAGTGGCTGGCATGACGATGTATATCAAGTTTCCAAGCGGCAACTATCTCGATATTCCCAATACGTTGAAGGGTAAAGGCGTCCCTGGATTGGCAGACAATCCAGCCTATGCGCGCTTTTTCGAATGGCGCGATCGCCTCTATGCCGATATCCGCAAAGTAAATATTTCAGCTCCTGGATCTACGGCTGAAGGCTCAACTCCAACCCCCATCCAAATTGACTAGCGCAGAGTGATGCTTATCTCTTGTCCATGGGCTACAGCGGCTCATGGATAAGAGATATGGTTGAAGCCTGTGCTTATGCTCTGCAAGATACAATAAGCGGAGCAATCGGGCGGTGAGAATGCGATGAATGTGAGAATTGGTAACGGATACGATATCCACAAATTGGTCTCAGGACGCCCTCTAATCTTGGGAGGCGTCAAGATTGAGCATGAACTGGGTCTGCTGGGGCACAGCGATGCCGATGCGCTTACCCATGCCATCATGGATGCCATGTTAGGAGCGCTTAGTCTGGGTGACATTGGACATTATTTTCCACCCACCGATCCTCAGTGGAAAGGAGCTGACAGTATTGAACTTTTGACTCAAGTGAATCAGCTAATTCTCGACCAAGGTTGGCACATTAGCAATCTTGATTCTGTGGTGGTGGCTGAGCGACCTAAAATCAAGCCCCACATCAATGCCATGCGCGATCGCCTTTCCAAAGCGCTCCAGCTTTCGCCTCAGCAGGTAGGCGTCAAAGCGACTACCAATGAGAAGATGGGGCCAGTCGGTCGAGAAGAGGGCATCGCTGCTTATGCAGTTACCCTCCTCGTCAAAGACCCTCAATCTTGATGGTGTCTCGATGATGGCGATCGCTCGTCAACCAGGCACGTAACTGCAGTGTCTATGACCAAAAAACTCTCGATGTCATGACGAACATCGAGAGTTGACAAACGTGAGAGAGTAGCACATCACAATTGCAGAACGATTGTGATGTGCTGGATTAAACTTCAGGGGCGATCGCGCCTATCTCCCATCAGCTTCGGTGTTTGTCATCGGATAATTCGGTGATTGCTCTCACTGCAAAAAGTTACATTCTCCCGTGTTTGTTCGATGCCCTCTTCTGACGTCTCCAGATCGTTCAGAGACACAGTTTTGAATTATGCTAAGAATATAAAACCCTTCAAAGAACTCGCTAACTTGATTTATCAGATATTGATTTTCAGGCTTTCCACCTAACTTCTGATTTCCGTTTTGCAGGTATTCGTCACACAAAACCGTTGACCTTAAAACTTTCAGTCTGTATTTTCTTATCTAATACAAAACTGCACGATCCAATCAAAGAGGTATTGCAGAGCGATGCCTATGATCTTGTACATATAGATGAAACAGATAGCTTTGTTGGTTATGTGACTCGTTATCGGCAGAAAATAGACTGCCTAATCCTTGAAGAAACAATAGATTCTAGAAATGTCTTCAGCAATCTTCAAGATGCTGACGTTTTTCTTCCTAGCATTGTTTTGTCAGCAGCCAAACCTGGTGCTGAGCTATCTTTAGATCAACAGAATAAAGATAATCCC
>JGI12048J13642_10218522_pt1 | contig 13442 bp, 8 predicted proteins | sample ElkSlonscriptome_16_FD_13642 | JGI IMG/M metagenome (IMG submission 13642) | reverse complement strand
GTCATTTGTCATTTGTCATTTGTCAGGAAATAGGGAACACCTCGGACTTCGGCGTGAGCGCTCAGTCGAACGCTTACCTCGACTCCGCTCGGTAACACGCTCGGTGTGTAACAGGGAACAGGGTAAGGTATAGTTTTGAATTAACTTACTCAGCTCCCCCAGCTCCCCCAGCTCCCAGACGTAGCATGCTACGTCTCTACATGCTCCCCCATCTCATAACATCCCTGGATAATCTTGACAACTATTAGTGGTATGATTATTTTTCAGCCTATCATTAGCTTGATCTAAATAAAGCCTGTTAATTTTATTCTCTAATTCAGAGTCGATCGTTTGATGTCTATGCTGATCCCGCTAACGCGGATGCCTTTGCTGACTGGATAGAGACTATACCACAGGGTCGGGTGGTTGCGATCGCGGCGAAAGATGACGAGCTGTAATCTCTCGGATCTCGCCAAAACCGCCTGTAAGTCTATGGGTAGTACTCAAATTGACCGTCTTCAATTTAGAGGATCTTGGGCGATTGTCGGCATCAAAGATGTTTCTAGGGGTGCTTCTGGGCGTGCTTCTGGGCGTGCAGTTATCGAAAATTTGAATAATTTTGGCTCAGTTTCTGTCAACGCCTGGTTTCCCTTGGTTGAATCCACCCCAGTTACTCCATCCGTGGCTCAACCTGTGGCTGAATCAATAGAATCCTCCGAATCAGGCTCAGAGAAAAAGAAACAAGTAATCATTATCGGACTTTTGCTGGCTATTATTTTTATCGTGGTCATCGGGGCTATTTTAATTAATATGGACTAAGACGAATTATCAACAGTGTTATCTTCAACCACAACGTAGTTAACCCGGATTTAATATAAAGGCTATTTCTGAACCGAAACTCTAGAGGAAAATTGTTAATGCTAGGACTATTCTTATTTCTCGTATTTTTTACCTTCTTCAGTTTGTTATTGTATGACCCAAAAAAATTCCCAATCCTCAAGCTAAAACCTACACCCCGCCAAGTTTTACTGCCTCACCCCCCCCTCTCCCAAGCTTCATCGTCAACGGTATCTGATATTGATTCAGGAACTCGTAAGGCGATTGCCACAACCTTATCGGATCTCGCCCAATTGCAGGCGGCACAGGAACCTAAGGAGCAACGTCTCGTCGCAGATTCCTCTAAGTTTAATCAAAGTATTATCAACGAGGCATTACAGGGTTCGCGAGACGCCATTTTTGTCAAAATTGAGGAATTTATCCAAACCCAGCGCCAAGTCTCTGGTGCTTATACTCCCCTCTATGAACTTTTAAGTGATTATCCTTTTCGCGTCGGAAAAATGCTGCGTCCGACGATGTGTATTAGTGTCGCTCGGGCGGTGGGAGGAATGGGACATTCGGCATTAACTGCTGCTGCTGCATTGGAACTGTATCACAATGCGTTTTTGATTCACGATGACATCGAAGATGAGTCGGAGTCTCGACGGGGAAAGGGAACATTACACCAAATGATTGGCATTCCCCGTGCGATTAATGTGGGAGATGCGACGAATGTTTTAGCGGTGGGATTGCTGCTGGAAAACTTATCAGTGCTGGGGGTATCTAAGGCGCTGAATATTTTACATGAAATTGAGTTCATGGCGCGGCAATCTGTGGAAGGTCAAGCAATGGAATTGGATTGGGTGGCGACGAATCCCTCCCATCTGAGTGACCAAGATTATTTTACCATGTGTGTGAAAAAGACCTGCTGGTATTCCTTTATTACGCCTTGTCGGATTGGTCTAATTGTTGGACATCCTGCCTCAAGTGTACAGGATTTAGTTAAACCTTTGGCAGGGTTAACCCGGTTTGGCATGATTTTGGGGATCGCCTTTCAAATCCAAGATGATTTGTTAAATCTCCAAGGTGAAATGGAATCCTATGGCAAGGAAATTGGTGGCGATATCTATGAAGGCAAACGCACGTTGATGTTGAACCATGTTTTAGCCAACAGTAAACAGGAAGCGGAGAAAATGCGGGAAATCCTAGCGTTACCTCGTCCCCAAAAACACCCTGATCATGTTGCCTTCATTATGGAGCAAATGCAACGATGCGGCAGCATTGAACATGGTTGGAACGTGGCGCGATCGCTTGCTCAAAAAGCAGCCGATATCTTTGATTCTTTGGAGTTTTTGTTCCCGGAAACTCCACTACGCCCTGGAGAACAATGGGGCTCTCCAGTGCATGACCGTCGATTTATGAAGGAGTTGATTAATTATGTCATTTATCGAAGTAAGTAGGTTGGGATCGTAATTTGTCATTCGTTATTTGTCATTCGTTATGGCTTTTTGCTGTCTGGATGATCAAAAAATGATTACAAAATGTTAAGTTTTGAAAAAATAAATGGTTTTGAGTAGATTTAAATGAATGCTCGACTAGAATAAGAGAATCCTAATTTTTAGGATCGTTGTCAAGTTTATAAATTTACAGGGACAACTTGACTTCACAAATGATAAATTACAAAGAGTGAATGAAATGGCTCAAGTCAAAGTCGAAACCGTCGATCTCAACAACTGGAAAGAAGAATCCTATGCAAAGGGTGCAGGCAAATGGGATGTATCCCGGAATGGTCAAGAAGTGATCCAGAAAAAGAATGGTAAACCCACATTATTTTACAGTCCATTTAATGTTTTTAATACTAAAGTCTCCGGGAAAATAAGCGTCGGCAACACTGGGGATGATGATTTTATTGGGTTTGCCCTAGGTTTCCAACCCGGAGACACCACAAATAATTCCGCTAAATATCTACTCGTCGATTGGAGGAAAGGTCAGCAGAAACATAAGTGGGGACTAGCCAAAACCGGATTAGCAGTATCCTTAATCAATGGAATTCCTAAAGATGAATCTGATTTTTGGAGCCATACGGGTAAAGTCACTGAACTGGCGCGGGGAAAAACTCTAGGCAACAAGGGATGGGAAAAAAATGTAGAAAACACGTTTGACTTTGTTTATACCAAAACCAATTTGCAAGTCTCTGTGAATGGCAGCCTAGAAATTGATATTGACGGCGATTTTAGTGAAGGGCGAATTGCATTCTATAACTTCTCCCAAAATAATGTCACCTATAAAGCCTTTGAGAAAAAAGTCCTTCCTTCCGGTCAATTGCAAGTCGATGCTATTTCTGAACAAGGGGTAGAGTTCCAAAATCCAATGGATACTGATGCAAAAATTAAAGTCACCCCGTCTGGTACTTGGTCGGTGAAAGACGGAGTAGAGATTACCGCCGCCGGAGAACCCGGGGCTAAACTGCTAAGTCATGTAACGTATCCGAACAATACACCCTACGCCTTGGTTGCTGTAGATCAAGCGAGTGGTAAAGTTATTGAAGAAATCAGCAGTGCTAAGACTCTCAGCCTCAAAGCCGGACAAACGGTAATCTTTAAAATGAATGATGAGCCGGGATGGTATTGGGATAACAAAGGGTGTATCACCGTTGATTGGATGGTTCTAGATTAATTATTTTGACTCTTGATTAATGTAGAGATGCGCCATGGCGCGTCTCTATATTGCCCCCTTTTGCCACGACGATTGAAATCGCGGCGACACTAATGTATGCGAAGCCTTTCTAAAGGGTAGTCCGATTTGAATATAACTAACTTAAACTGAATGGTATTGACTGGTATGCTGGTGGGCAATGCCCACACTACGGTATATCAAGGGTTTGCAAAACAATGAATTGTGCCAGGAGAATACAACAACACAGATGGATTACATCAACGTTATTTAACTTAATAAAAAAAATGAATTAAAAGAGTGAATAAAGATTAAAATAAATAGATTGAGTAAAACGCCCACACCGTCCGACTAGGTGTTAAATGAGTCAGCGCTTAGAGAAAACCCTTGTCCTGCCCCAAGTAAGATTAAAAATCCATTCCGGTACAGACTTGGTTGTCCAGCTATTGATCCGGAATCAACTTCATGAGACCGTACTTTTACGTCCGACACTAGATGATTGGCTACTCAATGACAGCGAGATTTTGCCCATTGTTAGTCGATTAGAACCGCCTTATGTTTATTTGTTTCCAGAGTATGAGTCTACCTGTCAGTTAACGATTCCCATTCCCGACTATCTGCCGAGTGGGACAAGCATGAAAACCTGGTTAAGATTTCCCGGTTGGCTAGAAGACGCCATTCCCATCCAATTGGAACTATTAGAACCAACAGAAAACAGCGATCGCACTCCCGTAATCCATCCCTTAATGGTGACATTTCCGCCGCCGAGAGACAGCAAGGAAAACTACTTAGGAACCGCTGAACCCAGTACCTCTGGAATCTTTGGTCTGATGTCAGGGTTAATGGATTTGGATAAAATTCCTGCCCGTTGGTTGATCGCAGAACTGCTAACACGGCTGTGCCAACATGGAACCAATTATGCCCAAACGCCCCAAGGGAATGAATTACTCAGCCAACTGAGTCGCACCCAGTTCTTTAAAAATGGCGTTTATGCCTTTTCCTCTGCCCAAGTTCCGGCTTGGATAGCCAGTAGTCTATCCATGGCGAATACTATCCTCGCCGCCCAAATTGGACAACGACATCTGCTTTCTATTTGGGAGGAATGGTTATTTGATTTAGCCCAAACTGATATTGAACTGGGAGATGGGGGAGTTCACTCAGAATTGAATAAGGGCGGGTTTTGCTCAAACGTTACTATCAATAGCGACAAGAAAGTCCCTAAACCCGCCCCTACAAACCCGATTCCCTATCAGCGAAGCGAAGCGTCAATACTCAATACACAAAACCCTGAACAATGGTTTGCGGGACTACTTTTAGGACTTGCCCAAGTGTCACCTAGAATGGCGAATTGTTTTCGGGCGATCGCGACTCAGGAATCAACAATACCTGTTGTTGATCATACAGTTGCCACCCAAGCCAGCTACAGTTTAACCACCGGATTACCCGGACTGGATGCGCTTCCGGGGCGTTGGTTGGTAGTGGAACTCCTGATTCTGTTGGCACAACAAGGGGATACCTATAGCCGCACGGAATCCGGTAGCCAATTACTGAATCGACTTAGCCGGACCCGTTTCTTTAAAAATGGCGTCCTCGCCTTTGCTTCAGCCCAAGCCCCCCGATGGCTGGTGATCAGTCAATCGGCGGCGGCGGCGTATCATTCCTCTCTAGGGGTGCAGATGGGACAAGGGGGATTACTTCATGTCGGCGAACAATGGTTATGGACATTAGTTGCCAATGCCTTAAACATTAAAGGGATAGACAACCCAGTTTCTGTATCCAATGCGGCGACAAAAACCTTTGTCTGTGAACTGGGAATGGATGCCCAGCGCTGGTTTGTGGGGATTCTGTTGGGACTGATTCAGGTGTCACCAAAGATGGCGAGATATGTAAAGGCGATCGCGGATCAAGCCCCACCACCTTTCACGCCTACCCCAACCTCCCCTGTCATGTTCAATGATGTTCTCAATGAAGGAGGTTCGCTGGGACGATGAATGTCAACGAACAAGTTCTCCTTAACCGTGTCGAAGCTTTACGTATTCCCCTAGAAGATCCCGCCTTACCCCTAGATTGGAAGGATTGGTATCACTTTATTTTGCTGGATCTGAAAACGGGAATCCGCCTACTCGTCAACGCGACTCTCATCGGCAAACCGGAACAGGGGCAGATGCAAGTTAGCTTTATTGTCAATTTGCCCTCTGCCCAAATTACCCCAGAACTGGAATCTCCCCCGTCAGTGGCAACCTTTGGCACAACCTTTAGCCTAGACTGGCAACCGGACATGGTATGTCGTCATCCCTTACGTCTGCAAGGGAAGGGGATCAATCTGGAAATTAATGGCATGAACTCATCGGTTCACGTTCACGATGAAAGGGCGCAGCTTTCCCTCAACGTTCAAGGACAAGCTGAAGCCATGCCTCTATTAGTAACTGAAGATGCGCCATTCGGTAGCGGTTTTATTGGGTGGGGATTAATTCCAGGGTTAAAGGTTTCGGGAGAATTATCCGTCTGTGGGCGATCCTTTGCCATTGATCACGACTGGTTCTGCTATCACGATCGCAATTTTGGTCGGTTTCGTTGGGGCGAGGATATTGGTTGGGAATGGTTTGTCGCTTATGTTACTGATAAGAAGGGTAGATCCTTCACACTCGTGTTAGACAAACGCACGAATAAAAACCATTCCATGAGTGGTTTACCCTATATTTTTATCTATTCTGGCACTCGCTTGCGGAAGGTGTTTTTAGGGTCTACGTTACAAATTGATTGGGATTGGTCTGCCACTGCCAGTTTACCGTTACGTCTCCCTGGAATCATGGCGTCACTCTTTGGCGATCGCACAGTGAGTATGCCCCGACAGTTACAGGTACAAGCGGCAGATGACCAGGATCAATTGTTATTAACCATGGCGTTTGATTCCACGAGTGAATTAATTGTACCCGATAATCAGAGTCGCCAATATACCTTTATTGATGAAGTGACGGGTGCGGTTGACGTGACTCTCGTACTGCAAGGGGAAACAATACCAGCAAGGGGGTTTGCCTATGGCGAATATGTGCATTAGTTTGTAGTAAGCGCTTTAGCGCTTCTGGCGTTTCTGGCACTAAAGTGCCAACTACGAACATCCTTTGACGGTTGCATCAAGCCATAATTAATTTAAATGACTTCTCCAACAGTAACGATAACAGTTCAATCAGCGGGTGGATTCATGGGTGACTCAGCCCTGATCACACTCAACGACCAAGAAATTGGGTTTGTTCATTATAGTCGCGGACTGAATGTTGCCGTTATTGATGAAGCAACAGGACAACCCTTAGTTTGCACCACTTTTGATACCTTTTTCCCCGGAAACGCAGACCGATTTGCCGATCTGGTGGACAAGTTGCCCAGTGGTCGAATTGTCGCGATCGCGGTTAAAGATGATGCAAGTGCTAACCTGAGTCAGCGGGCTAAACGCGCCTGTCAATCCCTGGGCAGTCGGCAAGTTTACTGTCTCAGATTTCGCACCTCTTGGGCGTTTATTGGTCAAAAAGATGCCAAACCGGGAATCGCGAAAGAAGAATTATCGGACTATTCAGATGTCATCTGTTCTCGTTTACTTCCTGTCTCTGCGGATGCTGTCCAGCGTCCCAGCTTAGGGGTGATATCGGCAGGGGGAAATCAGGGCAATTTCGCCCAAATCACCTGGAATAACGAAGAGATAGGGATAGAAGGAGGATATCAACGGGGATTGAATGTTGTTGTCTTTGACCGGGATAATAAAACGCAAGCGTTCAGTCGTTGCTTTGATTTGTTTGCTAATCCGGATAATGCCGAAGCCTTTGCCCAACTAATTGAAGATTGTTCTCTGGATCAGAGAATTGCCATTGCGGTCAAAGATGATGCCTCTGTTAATCTTTCAGAACGGGCAAAACAAGCTTGTGAAGCACTTGGTAGTCGCTTGATTCGCCATCTGCAATTCCGCAGTTCTTGGGCGATTGTGGGATATAAAGATACATCAGCAGGTTCAGCCATAGAACAGTTGAGTCATGATCGATCCGTGGGAGTTCGAGTTTGGTGAGAGAATGCCTCGGTTTCGGAACTGAGTTAGGAGTCAATTCAAAACTTATCCATTTGCTCTTGTTGAGTCTAAAGCAATATGAATTTTTCCAAACTAGCTAGATTAAAAAGCGATCATGAGATATCATAACTTTTTCAGTATTTCTAGACATGACATAACCCTGAAAAAACGAAGTTAGACGGCTTGAGCTTCCATTAAACGTTAACTAAAAAACTTATCAATTAGAATCAAGGGTACTAATGATGCAGACGTTCAGCAAAAAAGAGGCGTTAATTGCCTCGGTTATCCTATTTCTCACCCTAGGAACGGTTTCCCCTCAGTTCCGACTCATCTCCCTGCGGCTGAGTCCAGTATTGGCTCAGGTTTCACCGGAGGAATTCGAGGTACCAGAATCCGTTCCCCGTGGGACAACCGTGCGGCTGGATGGTTCTAGCAGTATGGCAAAGGTAAATCAAGCCTTAAAAGAGCGCTTTGAGCAACAGTATCCCAATAGTGATGTTCAACTCAATGCGGCTGGGAGTACCGCCGCCTTAGAAGCCTTAGTCAATGAAGAAATTGATCTGGCGGCGATCGGACGCCCATTGACGGCGGTAGAAAAGGCACAAGGATTAGTGCAAATTCCCTTAAGTCGGCAAAAGATTGCGATTCTAGTGGGACCCAATAGTCCTTACAGGGATATAGATATTACCTTCGAGCAATTTTCCCGGATATTCCGAGGAGAAATTACGGATTGGTCAGAACTAGGGGGTGTACCCGGACCGATTCAACTGATCGATCGCCCGGACTATAGTGATACCCGGCAGGCGTTTCAACGCTACGATGTGTTTAAAGCGGCACCCTTTAGAATCGGAGCCAATACCACCCAGGTAGAGCGAGATAGTACCGAAGCCGTGATTGAAGAACTGGGAAAAAACGCTGGCGGGATTGGGTATGCGATCGCGGATCAAGTTTTTGATCGCCAGGATGTGACAATCATCCCCATGCATAAAGTCTTTCCCGATGATGAACGCTATCCTTTTTCCCAATCCCTGTCTTATGTCTATAAGGAACCTGCTACGCCTGCAGTAGAAGCCTTTATCGGCTATGCTTTAGATCCATCCAATCAGCAGGCAGTTAAAGAGGCTGTTGCCGAAACAACGACAGAACCGGAAGACGCGATCGAAGAACCCGCCGCCGCCGCCCAGCTAGCCCAGGCACCGAATGCACCCGATTCACCGGATTCTCCCGAACCTGCTGCCGCACCCGGGGACGTTGATCAGGTCGATGTCGATGCCCAAGCCACGCCACCCGGACTGATCCCCTGGTGGGTACCGTTACTGCTTGCCCTTTCGTTTCTGGCGGGCGGTTTCCTCGTCTGGCTGCTGAAAAATCGCGACGATGATGATGAACGTCCAAAACGTAGTCCTTTCGGTGAGGGAATAGCGACGAATGGCACACCAATAAACACAGCGGGCGCGGCTGTTCCTCCTCCAACCCCAGTCGCCGCCCCAGTTCCAGCGCCAGCGCCAGCGCCAGCACCAGCGCCAGTCCACAGCAGTTTACACCTAGTCCCTTATGATGGCAAAAACGCTTATGCCTATTGGGACGTAGCCCCAGCCCATATCCAGAATCTCCAGCGTCAAGGAGGCAAAGATCTGGTAGTACGGCTTTATGATGTCACCGACAGCCTGATTTCACCCCATCAGCCCCCCTATCTGCTCCAGCAGTTTAGCTGTGAGCCTCAACCTCCCTATATCCTATTGACACTACCCGCAGAGAATCGAGATTATATGGCGGAGTTAGGGTATCTCACTCCAGGCGGAGAATGGCTGCTCTTGGCTACCTCGAATAAGGTGCGGGTTTCTCCGACAATTCCCACCAGTACCGCCGTCACCGCCACTCCAAACACACAAGCTTGGCTTGCGCCATCGCCCTACCCAGCCACGACACCATCAGCGATGACTGCACCCCCTGCCCCATCTGGGTATGGAGGAGGATATTACCCGCCAGCCCCCGCTCACAGTCGCCTCTTTTTAGTTCCCTACGACGGCAAGAATGCCTACACCTATTGGGATATTGCTCCGGTTCAAGCCCAATCCCTCCAGCGTTTAGGGGGAGAAAAGCTGATGTTGCGTCTGTATGATGTCACCGATAGTCCCAACCCAGAGCGGGATCAGCCGCCGATGCTGCAACAGTTCGGATGTCAGGGGGAGCAAAACTATCTACTCTTGTCTTTACCCGCAGAGAACCGGGATTATTTAGTGGAACTGGGTTACTTGACCCGTGAAGGCTACTGGTTACCATTGACGCGATCGCAAACTGTGCGGGTGACGCCGATTTTCGGGACGGGCAATGTCCTCCCAGGAGGCATAGGTCATGGTGAAGGAACCTGGCTGTCTCATTCCCCGAATCCCTCTCACAGTCGTCTATTCTTAGTGCCTTACAGTGGCAAAAATGCCTATGCGTACTGGGAATTAGTGCCGAATCAGATTCAAGCCTTAAAGCATCAAGGGGGAGAAAAGCTACTGTTGCGTCTATATGATGTCTCCGACAGCTTAGATCCAGACAGCTATCGTTCCCACTGTGTCCAGGAATATGATTGTCAGGGTTCAGAGAATTATGTGCTGCTCACATTTCCGTCAGCGGACCAGGATTACCTGGCGGAGTTGGGATATCTCACGGCGACTGGGGACTGGCTACCTCTAACTGACTCGGAAACAGTACGAGTGACGACTAATATTCCCACCGACAGCGATACCCTGTTCTTGGTGTCAAGGGATCGTAACAATTCGTACACCTATTTAGAAGTTCCCCCCACCGTGCTGGAGGCGCTTAAGCATAAGGCGTAGTTGTAGGTGGAAGCAGGGGGAGCAGGGGGAGCAGGGGGAGCAGGGGGAGCAGGGGGAGCAGGGGGAGCAGGGGCAAATTGTGTAGGGGCGGGTTTCACGACTATCTTTTCGGTTACACCCAGATCTAAATAAACCCGCCCCGACTTGACAAATGACGAATGACAAATGACAAATGACGAATGACCAACTTTTCAGATGCGGGTGAAGGAAACAGGAAAGCATGAACCATAACGAAGCCCATCTCCATATCACTGTCCAGTCGGCAGCTCATAACCAGGGAAATTCGGCTCGGATTACAGTCAATGACGAAGAATTCGGGTTTGATCCGTACAATCGCGGACTGAATGTGGCGGTTATCCATGAAGTAACGGGTCAAAAGCTGGGTAGCGCCACCTTTGATACCTTTGGTGATCCCAGTTGTACGATCGCCTTCACCGAATGGATGGAGAGTCTGCCTGTTGGTCGAATTGTGGCGATCGCGCTGAAGGATGAGGGAACTGTCTATCTGGATGAGCGGGCGAAAAATGCTTGTGCGGCGTTGGGGGCGTATTGGGTTTATTATCTCCAGTTTCGCAGTTCTTGGGCGATGATTGGTCAAAAGGGAGCGACACCGGGAACAGCAACTGAAGCGTTATCGGATGAGCATGGTGTCACCTGTTCTCGTTCCTTTACGCTCCCCTCAATTTTCGCGAACACGGCGACAATTTCGGCGACATCGGCGGCTGGAGAGTACGGTGTTTTAACGCATATTAGCCGGAATGGATCTGTCATCCCAATTAAGGGAGGATATCAGCGCGGGTTAAATGTGGTGGTGTTTGAACCCGCTACTGGCAAACCCCTGTTGGCGGGTTCGTTTGACTTGTTTGCGGATGCGTCTGTGGCGGATGGCTTTGCCCAAACGATTGAAGCGATACCCGATGGCAAAATTATCGCGATCGCACTTAAAGATGATGCCTTTGTCAATCTCTCCCAAGCTGCCAAAAATGCCTGTCGCGCGATCGGTAGCCGTCTGATTGATCACTTAGAATTTCGCGGCGCTTGGTCAATTGTCGGATATAAAGGCGCGTCTCCGGATTCAGTGATTGAAAATCTGAATAATTCTGGGTTTACATCGGTCAAAGCCTGGATGCCTTTAGTTATACCCTGCCCAACCTGGCAGCCTCAACAGAAGCTACAACCCCCAGATTTACCCGAAAAAGGGATCTTTGGCAGTGCCATTGCCATGAGTGGCGAGACTGCCATTATAGGGGCGCGTTTGGCTCAAGTGAATGGCTCTCCGGCTGTGGGTAGTGCCTATATTTTCCAACACCACAACGGCGTGTGGACAGAAAAACAGAAACTCCAACCCTCGGGGTTTGGGCATCAAGATGTCTTTGGCAATGCAGTGGCGATTCAGGGAAATCTGGCGATTGTCGGTGCCTATTTTACCGATGCGCCCGATCGCCCCAATGCCGGGAGCGCCTATATTTTCCAACCGGAAAATGGCGTGTGGGTAGAAAAACAGAAACTCCAACCCGCTGATTTACAGGGGAATGACTGTTTCGGGAGTGCGGTGGCGATTAGTGACAATTTCGCGATCGTCGGTGCCTATACCGTAGACGCCGAAAGTCGTCCCGAAGCTGGGAGTGCCTATATTTTCCAGCTTGAGAATGGGGTGTGGCAACAAAAACAGAAACTGCAACCCGATGACTTACAGCGCGGGGATGGGTTTGGCGGTGCAGTGGCGATAAGTGGGGAAACCGCGATCATCGGGGCGCGTCTTGCCAAAGCAGATGGCGGTCAATTTGCTGGGAGTGCTTATGTGTTCCAGTTAGAAAATGGGGTATGGCAGCAAAAACAGAAACTGCAACCCGCTGACTTACAATATGGGGATAATTTTGGTAATGCGATCGCGCTCAGTGGTGAATTCGCGATTATCGGTGCTTATGGTGTTGATGCCCAACGGTATCCCGATACTGGCGCTGCCTACATTTTCCAACAGGAAAACGGGGTGTGGCAACAAAAACAGAAGCTGCAACCTGCTGATTTACAGCGTCGCTATGGCTTCGGCTGTTCAGTGGCGATTCAGGGACAAGTGGCTGTCGTGGGGACTTCTGATGCTGGAAGCGCCTACATTTTCCAACTCAATCAGGGAACATGGCAGCACAAACAGAAATTATACTCTCCGGAGGTGCAACCCAAAGACGGGTTTGGGTATACCGTTGCCCTAAGTGATGGAGTTGTCATCACCGGGGCGCATAATGCAGATGCTCAAGGACGCCCTTATGCGGGTAGTGCTTACATCGCATTTGCCAACGAAACGTGAAACTCTACCTCCTCCCCTGGCTCAGGGGAGTTAGGGAAGAATAAGCGGTTCAGTCTTTAAACCTTAATATCAAGAATGGCTCTCATCCTTGTCGTGCGTTTAGCGAAGCCATGCCGCAGGCTTTGCATCTTGCTCGCTACTAATCTGAAGTTCCCCCCATCCCGATTGACGATAGAAGGCTAAACCCAGACTATGTAAGCGTTTAAGCCAATTCACCTACTACGTCATTATCGTTGGGAATTGCTGTCTAAGCAAAACCTGACAATGGATGCCATACCCACTTTAGATCCTCGTTCTGGGTTACAGGTAAGGTTTGGTAAGCTTTAAGCTGCAAAGAAAAATTTTTGTAATAGGCAAAGCGCTCACTAAATTCTTTACTGGTAGAGAGGGCAGACTGAATAAACAAGTGTAACAATTTCCGGCAATGCTCAAACTCAAATTACTAGGCTTATCCATGATTGCTGCCTCAGTTGTCTTAGGCAGTCAAGCCCTTGCGTCGGTTCCTGCGTCTCTCTCTGATCGTAGACTTCAGCCGGATGGCGATCGCCTATCCCACAACGAGAGCGCTACCCTTGCTCACCCACACCGTGAAACCCTCATCAGCTGTATGGGGGCGATTGTGATGGTTGCCGGTGGAGTCTTCCTGTTGCTCAATTTTCGCAGGGCCAACAGAAATACAAAAACAGCCGACCTCAGCGGTGCACAGCTCTGCGGTGCCGACCTCATCAATGCCAATCTCAGTGATGCCGACCTCAGTGGTGCCGACCTCAGTGGTGCTGACCTCATC
>JGI12048J13642_10389471_pt1 | contig 13450 bp, 14 predicted proteins | sample ElkSlonscriptome_16_FD_13642 | JGI IMG/M metagenome (IMG submission 13642) | reverse complement strand
AATTTGTCCCTTGGCTCGCCTATTTGACGCTCGCCTATTTGAGAATGGCTAGGCTGACAATGTTAGACCATAATCGTCCGATCAGACCGAGCCGATCTGATCGGACGAGGGTCTATATCAATTCACCTTGAGGCGGCCGCCGCGACCTAAGCCACCCTTCACTTCCTGAGCCTTGTAGTTCTTAAGGGCGATGACCATGCCGTTGTAAGCGTCCAGGAACGCCGCCACGGTGGCTTTGCCCTCTGGCGTGGTTGACATTCCACCGAGGGTTCCGCCGCCGGCGCCGCCCGCTCCGCCCCCGAAAGCCGCAAGGGCGGCGCCATAGCTGGTGGCGGTCGAACTACCTTCGGACGCAGCCACCTGGACCTGGGAGCGAATATCAAATAGCGACATCGTGACTACGGAAGTTTTCGTATCCATCGCCCCGCCAAGGCCGCCCAGAGCCCTTCCGGCACCGCCGAAAAACGATCCCACCACGCCACCGACAGCACCGCCCACTTTACCGACGCTCGCGTTATTGATGATGATGGCGGGCTCCATGAAGTAGTCGGCTGCCACGCGCTGGCCTTTTTGCTGTCGCGAGCCGGCGCGGAATTCGCCAGAATTGCGCTGCCTTTGGGTAATGCCGGACATGCGTGAATCCAGGCGGCTGTTGCCGATAGACGTCAATACGAAGCAGTTGGACTGCTGCACCGCGAGCCTCAGCAGCGGCTCGATCGTCGTGACCTGGGTTGCGCGGGTGAACGGCCCCCACCAGGACGCTCCGCGGCCGTCGTCCACGGCGAGCGTGCCGAGCGTTTCGTTGCATCGTTGAAGGCTGCCCGCGCCGACGCTCGTTCCACCACCGGCAGATCCGGAAATCGCGGTTCCTCCCGCGCCTTGCGTCGTTTTTCCTCCCATACAACCGGAAATCGCTACAGCGGAAACAAGTAACGCCAAACACCGCGCGCTAGCCGCCAGTTTACGATGATTTCTGCCCCTTAACATTTGACACCCTCCTACAAAGTGAAGATCTATTCGCCCGAAAGACTGGCGAAGTCTATACTTCTGTCAGTTCACCCAAACGGGCTAATAGCCCACAATTGCATTTGCCGCAAAGCACTGCCAACCGGGTGTAGCAAAAACGCGAGAAGCCGTATAGTTGTTTGACGTCACATTTCGCCCAAAAAACATCACAGTTTGCCCCAAAAGGAGAATCACAATGCGGCGGGTCCTTCTCACATTCATGGTTGCGGTAACTCTTGGTTGTGCTCAAGAGCCTGCTAAAAATACGGTCACTGTCTGCCGCGGCAACAGCTGCGTCGAACAAGACAAATCGGTGACCACCTATGATTCGGCCGCAGCGATGGGGGATCCGAGCCCGGAGCAGGAGGCACAGATTGCCGCGCTGGAAAACCAGGCGAAGAACAATCCGAGTGCGGCCTATGACTTGGGATTGCGCTATTTCCGAGGGGACGGAGTGCCGCAAAATAGCTACAAGGCGATCGAATGGATGCGAACCGCGGCGGAAGGCGGCGATGTCCCGGCGCAGGCCGCGTTGGGGCGGCTCTATTTCACCGGTCTCGAGGAAATGGGGTCGGACCTGCAGGAAGCCGAAAAGTGGATGTCCATGGCCGCCGCCGGCGGTGACGCCGAGTCGCGGGAATTGCTGCCAGAGGTGCAAGCGTCTCTAAGAAGCGACCGAGCTTACTACGATCGCATCGAGAAATATCGTTATGCAACTCAGACGTACTGGTCGCGGGGTTGGGGTTATCGCTGGTATTGGAATCCCGCCCGGCGCTACTACTATTGTCGTTATGGGTGCTAATGACGCTGCAGAGTTGCAGTCTGGTGTCAGCATCGCAGCAGCGGACTTTATTGCAATCTGACGAAACGCTGCCGCTGCGTGGTCTGCTAGCCGGTGCGTTAAAGCATTTTGACGTCGCCAAGAAGGCCGCGGAGGCAGCGACCGGCAAAGTTTAAGGCTTTGTTGACATGGTGGAACGAAGACCTCAATTTGGCCATAGCATTGACCCGATTGGGGGAATCGAAATGAGTAGGTTGTTAGGAGCTTTCCTGCTCGGCGGGATGTTGATTATCGGGTGGCGCCCTGTACCGGCAAATGCGCTCTCTCCAGAAACGATGGAGCGGGTGAAGATCTCAGTCATCGAACTGTGTCGCGGCGGCACCGTAGAGGGCGGTACCCAAAGCATCGACATCACCGCCGAAGCTGGAGCGACTGTTTTGGTCCTGAAGCGTCTTGCTGATTTGGGCGTAAGTGGCCGCGTTGAGTTTTCACAAAGCGAGTGGGAGGGAATTCAGGCCGCCATTCCTGAGCACTGGGACCAGTCCGCTTACAACGAATGCGTCACTCCAAATTTGCGCTTGTTTCTCGACAAGTTGGACCAGTCAGAGAAAGACCACTCGGGGGATGTAAAAATATACAATCAAGCCGCTTCGACACTTTGTGGCGACAGTGTCGTCCGGGTTGTCGTTTATAAGCAGTCCGCCCGTCTCGCCAAGCCGGAGGCGCTGTTGTTCGGAAGCAACTTGGTCGAACCACAGCTGAAACTTCGAGTCGGAGAATCAACGCTGAGCGATACGAATTGCGCCATTACGCTGGCCGGCACGGGGTTCGATCGCGATTTCTACGCGCACCTCAAATATGAAAAATTGGCGGAGTAGTCTGATGAAACGTTTGTTGGCCGCAGTATTGTTGACCGTATTTGGTTTCCCAACGGTGGCGCTCTCATGCGAAGAATTCATCGCGTTCAGTGACGAGCAGGCATCCGAGATCCTTGGTAAAATCAAAAGGTTGGACGCTGGAGATATGTCGACTGTTTTCGCATTCGATCGCTTGCTGTGCGCGGAACGCAAGATCCTCCGCGACAGCGCTCGCCAAGCGGGGATGCAGTCTAATATCGCTGCTATACGATCTCGGGCACTGCAAAGCGCGCTTTTCGAAAAGGATGTCCTCAATCTCAACGTAATGAGTAAGGAAAATATGACAGATGAGGTGGTAAAATTTCTAAACACCACTCCTCTGATTTCCTATCACGTGAGGTTCATTGACCCCGAAAAAGGGTGTATATCGCTATACGATAATCGGGAGTGCGATCCGAGGTATGTGGTCAGTGTCTCGGGGTCGGAAGTAGACTTGCGTTACAGCAACCAGGTCGCAAAGCTGCGACTGGCCGAGAAAGGTGAACTCAAGGGTATGTGGTCAAATGGCGACAGAAACAAACCGATCTCGGTTCCCGTGGAAATAAGACTCGATTGACGCCGTATATTCTTTTCGGCATCCGTTAGTCCTTCTGCACCATTAATCATGCTAAAATCAGGTGAACCGTGCGTGGCGAACCGGAAGCTATATGACCTCGAAGAACACGATCCACAGCATGGCGCTATTTTGCGACTTCGAGAACGTCGCGCTTGGCGTGCGCGAAGCTAAATATGCAGCCTTTGATATCCAGAAGGTTTTGGAGCGGCTGCTGCTCAAGGGCAATATCGTCGTCAAGAAGGCCTATTGCGATTGGGCGCGCTATAAGGATTTCAAAGCGCCCATGCACGAAGCGGCCTTCGAGTTGATCGAGATCCCCCATGTTCGCATGTCCGGCAAAAATTCCGCCGATATCCGCATGGTCGTGGATGCCCTCGATCTTTGCTACACCAAGACACACGTGGATACATTCGTGATTATCAGCGGTGACTCGGATTTCTCACCATTGGTCAGCAAACTTCGCGAGAACAACCGACATGTCATTGGCGTCGGGGTCAAAAATTCCACATCCGACCTGCTCACCATCAACTGCGACGAGTTCATCTACTACGACGACCTGATGCGCGAGTCCGAGAGTCCGGTGAAAGCCAAGCGTCGCCGGCCGGTAGAGCGGCCGCAGAAGACCGATGCCAAGAGCGGCGAAAAGGAACGGCAACTGGAGGGACTGAGTATCGTCCTGGAAATCATCGAGGACCTCTCGAAGGAGCGGGGCGATGAAGACAAGATCTGGGGCTCTATGGTCAAACAGACCTTGAAACGCCGCCGGCCCGGATTCAACGAATCCTACCACGGCTACCGCACCTTCACGCAGCTTCTGGAAGACGCGCAAGCACGCGGAATGGTCGATCTCGAGTACGATAAGAAGTCCGGTGGCTACCTCATCAAAAGCCTGGCGGAGGACGAGTAGGGATCCGCCAGCATCTCATCAACGACGAGGCAGCGAGCGTCGGGCAATCGGCCATGCGCGATGGTGGTGCGGGCAATATCGGTTAAGGACGCGGTGTCGCGCGTTTGTCCGTTACCGCATCGGCTCGGCCCCATCAACCGCAGTCTCCTCTATCTGTTGTTTTCGCTGCAGCCACAGGAGGGTCGCCCAGCACAGCATTGCCCAAGCGGCGCCACCGGCCCAGCCGGCCAGGACATCCGTCGGCCAATGAACGCCAAGATAAACCCGGCTGACGCCAACGGCCAACGTAATCAGCACGGCCAGTGAGATGACGTAGATCTTTAGCCGGCGAAGGCTCTGAAAACGCGCGAGCAGGGTGCCAAGAGTCAAGTAGACGACGGCCGACATCATTGAGTGAGCGCTTGGGAAGCTCTTGGTAAAAACTGCCGCTCCGTGGGACACGAGGTCCGGGCGCGGCCGGTCGAACGCGCTTTTCAGGCCGAAGCTGAGAACGATGCCGCCGGCGATCGCTACGATCACGAAAACGGCTGCGCGCCTCTTGCCCCGCAATACGAGAAAACCAGCGGCCGCCAGAGAGATGAACGTTAGGACACCGACGCTGCCGAGCGCGGTCACGTCTCGTGCAAATTCCTCGACCCACCCAGGACCGATGGGATCGCTGTGGTCCTCGGGGGTGCGCATCGATAACAGAACCATTTCGTCGAACACGTGGGTATTGCCTTCGACAACACCCTCGGAGACGGCGACAAAAGTCCACAGGCCGCCGGCGATCAACAGGATTGCCGCGATCAGCGATAATTCCCGTCTCGCAGGACGGGCCAGGTTTTTGGCAGCAATCGTGCGGTCGACTTTCAATTTGGATCCCTTATTAGCAGACTACGGAAAATTAACGCGCAATCCGGCTTCGGGTTCCCCCTGTCCGATAGCTTAAGGACTAAGCGTACAACTGCTCAAGCTCCTCCCCATAAGTCTGTTTCAGTACGTGGCGGCGGATTTTCATCGTGGGAGTAAGCTGCGCATTGTCCACCGAGAAAGGTTCGGGAGCGATAATGAATCTACGGACCTTTTCCACGGTCGAGGCGGCGGTGTTGGCGCGATCGATAGCGGCCGAAATCTCTTTGCGCAGGTCCGGATCGGCGGCGAGATCCTCCAGTTCTCCAGCTTTGCTGGCACCGCGCGCCCAGGTCTGGAGCCAGCCGTCGTCAGGCACGATCAACGCCACCAAATGCGGCCGGCGGTCGCCGTACACCATGGCCTGAGCGATCTCGGGCTGCATCGTCAGGACGCTCTCGATCCGCGCCGGCGACACATTGTCGCCGCCCGAGTTGACGATGATATCTTTCTTGCGGTCGGTGATGCGGATATAGCCGTCTTCGTCCATCTCGCCCACATCGCCCGTGTGCAGCCAGCCGTCGCGGAGCATCTCGCGGGTCGCCTCCTCGTTGCGCCAATACCCCTGCATGACCATTTCGCCACGGACGCAAATCTCGCCGTCGGCGGCGATCTTGACCTCTACGTCTTTGATGGCAGGGCCGACGGTCTGCATCTTGACCCGGCTTGGACGGTTCACACTGATCAGGGGAGCGGCTTCGGTCAGTCCATAGCCTTGGAAAATGGGAAGCCCCAGGGCCTGAAAGAAGAGCCCGATATCGGCATTCAGCGGGGCGCCGCCGGAAACCAAAGCTTTGAGCCGACCGCCGAACCTTCCGCGAACCTTGTCGCGGACCAGCCGGTCCAGCATCGCGTCCACCAGCTTGTCCACGAGCCCCAAACCGTCGGGATGCTGAATCCGGCGCTTTCCCAGTTCGAGCGCCTTGAGGAACATCTTTTCCTTCATCCCGCCGGCCGCGCGCACGCCAATGGTGATGCGCTGGTGCAGAGTTTCGTAGAGCCGCGGTACCGCGGTCATGATGGTGGGGCGGACTTCCGGAAGATTGGTGGTCAGTTTTTCCACGCTCTCGGCGTAGTAGATTTGCGCGCCGATCCGGATCGGCAGGAATTGGCCGGCGGTGTGCTCATAGGCGTGCGATAGCGGTAGGAATGACAGGAACGTCATATCGTCGAGACCGAGGTCCGAGAGCACATCGGCCGCGCCAGCACAATTGTGTAGAACCGCCCCGTGATGAAGCATCACGCCCTTGGGCGCGCCGCCGGTGCCCGATGTGTAGATGATGCAAGCGAGATCGCTGCGCTTCAATTGGTTGGCCGACTCGATGATGTTGGTGTGACCGTGCTCGCCCTGAATCATCAGGTCCTCCCACACCAGGATATCGAGCCCGGGCGCGGGCGGGACGTCTCCCGGCTCGATGATCACGACGAACTTGGTTTCCGGCAGGTCCCCGGCCGCGGCCAACACCGGTTGGGCCAGTTTAGGGGTGGAGACGATCACGCCCTTTGCACCGCTGTTTTCGAGGATGTGGCGATGATCGTGCTCGGTGTTGGTGGTATAGGCCGGAACGGTGATTCCGCCCACGGCCATGATCGCCAAGTCCGCGATCAGCCAACCCGGCCGATTCTCAGATACGATTACCACGCGATCGCCGGGCCCCACGCCCGCTTGGCCAAGTCCCCTGGTCAGCGCGCTGACGCGCGCCGCGACGTCGCGCCAACTCATCGCCTGGTATTGTCCCTGGCGCTTAAACCAAAGAAAAGGCCGCTCTCCGAGCCGATCGGCCTGATCGAAGAACATGCTGACCAGATTATTCCAGTCTTTGTCCGCCATTGCCTTCTGCCCCCTCGCTTGACCGCTCTGTGTTACCATTCCTCAGTGTTGCCGCTCGGGCATTCCACCCTTATATGGCGGTGGGTGCAAGGAGGAACCAGATGAACGATTTATCCGCCACCGCCACCGCTACCGAAGCAAGCGAAGAGGCGATGTCGCTGCCCGAATGGAACCTGAGCGAGCTATACGCTTCGCCGGATGCGCCCGCTATCCAGGCTGACCTCGGTTGGGCCGAGACCCAGGCCAAGGACTTCAATGCAGCTTATGCCGGGCGTATTGAAGATCTGGATGGAGCCGACTTTGGTCGGGCGATACAGCGCTTCGAGGCAATCATCGAGCGGTTGCACAAAATCATGAGCTACGCTCAACTGGTTTTTGCCGGCGATATGAGCGACTCCGAGCGGGGCCGGTTTCTGCAGACCATGCAAGAGCGATACAACGCGATTTATTCAGAGCTGCTGTTTTTCACGCTCGAAATAAACAGAATCGACGACGCCGTGCTTGAAGCCAAGCTGTCCGATCCGGGTAGCGCGCGGTATCGGCCTTGGCTTCGCGACATCCGCGCTTTCAGGGCCCATCAATTGAATGACGAGCTTGAGAAGTTGCTTCACGACAAGTCCGTTACGGGATCGTCATCTTGGGTCCGACTTTTCGATCAGACCATGGCCGCGCTTCGATTTCCCGTGGACGGAACAGACCAGACGCTCGCCGAAACTCTCAACATGCTGGACAATAAGGACACTGAGGTGCGGCGCACCGGGGCTAAGGCGCTTGGCCAAGTGTTCGGCGAAAACATTGATACCTTCTCCTTGATCACCAACACATTGGCCAAGGATAAAGAGATCGAGGACAAGTGGCGCGGATACCCGCAGCCGGTTTCGGAGAGGAACCTGTCCAACAAGGTCGAAGACGAAGTGGTAGAGGCTCTCGTGGGCTCTATCCGCGATGCTTACGGTGAATTGGCGCACCGCTATTACGCATTGAAGGCCCAGTGGTTCGGTCAGGAGCAATTGGATTACTGGGACCGCAATGCGCCCCTGCCCGGCGAAGACGGCCGCAACTATACTTGGAGTGAGGGCAGGGGGATCGTCCTTAGCGCGTTCGAGCGCTTTGATCCTAAGATTTCCGATATCGCCTCGACGTTCTTCGAGCAGGGTTGGATCGATGCCGCGCCTCGGCCCGGAAAAGACTCGGGCGCGTTTTGCCACCCCACCGTACCCTCGGCCCACCCCTACGTCCTGCTTAACTTCTACGGCAGGCCGCGGGACGTGGCGACATTGGCGCACGAATTGGGGCACGGCGTCCACCAGGTGCTGGCGGCGGACCAGGGCGCTTTATTGTCGGATACGCCGTTGACCTTGGCGGAGACCGCTTCTGTGTTCGGCGAGATGCTGGTGTTCCGTGCATTGCTCGATGACCAGAAAGATCCCGAACAACGGCGGCGACTGCTGGCCAAGAAGGTCGAAGACATGCTCAACACCGTGGTCAGGCAAACCGCGTTCCACGAATTCGAGCAGCGCGTTCACCAAGAACGGCGTAACGGCGAGCTGTCTTCCGAGCGTCTTGGCCTGATCTGGCTGCAGGTCCAGAGCGAGAGTCTGGGGCCGGCGCTGCGTTTCGACGACGAGTACCGGCACTTCTGGGCCTATATTCCGCATTTCGTCCACTCGCCTTTCTACGTGTACGCCTATGCCTTTGGCGATTGTTTGGTGAACTCCCTATATCAGGTGTACAGCGAAGGCCATGAGGGCTTTGAAGCCAAATTCATCGAAATGCTTCGGGCCGGCGGCACACTTCGGCATAGGGACCTTCTTAGGCCGTTCGGATTGGATGCCAGTGATCCAACCTTTTGGCGGCGCGGTATAGACAACATCGTCGGCTTAATCGATGAATTGGAAGCCATTTGATGGCAGAGCCACCGGATGCGGGCGCAAAGACTTATGATGACAATGACTCCCTGCGCGGCCGGGTAAAGCGGTATGCGCAGGTGGGTACGGCCGTTGGAGGGATCGCGGCACGCTTCGCCGGCGGGCGCTTTCTCGGCATGTCGGTCGACAACCTCGAAAACGCCTCCGAATTGAAAGCCGCTCTGGGCGGGCTCAAGGGCCCGCTGATGAAAGTCGCGCAAATTCTCGCTACCGTTCCCGATCTGTTGCCCGAGGAATACACAGCCGAACTGACCCAATTGCAGACCAACGCGCCGTCCATGGGCTGGGCCTTCGTCAAGCGCCGGATGAACGCGGAACTGGGCACTGGTTGGCAAAATCGGTTTGCGTCCTTTGAGCACACGGCCGCCGCCGCAGCTTCCCTCGGACAGGTTCATCGAGCCGAAAGCCATGACGGCCGGAAACTGGCGTGCAAGCTGCAATATCCGGACATGCGCTCGGCGGTGGAGGCCGACTTACGCCAGCTTAAGCTGATTTTCTCTATCTACCGGCGCTACGACAAAGCAATCGACCCGAGCAACATCCACGCTGAGCTTTCGGAGAGGCTGCGCGAAGAGCTGGATTATGGCCGGGAAGCCAAGCACATTCGTTTATACAGCCAGATCCTGGCCGACGAGAGCGGTGTGCATGTGCCGGAAACCTTGCCCGATCTCTGTTCGGAACGCCTGCTGACCATGACCTGGTTGGACGGCGAACCCATCACCAATTTTGTCGAGCACAATCTCGAGGCCCGCAATACCGTCGCCCGCAATATGTTCCGCGCCTGGTACGTGTCTTTTTACGAATACGGCGTCCTCCATGGCGACCCCCACTTGGGCAACTACACGGTTCGCCCGGATGGTTCGATCAATCTTCTCGATTTCGGCTGTATCCGGGTATTCCGACCGGAATTCATTCGCGCGGTGGTGGATCTCTATTGGGCGTTGCGAAACGATGACCATGATTTGGCGGTGCGCGCTTACGAAACCTGGGGCTTTAAGGATCTCAGCCGCGAAGTGATGGACATCCTCAATCAGTGGGCCCGGTTCATCTACCGGCCGCTGATGGAGGATCGCCCGCAAACCATCCAGAAAGACGGCGGGGTCGTGTATGGCGCTCAGGTGGCGGGAAAGGTCCAGCGGGAACTGCGCGAGGTCGGCGGCGTCACTCCGCCGCGCGAGTTTGTGTTGATGGACCGGGCGGCAATCGGCCTTGGCAGTGTGTTCACGCGGCTCAACGCAGAAGTAAACTGGCACCGCATGTTCCATGAACTCATCGAAGGGATGGATGCAAAGGACGTGGGCAAGCGCCAGAAACAGGCGCTTGAAGCGCAGGATCTGCCACTTCCCCAATAAAGTGTATCGTTAGAAGGAAAATGAACATGATCGTAACGACCACGGACGGCGTCGACGGCCGCTCGATCCATTCTTATTTGGGCGTGGTGGCGGGCCAGGCGGTCATGGGAACGAATATGTTCCGGGATTTCTTCGCGAGCATCACCGACGTAGTCGGCGGGCGTTCCGGTTCCTACGAAAAGGAACTGAGGAAGGCGAAGGATCTGGCCATGGCCGAAATGATTGAGGACGCCGCCGATCTCGATGCCGATGCGATCGTCGGTATAGACCTCGACTACGAGCACCTCGGCTCCGAGGGAAAGTCCATGCTCATGGTGAGTGCTAACGGGACGGCGGTAAAGCTAGCCTGACTTTCCACCCAGGGCAGAAAGTCCGTCGGTCAAATGCTTTTGTTGGTTTTAAAAGCCGGGAAACTCCGGGCTTGTTCAAGCCGGGACTTGTACATCGTTGCGTGACCGTGCATAAACCCTCGACCTAATTCAAAGAGGACAGCGCGGGGAATTCCGAGATGAAAATCGCAGTACCCAAGGAGCGTCAGCCCGGTGAAACCCGGGTTGCGGCCTCGCCTGATGCGGTAAAGAAGTTCGTTGCTATGGGCTTCGACGTGGTGATCGAGAAGGGGGCCGGCGACGGCGCTTCGATGACCGATACCGATTATCAGGAGGCCGGCGCAACCCTTGCAAAAGACGAAGCATCCGCTCTCAAGGATGCGGACCTGGTTCTAAAGGTCCAAAAACCATTGCTTGACGACAAGCTGAACGAAGTGGCGTTGATGAAAAAGGACGCGGTGCTCGTGGCGCAGATCAATGCGCTTGTGAACCGTGACGACGTGGACGCATATGCAAAGGCCGGGATCATGGCCTTCGATCTGCAATTGATGCCGCGGATTTCGCGCGCCCAGTCCATGGACGTCATGTCCAGCCAGAACAACTTGGCCGGATACAAGGCGGTCATCGACGGCGTCGCCGAATTCGGCAGCGCTTTGCCGATGATGATGACCGCCGGCGGTACCGTTCCGCCAGCCAAGGTGTTCATCATGGGTGTCGGCGTCGCCGGTCTGCAGGCGATCGCGACCGCCAAGCGCCTCGGCGCCGTGGTCACCGCTTACGATGTCCGGCCGGCCACCAAGGAGCAGGTGGAAAGCCTCGGTGGAAAATTCGTTATCGTTGATGAAGAAGCGATGAAAGATGCTGAAACATCAGGCGGTTACGCAAAGGAAATGACCGAAGATTACAAAAAGAAAGAGGCTCAGGTCATCGGCGATCACGTCAAGAAACAGGACATCGTGATCACCACCGCGATGATTCCCGGCAAGCCGGCGCCGGTGCTGGTAACCGAGGACATGGTCAAAACCATGAGAGCCGGTTCCATCATTGTCGATCTGGCGGTCGAGGCAGGTGGCAATTGCCCGATTTCCGAGCCCGGAAAAGTGACTGTGAAACATGGTGTCAAGCTGGTGGGTCACACCAACGTGCCGAGCCGGTTAGCCAGTGACGCGAGTTCGCTGTTTGCCAGGAACATCGTTAATTTCCTCACTCCCCAGGTCGATAAGGAGAGCAAATCGCTCAAATTTGACTGGGAAGACGATACCGTCAAAGGCACCTTGCTGACCCGTGATGGGAAAGTGGTGAACCCGGCGTTGACAGGGGAGGGCAGCTGATCATGGATGCATCCAACATTGTTGATCAAGCAGGGAAGCTTGCCGATCAGGCGGCCGAGCTTGCCGAAAAGGCTGGGGAACTCGCTCACAGCGCCACTCAGGCGGTCGTGGGCGGCGCGCCGGCCGCGCAAAGCGGTGATTTTCTTGGCCTGTTCACCATCTTCGTGCTTGCGTGCTTCATCGGTTTTTACGTGGTTTGGAGCGTCACACCGGCGCTGCATTCTCCGCTGATGAGCGTGACCAACGCCATTTCATCGGTGATCATCGTCGGCGGATTGCTTGCCGCCGGGCCGGACCTTATCGACTTCTCGAAGATCATGGGTTTCTTCGCGGTGATCTTGGCGTCGGTGAACATTTTCGGCGGGTTCATCGTGACCCATCGAATGCTCGCCATGTTCAAGAAAAAGAAAAAGAAATAGGGGGTCGGAACAATGGCTGAAACTATTACAGGATTCGCCTACCTCGTTGCGGGCGTATTCTTTATTCTCGCCCTCCGAGGACTGAGTTCACCCGACTCCTCTCGTATGGGCAACATCTTCGGCATTGCCGGCATGACCATCGCGGTTATCACCACGCTCGCCAGTCCGGACGTGGTCAGCTACGGCATGATCATCCTCGGCATCTTGATCGGTGGCTCCATCGGCACCGTCATCGCGCTCAAGATCAACATGACCTCGTTGCCACAGCTGGTCGCGGCTTTCCATAGCCTCGTGGGTATGGCGGCGGTGTTCGTGGCCACGGCGGCGCTCTACCATCCCGAAGCCTACGGCATTGGGGTAGTCGGCTCGATCCACATCGGCAGTTTGATCGAAATGGGTCTGGGCGTGGCCATCGGTGCCATCACCTTCTCCGGATCGGTGATTGCGTTCCTAAAGCTGCAGGGCCTGATGAGCGGTAATCCTATCACATTCCCGATGCAGCATCCGCTGAATGCCGTGATCGGCCTTCTGATAGTGGCGTTGATCATCGTTTTTAGCGTAACCGAGTCGTACACCGCTTATTGGGCGCTGGTGCTGCTGGCGTTCGCCATCGGTTTCCTGTTGATCGTTCCCATCGGCGGCGCCGACATGCCGGTGGTCGTGTCCATGCTGAACTCCTACTCGGGTTGGGCAGCGTGCGGTATCGGCTTTACCTTGCAGAATCCAGCGTTGGTGATCGTGGGTGCGCTTGTCGGCTCGTCCGGCGCCATCCTCAGTTACATCATGTGTAAGGGGATGAACCGGTCGATCTTCAACGTGCTACTGGGCGGCTTCGGCGGCGAAGGTGTCGCTCCGGGGGCTGCCGCAGCCGGTGTCGACCGCTCGGTCAAGTCGGGCAGCGCCGACGACGCGGCCTTCATCATGAAGAACGCGTCCAAGGTGATCGTCATTCCGGGTTACGGCATGGCGGTCGCCCAGGCCCAGCACGCGCTCCGGGAGATGGCCGACAAGCTGAAGGAGGAGGGCGTCGATGTCAAATACGCCATCCATCCGGTGGCCGGTCGTATGCCGGGGCACATGAACGTACTTCTGGCCGAAGCCAACGTTCCGTACGAGGACGTGTTCGAGTTGGAGGAGATCAACCATGAGTTCTCCACCGCCGACGTGGCCTTCGTGATCGGCGCCAACGACGTGACCAACCCG
>JGI12048J13642_10291381_pt1 | contig 13454 bp, 12 predicted proteins | sample ElkSlonscriptome_16_FD_13642 | JGI IMG/M metagenome (IMG submission 13642) | reverse complement strand
GGTGGCGGTCCAGCAACGCGTGGACATCCTCCTGCAGGCGGCGCGGCGGGGGCGGCTCCCGGTTCGGGTGGCGGCGGCGGCCGGGATCGTCGCCCGGCCGGGCGCCTTCCTCTCGAGCCCGGGGCGCAGGTACCTGGCCTCGAAGGGCGGGTCGTGACCGACGGAGGCGTCCCCCGGGAGGCGCCGGTGCGGCCGGGGTCACCCGACCCCGTGGGTTCGGCCCATCCCGGAAGCTGGGTGCTGGGCGCCGCCGTCGTCCTCCTCTCGCGGCTTCCCTTCTTGGGCCCCGGCTACGGGCTCGACCCCGACGCCTACCGAGTGGTGGAGACGGGTCGACGCCTCGCGGAGACCGGCGATTGGGTCCCCTCGCGGCCTCCCGGCTTCCCCCTCCATGAGGCGGCGGTGGCGCTGGTGCAGACGGGGACCCACCAGCCCTGGGTGACGAATCTGGTGTCGGCGGTGGCCGCGGTGGGTCTCTTCCTGGCCTTCGGTGCCCTTCTCCGGCGGCTCCGCGTTCGAGCGTGGTGGCCGCTGGCGCTGGCTCTGACCTTCGTGCCCTCGGTCTTCGCCGCCTCCACGGTGACGATGGACTACCTGCCGGGGCTGGCCCTGGGGGTCGCCGCGGCCTGGGCCGTGGTGGCGGGTCGGGTGCCCCTGGCCGCCGGGGCGCTGGCGCTGGCCATCGCCACGCGCATCACCTGGGGCGCCCTCCTCCCCGCGCTTCTCTGGTGGCGGGGCTGGGGGGCGGAGGAGGAGGGAAGGAGAGGGGTGGAGATGGCCTGGCTCGCCGGTGGGGCCGCCGTGGGGCTGGGGGCCTATCTCCCGGCCTACCTTCGGGACGGCGCGGCCCTCCTGGCCTTCGCGGAGAACCCGGCGTACCCGCCGTTGGCCACCCTGGCCGTGCGGGCCGGCCCGGACCTCTGGGGCACGCTGGGCGTCCTGGCCGTGACGGCCGCGGCGGTGGGTACGGTGGTGGCACGGCGGCGCGGCCCCGCGGAGTCTGCTCTGCTGGGCCGCGTCCCCATCTTCTGCGGGCTGGCGGCGGTCCCCTTCGTCGTCCTCTTCCTGCGGCTGCCCCAGGAATCGGACTACCTGCTGCCGTCCATCCCCTTCGCCCTCCTGGCGCTGGGCGTGGCGCTTCCGCCCCGGGGGGCCGGGGCCCTCTCCCTCTGCCTGCTCCTGGCTCCCTTCGTGGGTGTGGGGCGGGGCGGGGTGGGGATGGGGCCCCTTCTGGAATACCAGGCAGCCCGGTCCGAGGCGGCCGGCGAGGTTCGGCTGTGGGCTCGGACGATCCGAGATCTTCCCCCGGGGTCGGTGGTGGTGACCGGGTTCCGGGGCCCGGAACTCCGGGTGGCGGGGGTGGGCGGACCCCTCGTCGACCCGGGATCGGAGGACGGCGTCACCCTCGTGGCCTACCTGCCGGACCTGGCGGCCTGCCGGGCGCTGGTCGCGGCAGGTCGTTCCGTCCGATTCCTCCCACGGGGTCTCGACGATCCCCGGGTGCCGGGTCCGGCGGAGCTCGAAGCCTGCGGTGCCCGGCCTCTGAGGGTGGAGCCGCCGTCTGCCGAGCGTCCTTCCGGAAATTGACCTCCGCGCGGATTCTCGGGTAGCTTCGGAGACTGGGCGCCTGCCTTCCGGCGAGGGCGCTCGCACCTGTTCGCTGCGCCCCACGTCCTCACATGAAGGCCAAACGCCTCGGCATCCTGGCTCCGGCCCCCCTCCTCGCGGTGGTGGGGGTCGCCGTGGCGTCCTTCACCGTTCTGGGGACGCCGTCCACGCTGGCGGTGCCCATCCTGGGATTCCTGGGGATCGTGGCCACCTTCCTCCTGGCGCGGATGCAGGACCCCGAGGAGGACCTCCGATTCCTCCTGAACCTCATGCTGCTCGGGGTGGCGGCCCGGTTCCTCGTCTTCACCCTCATTCATGAGACGGTGGGGCCGTATCTCTTCGCCCCGGACCAGCTCACGTACGAGTCGTGGGGTCGCTCCCTCCTGAACCACTGGACGGAGGGAACGCCGCTCCCTCGACAGCTCCGGGACACCTTCCAGATCGGGTACCCGGCCATCAACGCCAGCCTCTTCGCCGTCTTCGGTGAGGCCAACGTGGCGCCTGCCGTCCTCAACGTCTTCTTCTCGGTCTGGACGGCCATCCCCATCTACAACGTCGTGCGGATCCTCCTCCCCGACGAGCCGAGGGTCGCCCGGATCTCTGCGGGCTTCTCCGTCCTCTTCCCCTCCCTCATCCTCTGGTCCACCCTGAACATCCGGGAGGGTCCCACCATCCTGGCGGTCGTGAGCGCGGTGTACTTCCTGGTTCGGATGCAGCGGAAGACGGAGCTGGCGGCGCTGGTGGGCGCCTTCGTGAGCCTGGCCATCCTCACCCTCTTCCGGGAGTACCTGACCTCCCTGGTGGGGATCGCCGGGGCGGCGGGGGTGCTCATGGGGCGGAGCCGGTCTCCCGTGCGCTCCCTGGCCGCGGGTTCGGTGATGCTCGTGGCGGTGGCCATCGCCTTCCAGAGCCTGGGGCTGGGCGGGTCCCTCACCGGGGAGCCCACGCTGGAGCGGGCCCAGGCCCTACGGGAGAGCTTCCAGATGGGGGCCGGCTCGGCCTACGGCGCCGGGGCGGACGTCTCCACCACCGCCGGGGCCATCACCTACCTGCCGGTAGGGCTGGCGTACTTCCTGTTGGCACCCTTCCCCTGGGACATCGGGTCGGTCCTCCAGGCCATCACCCTCCCGGAGACCATGCTCTGGTGGGCCATCTTCCCCTTCGGCGTCTGGGGAGCCCTCCTGGTTCTCCGGCGACAGGTGCGTGCCTTCACCGTGCCCCTCTCCGTGCTTCTCATGGTCACGATGGCCTACGCCATGGTGGAGTCGAACGTGGGGACGGCCTATCGGCATCGAGGCCAGGTCCTGCCCCTCATGTTCATCTTCTGCTCCATCGGGATCTGGCACCTTCTGACGCGACTCCGAGCTCGGCGCGAGGCGGAGCGGGAGCGTCGCCGACGAGCGAGGGAGAGCCTCCGCAGCGCCATGCACCCCTCGCAGCGCGTCTCCTGACGACCCGCTGATGTGCGGCCTCGCCGGATTCGTCCGTCTGGACCCCGGACGGCCACCGTGCGGCGCCGACGAGGCCCGGAGCATGGCCTTCGCTCTGCGCCACCGGGGCCCCGACGGCCAGGACGCGTGGGTGGCCGACTCCGGGGCATGTGCCCTCGGTCACAGCCGCCTCAAGGTCATCGATCTCCACACCGGCGGTCAGCCCATGGCCAACGAGGACGGATCGGTCCAGGCGGTCTTCAACGGCGAGATCTACAACTTCCAGGCGCTGCGCGCCGAGCTCGAAGGTCGGGGCCACCGCTTCGCGAGCCGGAGCGACACCGAGGTGCTGGTGCACGGGTGGGAGGAGTGGGGCGAGGAGCTGCCCCACCGGCTGGACGGCATGTTCGCCTTCGCTGTCTGGGACGAGCGTCGGGGCAGCCTCTTCCTGGGACGGGACCGCGCCGGCAAGAAGCCCCTCTTCTGGACGGAGACGGCAGGGCGGTTCGCCTTCGCGTCCGAGATCAAGGCGCTGCGGGCGCTGCCCTGGTTCGACGGCGAGTTGGATCCGGCGGCCTTCCCCCGCTACCTGGCGTACGGCTACGTGCCGGCACCAGCGACCTTCCACCGGAGGGTCCGGGTGCTCCCCCCCGGGTCGATGATGACGGTGCAGGCCGGACGGGGACATGGCTCGACGGGCCGGACCGGGGGGGTTGGAGACCCTCGGCGCTACTGGGAGCTCTCCTGGGCCTCGCCCTCCCGCGGAACGCTCTCCCGGGACCAGGCGGTGACGCAGCTCCGGGAGCTCATGACCGCGGCGGTGGAGCGCCGCCTCGTCGCCGACGTGCCCCTGGGCGCCTTCCTCTCCGGTGGAGTGGACTCGACGCTGGTGGTGGGGCTCATGCGCCGGCTGGTGGACGGTCCCATCCGCACCTTCTCTCTGGGCTTCGCCGACGACCCCACCTACGACGAGAGCGGGTACGCCCGCCAGGCCGCCGAGCTCTTCGGGACGGAGCACACGGAGTTCCGCGTGGAAGCCGACGAGATCGCCCTCGTGGACCGGCTGGTGGCAGCCCACGACCAGCCCTTCGGCGACTCCTCGGCCATCCCCACCTGGATCGTCTCCGGGCTCACCCGGGAGCACGTCACCGTGGCCCTCACCGGCGACGGCGGAGACGAGATGTTCGCCGGCTACCTGCGGTTCCTGGGAATGGTGGCGGCGGAGCGAATGCCCGGATGGCTCGCCCGGGCGGGGAACGCCGTGGGCGGGCTTCTTCCCCACCACCCGGACTTCCGGCATCCGACGCGCCGGGCCCGCCGGTTCTTCCAGGCGGCGGCGCTGCCGCCGGAGGAGCGCATGCTCCGCTGGATCGGCTTCCTCCCCGACCGCATCGAGGAGTTCCTGGGCCCCCGTTTCCACGAGGACGGCCTACGATCCACCTGGACCCGCTCGGCCCTCACCGAGAGCTTCCGCGACCCCTGGGAGGAACCGGACGACGCGTCGGCCATGGCCCGAAGCCTCGCCCTGAACTTCCGCACCTACCTTCCGGAGGACCTCCTGGTGAAGGCCGACCGCTGCTCCATGGGACACGGACTGGAGCTGCGGAGCCCCTTCCTGGACACGGCGGTGATGGAGTTCGCCGCCGCGCTCCCCGACGCCTACCGTACCCGCGGCCGGACCACCAAGTGGCTCCTCCACGAGGCGTTCCCGGAGCTCCTGCCACCGGAGATCGTAGGCCGGCCGAAGATGGGGTTCGGCGTGCCGCTCCCCCTCTGGTTCCGCACCGCCTGGAAGGACTTCGCCCACGACCGTCTCTTCGGGCCCGGCGCCGCCTCCTGGGACTGGCTCCGACGGGACGCGGCCGAGAGGCTGTGGACAGAGCATCAATCGGGCGAGCACGACCACGGGCACGCCCTCTGGGCGCTGCTGACGCTGGAAACCTGGCTCCGCTCGCGATGATGGGAGGAGCTCCGCCCATGCCCCGTCACCTCCGACTCCGTTGACCTCCGTCCTCTACGTCTCCTACGACGGCATGACGGACCCCCTGGGGGAGTCCCAGGTGCTTCCGTACGTCCTGGGTCTGGCGGCTCGGGGCTACCGCTTCCACCTCCTCTCCTTCGAGAAGCCCGAGCGGTTCCAGGAGCGGAGGGAGGCCATCCAGGCGCGCCTCGACGAGGCGGGTGTGCAGTGGCACCCCCGGACCTTCCATCGGGCTCTGGGCCCCGTCTCCAAACTCCGGGACTGGTGGACCCTGCGCCGCTCGGTGGCCTACCTCGCCCGAGAGCATGGGGTGGAGCTTGTCCACTGCCGGAGCTACCAGGCGGCGCGTGCGGCCCAGCTCCTGAAGCGGGACCGGGGCGTGCCCTACCTCTTCGACATGCGAGGGTTCTGGGTGGACGAGCGGGTGGAGGGCGGCATCTGGGACCGATCCCATCCTCTCTACGCCTGGCTTTATCGCCACTTCAAGCGGGTCGAGCGGACGCTGGTAGCGGAGGCGGACCAGGTGGTGAGCCTCACCCGGGCGGCGGTGGAGGAGATGCGGAGCTGGAGGGAGGTGGGGGACGGTGTGCCCATGGAGGTCATCCCCTGCTGCGTGGACCTGGAGCTCTTCCGTCCTCCGGAGCCGGCGGCGCGGGCTGCCATGCGCACCTCCCTGGGCCTCCCCGCCGACGCGCCGGTGGTGGTCTACCTGGGCTCTTTGGGGACCTGGTACCTGCTGGAGCCGATGCTGGTCTGGTTTCGGGAGCTCCTACGGGTGGCTCCGGACGCCCGCCTCCTCTTCGTGACCCGACACGACCCGGACGAACTCCGGGCCGCGGCGCGGCGGTTGGGTGTCGACCCCCACCGTCTGGTCATCCGCTCCGCCCGACGGGAGGAGGTCCCCGGGCTCCTGGGGTCCGGAGACCTGTCCCTCTTCTTCATCCGGCCCACCTACTCCAAGACGGCTTCCTGCCCCACCAAGCTGGCGGAATCGCTGGCGGCAGGACTCCCGGTGGTGTGCAACGCCGGGGTGGGGGACGTGGACGAGATCGTCGCCGGGGACGGCCTGGGGCGAGTCCTTCCCGACGTGGAGCCCGCCACCCTCCGGGACTCCGTGCGGACCCTCTCGGAGCTCCGGTCCATTCCCCTGGAACGGCTCCGTGCCGCCGCCGAGGGCCGCTTCTCCCTGGACGACGGGGTGGAGGCCTACGCCGGGCTGTACCGCGAGCTGGTGGGGGCGCCGTGATCATCTTCTCCGATCTCGACCACACGCTGGTGAACGAGAACAGCACCTACGGCTTCGTCCAGATGGCGCTGGAGGAAGCGGGACGGTCCGACGACGCCGACGCCGTGGCCCGTCTCCATGCTCGTCAGGGCGGCCGTGGGTTCCTGTTCGCCGCTCTCCACCGCATCACCGGCTCGGACCTCGCGCGCCCCTGGGCCCTGGGTCGCCTGGCGGGCTTGGAAGGCGACTTCCTGGCCCGGGTGGGACGACGCTACGCCCCGGAACTCTGGGAGCGGGCGCCGCTGGAGGCGCCCCGCGCCCGCCTGGAGGAACTCCGACGGGACGGAGGGCGGGTGGTGCTCGTTTCCTCCTCCCTGGAAGAGGTGGTGGCGCCCATCGCCGAGCTCCTCGGGGTGGAGCACCGGGCCTCGGCGCTGGCCTACCGGGGTGGGCGCTGCACCGGAGCACTGGAGCGGGACCTCACCGGTCGGAAGGAGGGCGCGGTGGACGAGCTCCTCCGCTCCGGCGAGCCGGTGGCCGTCCTCACCGACAACCTCACCGACTACGACCTGGTGGCCCGGGCGGACCAGCGCATCGTGGTCCTTCGACGCCCCTCGGAGCGAGCGGCGTGGGCTCGGCTGGATCCGGAGTTCGTGGAGGTGGGCGGGTGAGGACGATGGCCCTCTTTCTCCCGGTGGCCTACCTGGCCCACACCCGCCTCCGCAGGGCACCGGAGCTCTGGGGCCTTCTGATTCTCACCGAGTGGTTGCCGGCGGGATTGGTGCTCCTCCTTCTGGGCGGCCGGGGTCCCCTGGACGTCCTCGTGGGCTTCGGACTGGCCTACGGTGCCTTCATCACCGTCTACGAGATCGGCTACCTGGCCAACGACCTCCTGGCCTTCCGGGAGAAGGGGGGTCGATCTCGACTCGGCGAGGTACCGCCGAGCGTGGGGCTCGTCGCGGTCGCGGTCCTGGCTCGTCTGGCGATCTTCATCCTCCTCACCATCGTTCTGGGGCGATCCGGGGAGGTGGGATGGTGGGGCGTGTACGGACTCCTGGCGGCTGCCTTCACCCTCCACAACGTCCTGGTCCACCCCGGCCTACGGGGCGCCACCTTCGTCCACCTCGCCACCACGCGCATCCTTGCCCCGGTCTTTTCATTCCTGGCCCCGGAGGTTTTGTTGCCCCTGGTGGCGGGTGTGCTGCCCGCCTACGTCCTCCCGCGCCTCCTGGCCTATCTCGAGAGCAAGGACGCCCTGAGCCTGCCGGGACGCGCCACCACCGGCTTCAAGGTCCGTTTTCACGCCGCGCTCCTCCTTCCGGGCGCCCTCCTCGCCGTGCTTCTGCACTCCTGGATCCCCTTCCTGGTCTGTCTCTACTACCTGGTGGTGTGGACCGCCGCCTGGACGCTGGGCATCGGTCGGAGCCGGGAGGCCCTCTCATGACGGCGGCGATCCGCCTCCTTCGGCCTCATCAGTGGACGAAGAACCTCCTGCTGGTGGTGCCGGCGCTGGCCGCCCATCGCGCGCCGGGGGACACCGCTGTGGGACTGCTCGCGGCGCTGGTGTCCTTCAGCGCACTGGCCTCGGGGTTCTACATCGTCAACGACCTCCTGGACCTGGAGCACGACCGCGCCCACCCGACCAAGCGTCGGCGACCGCTGGCTGCCGGGGACATCACGCCGACGGCGGCGATGCTGCTTTCGGCGGCGCTGGTGGTGGGCTCCCTGGCCCTCGCCCTGACGCTCCTCCCCACCTCCTTCGCGGTGGCCCTGGGGGTCTACGCGACGCTCACGGTGAGCTATTCCCTGGGCCTCAAGCGGGTGGTGCTGCTGGACGTCCTGGTTCTCGCCACCCTCTACACGCTGCGGGTGGTGGCCGGGGCCGCCGCGGTGGCGGTCCCCCTCTCCCGGTGGTTCCTGGCCTTCAGCGTCTTCCTCTTCCTCTCCCTGGCCCTGGTGAAGCGGGCCGTGGAGCTCCGGGGGATGGCGGGGGGGAGCGGGCGTCGGGCGGAGGACGTGCGGGCATCGGCTCCCGGACGGGGGTGGTGGATCTCCGACCTCCCGGTGCTGCAGGCGCTGGGGCTGGGGTCGGCGGTGGCGAGCTCACTGGTCTACTGTCTGTACATCACCAGCGACGACGTCCAGACGCTCTACGGCCGACCGGACGTCCTCTGGCTGGGCCTCCCCCTCCTGCTCTACTGGCTGGGGCGGGTCTGGATCCTGGTGTCCCGGGACGAGGTGGCGGACGACCCGGTGGTCTTCGCCCTCCGTGACCCCGCGAGCTGGAGCGTGGTCGTCCTCTTCGCCCTCACCGTCCTGGGGGCACGATGAGGCACGTGGTCCTGGTGGGCGCGACCCACGGCATCGGACTGGCCTTGGCCCACGCCTATGCCGAGCGCTCCTGGCGCGTGGGCATCGTGGGCCGATCCGCGCCCCGGGTCCAGGAGCGGGTGGGGGAGATCCGGGAGAGCTATCCCGGCTGCCTCGTTACCGGGGGCGTCCTGGACGTCACCCGGCGGGCGGCGGTGACGCCGGCGCTGGAGCGCGTCCTGGTGGATCTGGGACAGATGGACCTCCTCGTCTACTGCGCCGGGGTCATGGAGGAGGGACGCATGGGCTCCGCCCGCATGCTGGACGTGAACCTCCTCGGCGCGGTGGACGTGCTGGAGTGGGCGGCGGCGCACCTGGTGGACGTAGGGTCGGGTCGCCTGGCTGCCATCGGCTCCGTCGCCGGCGACCGTGGCCGCCGGGGGAATCCGGTCTACGGGGCCAGTAAGGCTGGGCTGCACACCTATCTGGAGGCGCTCCGGCACCGGCTCCACCCGGACGGGATCGGCGTCTCCACCATCAAGCCGGGGTGGGTCCGCACCCGTATGCTGGGCGAGGTCCCCAGCGTGCCTCCCTCGGTCTCGGCCTCCCGCGCCGCCGAGCTCATCCTGAAGAAGCTCGACCGGGGTCGGGACGAGTTCTACGTGCCGGCGTGGTGGTGGATCGTCTCGGAGATCCTGCGGACGCTTCCTGGTCCGCTCTACAAGCGGGTGGCGCCGTCATGAGGGGACCGGAGCCACGCATCCTCCGGGGATGGGGTATGGCCAACCACGCCCGCTCCCTGGTCTACCGGCCGCTGGACATCGGGGAAGTCGCGTCGGCGATCCTCGACGCGCGGGACCGGGGCATGAGCATCACGGCCCGGGGTTCGGGGCTCTCCTACGGGGACGCCGCGCTGAACCAGGGGGGAGCCGTGGTGGACCTCACCGCCATGGATCGGGTGCTGGACTTCGATCCGGAGCAGGGGCTCATCCGGGTGGAGGCGGGGATGACCATCGCCCAGCTCTGGCAGCACGTCCTTCCCCGGGGGTGGTGGCCACCGGTGGTTCCCGGGTCCATGGAGGTGACGCTGGGCGGGGCGGTGGCCATGAACGTCCACGGCAAGAACCACGCGACCGCCGGTGCCATCGGGCGCCACGTGGAGGCCGTCACACTGGTCACCGGCGACGGGGAGGTGCACGACCTCCGTCGGGGCGTCGTCGCCCAGGCGGAGGAGGGGCTCTGGAGCATGGATCTCTCCGACGTCCTGGGCGCCCAGGGCCTCACCGGGACGCTGGTGGACGTCACCCTGGCCCTGCGTCGGGTGCACTCCGGCTTCCTGGAGGTGGAGGTGGAGACCGCCGATTCCCTCCCCGCCACCTTCGACGCCCTGGACCGGGGCGCCCGGGAGGCCGACTACACGGTCGCCTGGGTGGACTGCGTGGGGCGCGCCGCCGGTCGGGGGGTGCTGCACCACGCGTGGTATCTGCCGCCGGATCATGAACTGGCGGGAGAGGGAATGAACCCCGAGACCCAGCGCCTTCCGGGGCGCATCGCCGGAGTCCTCCCCCGGCGTCACGCCTGGCGGGCTCTCCGGCCCCTCTCCAACGACGTGGGCATCCGTCTGCTGAATACGGGGCGCTACTACTCCGCCCGGCTGCGCGGCACCCGGCGCTACACCCAGACCCACGCCGCCTTCCACTTTCTCCTGGACTACGTGCCGGGGTGGAAACAGGCGTACGGATCGGGGGGGCTTCTCCAGTACCAGCTCTTCGTTCCCGCCATCGGCGCCCGGGAGGCCTTCGCCGAAGCCCTCCACGAGCAGCGGCGGCTGGGGGTCCCCTCCTACCTCGGGGTCCTCAAGCGCCACACCCACGAGGACGGGGCGGCGTCGTACTCGGTGGACGGCTACTCGCTTGCTCTGGACTTCCCGGTAGGGCGTGGGGAGCGGTATTCGCGCCTCATGCGCCTCTGCAGGGCGCTGGACCGCATCCGGGCCCGGTACGGCGGCCGGATCTATGCGGCGAAGGACGCGGTGAGCGTCGGGCGGCTCCCGGAGCGGCGGGATCCGGCCTTCTCTTCCAATCTCGTGCGACGCTGGGAGGAAGGGGTCGGATGACCCGACGCCGCGCGGAAGGATCCGTCGCCGATCTGGCCCATCTGGCCGAGAACCCCGAACTTGGAACCAGTCCGGGCGCCAACGGCGGCGACGCGGTGGATGCCCACGAAGCCACGCAGGTGGCACAGGAATCCAGGAATCTCACACGGGGCGGGGCTGAGACGGCCCGCCCGAGCGAAGGAGTATACCCATGAGCCAGCGGACTCTCGTCACCGGCGGTGCCGGCTTCATCGGCTCCCACCTCGTGGAGCGCCTCCTGGAAGGGGGCGACGAGGTCTTCGTCGTGGACGACCTCTCCACGGGTTCGCTGGAGAATCTGGCGGCGGTACGGTCGCACCCGAAGCTCCATCTCGTCGTCGACACCATCCTGAACCATCCCATGATGATGGACGCGGTCGGGAAGGCCGACCGGGTGGTGCACCTGGCGGCGGCCGTCGGGGTGCACAAGATCATCGAGGAGCCGGTGGAGACCATCACCACCAACGTCCGGGGCTCGGAGATCGTGCTCGACTGCTGCCACCAGCAGGACCGGCCCCTCTTCGTCGCCTCCACCTCGGAGATCTACGGGAAGGCCGGGGACCGGCTCCATGAGGACCACGACCGCCTCATGGGGAGCGTCGCCCACCGCCGGTGGTCCTACGCCTGCACCAAGACGCTGGACGAGTTCCTGGCGCTGGCCTACTACCACGACAAGGGCCTTCCGGTCATCGTCGCCCGCTTCTTCAACACCGTGGGTCCCCGGCAGTCGGGCCAGTGGGGGATGGTGCTCCCCAACTTCGTGGGGGCGGCGGTGCGGGGCGAGCCCATCACCGTCTACGGCACCGGGGAGCAGCGGCGCTGCTTCTGCCACGTCCAGGACACCGTGGGCGCCGTCCTGGGCCTCCTGGACGACGACGAGGCGTGGGAAGGCGGCGTCTTCAACATCGGCCACGAGCGGGAGATCTCCATCCGGGAGCTGGCCGAGATGGTGAAGGAGCGGGCCGGCAGCGACTCGGAGATCCGCCGCGTCTCCTACGAGGAGGCCTACGGGGAGGGCTTCGAGGATATGGAGCGGCGCCAGCCGGACACCGGGCGCATCCGGAAGCAGATCGGGTGGACGCCGCAGCGGACGCTGGACGCCATCGTCGACGAGACCATCGCCTACGCACGCCGGGAGATGGCCGCGGCGTGACGGAGGAGCCCCTCCTCGTCCACCGGGTCATCGCGCGCCTGAACGTCGGTGGGCCGGCGATGCATGTGGTGAACCTGACGCGGGCGTTGGACCAGGGCGTCTGGCGCACCCGGCTCGTGGCAGGATCGGTGCTGGAGTCCGAGGGCGACATGGAGTACTACGCCCGGGAGCGGGAGGTGGAGGTCACCACCCTGCCGGAAATGGCGCGCTCCGTGCGCCCCCTGGCGGACCTCCGGACCCTCTGGGCCCTCTGGCGCCTCTTCCGGCGCGAGCGGCCCGACGTGGTCCACACCCACACCGCCAAGGCCGGCACCCTCGGGCGCATCGCCGCCGCCCTGGCCGGGGTGCCGGTGCGGGTCCACACCTTCCACGGGCACGTTCTGGGCGGGGACTACTTCTCGCCGACAGCGACGCGCTTCTTCCTCTGGGTGGAACAGGTCCTGGCCCGCCTCACCCATCGACTCGTGGTCCTCACCGAGGCCCAGGCCCGGGAGATGGCCGACGAGCTCGGGGTGGCCCCACGGGAGCGGTTCGCCGTCGTGCCTCTGGGGCTCGAGCTGGAGCCGTTCCGCCACGTCGACCGTCGGATAACGGGGTCGGAGGTGCGGAGGGAGCTGGGTCTGGCGGACGGCGAGGTGGCGGTGGGGATCGTCGGGCGCCTGGTGCCCATCAAGAACCACGAGCTCTTCCTGGAGGGGCTGGCCGCAGCTCGGGCCGCCGGTGCGCACCACCTCCGGGGTGTGGTCATCGGGGCCGGGGAGCGGGAGGCCGAACTCGAGGCCTACGCCCGCTCGCTGGGACTCACATCGGAGGCCGTTCTATGGCTGGGGTGGCGGCGGGACCTCCCCCGTCTCTCCGCCGCCCTGGACCTGGTGGCCCTCACCTCCCACGACGAGGGGACTCCAGTGGCCCTCTTGGAGGCGCTGGCCGCCGGCACGCCGGTCCTGGCACGGGCGGTGGGTGGGGTGGCGGAGGTGCTGGAGGGCGCGGGAGCGGGTACGACCCTGCCTGTGGAGGCCGGACCGGAGGCGTGGGGCGAAGCCATGGTCCGAGAGGCGGACGGCGAGGCCCTCGACCCGGAGGTGCGGGACCACGTGACCCGACGATACTCCGTGGCGCGCCTGGCCGCGGACCTGACGGTGCTGTACCGGGCGGAGCTCACCCGCGAAGATCCGGAACGCCGCCTTCCCGAGCCCCGGGACGGCATCCCAACGTCCGACACCGGAGAATTCCTCCACCCATGAACCGCACCCGCGACCTGGACCGGATCCGCGACGCCCTGCGCGCCGCAGCGGAGGCCATCGCCCCCTTCACCCCGGGCGATGTGGAGCACGTGACCAAGGAACGGCGGGGCGACCCCCTCACCGAGGCCGACCTGGCGGCGGACCGGGTGCTCCGGTCGACCCTTCCCGAGCCGGGAGAGGGATGGCTCAGCGAGGAGTCGGCGGACGACGAGAGCCGGCTCTCCTGCCGGAGGGTGTGGATCGTCGATCCCATCGACGGCACCCGGGAGTTCGTGGAGGGGATCCCGGAGTGGTGCATTTCCATCGGACTTCTGGAGGACGACGAGCCGGTGGCCGGGGGCATCCTGAACCCTGTGACCGAGGAGATGG
>JGI12048J13642_10627690_pt1 | contig 13459 bp, 13 predicted proteins | sample ElkSlonscriptome_16_FD_13642 | JGI IMG/M metagenome (IMG submission 13642) | reverse complement strand
GCTACGGCATCAAGACCCGCCAAACGGTCTACAACTGGTGCGAGGCGGCGGGAATTGAGTTCGACAAGGACGATCGCAACCGCAGCATCATCCCGGCTGACAAACTTCCCCTACTCGACCAGGTGCGCGACCACGTAGCTGACGGCGGTCGCCTCGATCGCTTTACTCCCATCTCCGCAACCGTACCGGACACTGTAAAAGACAGCGCCCTAGACACCACAGAAGACTCCTCTACCCCTACTGTCTACCCCCCGGAAGACACCCATCTCCTGGTGCAACTGTTGGGGGCGATCGCGTCTCACTTACCCGCATCCTCTCCCCTCGATGCCTATCGCGACTTAGAAGAGGCGGCGGCTAAGGGCTGGCTATTAGACAGTTCTACGGTTCGCAGCCTCATCGGGGTCGCACCACGCGGCGAGCGCTTCGTTCGCGGCTGCTGGCAGTTCGATCGCGCTGGCAAGTTGGGACGCTCTAGCGCCTGGAGGGTCACTAAGGCTGAGTACCCTTGAATTCAGAGTTCAAAATTCAGAGTTCAGAATTAGACGTACACCATGCCCGGCCCCAAGTGTCACGGAAGCAGAGCGCAACCCAACTCCGAACTCTTTATTACTCATTTTAAGAATTTATTGCTTAATGAGTATAAGCAGTCTATAATGAGTAATAACGGATTGAGGAGACACGGCGATGGCCACCACCTGGCGAAACCTAGAATTGCGAAGCGGGGGATGGATCCACGAGCGCCTAGAGGCGCTAATACCTCAACTGGAGCCCCTGACGGTTGAGGATGAAGACCGGGCCAGAGAACTCATCCATGCTGAGATCGAGGACTGGAACGATCGCGGGTTGAGCAAGAATACGCAGCGCAACTGCCACACCGATTACAAGAAAGCCATCGCTACCATTCCTCTCACCGACGACAACAGTTGGGTGAATCCTTACAACGGAGAAAGTTGCCACATTGCCTACAAACCTTTGAACGAGTATTGGAAAGAACTGATTCAGAAACACAAGATCAACGATCCGTCTCGCAGTGCGGTTTCCCAACGGCAGCGCCATCAAGTTCTTCTGTCCAAACAGCAGGTCGATCGCTACCTGGAAATGACTGAAACTCTCCTCGCTTCCGAGGACTGGGTAGAGTTAACGGTTGGTATCTTAGCGGCAACGGGTCGCCGTTTAACTGAGGTGTTAAAGACGGCAACATTTGTCGTTAAAAACGATTGTTCTCTCTGGTTTTCAGGGCAACTCAAGGGCGAGATTGCCCACATTCCTTACGAGATTCCTACTCTGGTTCGGGCTGATAAAGTGACCGCAGCGCTCTCGAAACTGCGCCAACTTCACCCCTGTCTCGACTCTACTAAAAAGGATTTTTCATCGGAAAGCCTCGACATTAAAGCCCGCCTCAATGCGTTGGATCTGATTCCTCCCAAGTCCAACAAGGAACAGGTCACGGCTCACGATCTGCGCGGGGTTTACCTTCGCCTTGCTATCTTTTTCTACTGCCCTTTATCGGTGGATGAAAATCTCTTTTCGGACTACGCTGCGGGGCATTGGTCGCTGGTTCTTCCTCATACTATCGAACGTCACGCTGGCAGTAACGAGAACTATCGCGATTACCAAGTTGCCCCGGATGCGATCGCGGCGGCGAAGGGATACAACAAAGGATCTCGTTTAGATGATGCCAATGTGGAAGTCGTGGATTACTTTCGCTTGGGACATCTGACGTTTCCCGATGTGGATGTCAATGCGATCGTCTCTGAGTTGTTGGCTTCCGATCGCTGGCAAGATATCGCTGTGGGGTTCGTGGCTGCTACGGGTTTAACGGCTCCTAAAATGCTCGTCATGGGTGCGGTGAAACAGGTAGGACGGCGCACTCTCAGCCATCGCTATGGGGAAACGGTCGGTTTTGCCGATCGCGCTTTTATTGGTACGCTTGCCCCTACCGATGAGATTATTTCAGCCCGCGATCGCTTTTGGAGTGTCAAACCAAACGGGCTACAAGTCCCTCGTGGTGACGATTGGGGCGATTTGACACCGGGACTTGAAGCAAGGGTTTCACAACGGTTTGCTATGGCCGGTTTCCAAACCCTTGACGATCTGGTGCGTCACTACCGTGAGAATGCCCCGGAGCCGGAACCCGAACCGACGATCGCTCTGGAAGTCCCGAAGTCGGTGTGGGAACGCTACCAACGCTTGTTGGTTTCTCTGGGGGTCGATCGCGGAGGGAATGAGGGAGAACGCTTTGCTATGGCGATCGCCAAGTTGACGGAGTGGGAGCAATCCCTCAAGTCCTATCCTAATCAGGATCTCAGCGATTTTACTCCCTCAACTCCTACCGCAGAAATTACCGCCGACGGCGACGATGAGGATTCGGGCGATCGCGTTGGCAACGTTCCCAATATCGAACGAGCTTTGGCCAAGGCCATTGCTCCTTTGCAACAACAAATTGACGATTTACGAGCGCGTCTCGATCGTCGGGCCACCAGCAAACCGCTATCCACACCAACCGTTGCGGAGAACTCGCCCAACTCTGAACTCACAACTGCGAACCCCAAAGACTTGCCACCGGAGCAAATGCCGTCTGAGGTGCTTAAAAGCTGTCGCAAGCACGGGGCTTGGAAAGAGAAGTGTCGTCGAGCAATGGCAGCGTTAATGGCTCACAACGAGGGTGCTACGCCCGAACAGCGCTGGTTTGTTTCGGCTTCGATCCTCCACCAACTTGCCCGCGTTCACCCTCAGAAGGCGGCTGATTTCCTCGATGAGCGCTCGGACGACATCGATCGACACCACGCCGAGCTCGAGATCTCCGACACGATGAACCACTCTCACGGCCATGCTGGCCATCAGATCGAGGATTTCGTTTCTTGGTAATCGCTTCTCCTTACAAGTCTATCCCCTTACACTTTAATCTCTAAGTGTATAGGGAAGGGGACAGGCTTTAACCATCGTCTCTAATCTCCGGTAAGTCGCGCGACTTACCGATGATTGGGAAGCGGTGAGGACAACATGGCCCTTAATCCCCTATAAACCACATGGTTTACCGATGATTAAGGATACTGGATCCATGTTGGCACTATATTCAACACAAGTGCTACTGTTTTTTCTATTAAGAAATGACTCTTTTTTCCTTGTTAATTTGCATTGTCTTTTCCTTTGTACTTTGCCATGTTTTTTCTTTACAATCTTCCAGTTTTTACGCCGTTCCGACACCCACTGCTAACCGCCATGCTTTGACATAAAGATCCAACCGTTCTAGACCACGCCACAGCACTTTAACGCCGGGGAAACCGTCGATCTTTCGTCCTAGAAAGCCGCCGAGTTTGGCGATGGCATTCACACACTGTTCTACTGTTGGTGCGCCTTTCGGCTCTTCGGAACTGTTGTGAGTCAGGCTGTACAACACTTGCCATTGTTCGGCGGTTACGATGTCGCCGCCGTCGTCGTTGGGATGACATCGAGCCTGATACGTCAGCCATAGCAGCCGCCACGCCACGATGTCGTAGGTGGCTAGGGCGCGTTCGATGCGATCGAGACTTTCTAGTTGTAACTTTTCAATCTGACAGCCACTTTTTAGGGTGTAATGATATCGTTCGACTAGCCATCGGTAGCTGTACCATTCTAGGTACTGGCGGGCATCTTCAAAGGTTTCAACGGGTAAGGTTGTCAGCAGCAGCCAACGCACGGGCTTCTTGTTGAACGGTGGGTTTTCCTCTTCTGCTAAGATGACGTTGATGGAGATCGGTTTTAGGTCTTTACCGTAGGGCGGCTGTATCTCTAGTTGAGCGTATCGCACGGTTATAGTGGCTTTTCGGGGCTTGCGGCGCGGTGTCCGCTTTAATTCTAGGGTTATTTTACCGCAGGGTTTGACTTGCGCGATCGCTTGGCTAATAGTGGCAATTTCTTCTCCATCTTCTCCTGTTTTAACTACTCGTTCGTGATAGGCACGGATGAGTAATTCGGCTCCAGGGCGACGCGGTTGGGCAAATAGTTCGTAAATGTCGGCTTCGCGATCGGCGACGGTGACGACTTGAATGTTTTCGGGGATGAGTTCTTCGACGATTTGCTGAGTTTCGAGCCAACGATAGCTTTCTTTATTTTCGATGGCTCGTTTGGGATCTAGCTTGTTAGTTTTGATGGCGGGACGAGCCCATGTTTTCTGCGCCAAGACTCCCAAAGGAACGCCGTCAGTTGTGACGCACAGACTGGTATGCACTTTCATTCCTTTGGTCTTGGGTTTGTCCAGATAGCCCATGTTGCGTTTCTTACGGTGCTTGCTAAAATCGAGATCGGTGGTATCCTGGACGGAAAGGACGGTTTCGTGGTCTTTGACCCGTTCAATCGTACTGGCAGTATGAGCCGCGAGAATGTCTTGTGCTTTAATGCGTCGGTTGGCGAAAAACTGATATGTGGCTCGCATTTCGGCTTCGCTCTCGCACAGTTGCGGGATGCTTTTACCCGGTGCTGACGACAACTTCTTAACGGTTGTTACCAGGCGTTCGTTCCTTCTTGCATCGCCTAAGTCGGCGTATTTCAATTCCTCTTCTACCCAAGTCATTTTGCACCCTTTTTGTGTTAGTTGACCCTTGTATGGCGACGATCGTCGGCCCGGCCGGCGATCGCGATCCCGATTTTGTCTCTGTCGGCCCCTTTTGACGGCAACCGATCGCTCTTTTATACTAGGGCCATACCTCGATCTTCTGATTTTCTCTATCTTTTCTTCCACTTTGCCTGTTTTTGGCTCTATCTTAGGCAAGTATCGTTGCCATTCTGAGAACGATCGCTGCCTTGTTTTCCTAAAAGAAGTTATTTTCGTTTGTAGCAGAATTTGTTAAATGAGTAGAAAGGATTCTGAATTGCCTATTTTCTACCTTTTAATCCTTTCATTTTCGAGAGCTTTATACTCATTAAAGGTTGAAATGACCTCGCACTGGAAGTGAACTGCTTTTAAATATCTGTTTTTCTGCGCTCGAGAGTTTACAGGCACAAGATGAGCACAGGTCTTATGTTTTTGTACAAACGAACGAATTCCACTTGTAAGGGGAAGTGACGGGAGCGATTATATCATCCGATTTCCTATCTCTATGAAATTGCCAGAGGTAGAGGCTTTCTCAAATTTTTTCGATCCTCAATTTTCGTTCTCTTCTATCCTGTAGCCCCAACAGATTTTTTAGATTTTCTCGATCGTCTCGGAACGGTCTTTATGAATCGGTCTCGGAACTGGCAACCTTTGGTGAGATTTACTGTTAAGCGATCGCTTTTTTCTCCGCTTTCATGGCTTTGTTTGCTGTACGATATTGCATTTTGACGTTGGGTTTTTCGGCAATCTGGATCCATCAACAGTTCGTTCTCAATAAGACGCTTTCATTTGTGTTGACTTTTGTTAATATCGGCACACTTTGACAGGGACGATTGCTTAAAAGCCTCTCCCTGTAAGGCTTTCGTTTGTTACGGAAAATGAAGTCAATGTATAGCCAAACACGACACGATCGCCCCTCGTGTACTGCGATTGTACTAATGATTTTTGCCGTGTTCGTCATGCGCTCTACCCGGCTCGACATCGGATGCGGATGGCGGCGATCGCCCCTACTATCTCTCGCTTTTTCCGCCATAGCATCGCATCGATTCCCAAAAGTGGATCCACCTCTACCGCCATCGATAATCGTACAATAACGAGCCCGTTCGTCCTGGCGACCTCTCAAGTGGATCCACAACATCAGACGATCGCCACCAAAATGGATCCATTTTACCCCGGCGCACTTGACAGAATGGATCCACAAAACACGACGCGATCGACGCTTAATGTACTGCCATTGTACTAATGATTTTCGTCGTGTTCGTTTGAGGTGGATCCACAAAACGCGACACAATCGCCCCTACCCGGCTCGGTATCGCATCGCTACCGATGGCTTGCCTGGAGTCGCCAGAATGTAATCCCTCAGAGGAGTTAAGGGATATCACTGCGCCCCCGCACAACTCCACAGAAAACACACCAGGCACATTTGCCATCGTGCCACTGCTCAGAGAGATCGTCGCTCTATTTTCGCCCCAGGGATAACTCGCTCGACAAGCGCAGCTAATTCCTTTTCACCCACTGCACGATCGGGCGATGGCGAACCAATCAAGACGTTATCATCGCTGCCATTCTTTTGCAGCCATTTTTCTCCTGTTTCGAGCTTCAGTTTCTTGCGGACAAGAAAAGCGTCTTCGGTATCGATAGACCGCAGGTAATCCCCTAATGAGATCGGCCAGTCTGGGCTAAGCTGGGAAGAAGAAACAATCCCTTCTTCTTGCATTAAACTTTCTTGGCGGGAAGTGCTGGTTGCCCAAAGCTGCCATGTCACCACATTGACCCCCATTGTAACTTTAAGCATATCTAGTTGCTGTACGCCTACGAAGTCGGGGCTGGCGAGCGTAAACAGGCAAGTTCTGTCTTCTCGAATTACGAAAGGCTTTTCTAGTTGCTCGACGATGTGAAGAGCGATATCGTCAAGAGCCGCCCTAACGATCCCTTCCGCAGACCCTTTCCACTCTAAATAAGAAGGGTGCGAAGCTAGAGCGCGAGACTCCTCGGAGTTCGTAATAACAGCAAGAACCCAGTCAATAAGACCCTCGTCCATCAACCAACCATTTCTGACGAGCAGGCAGGCTGAACTGGATTTAACGGAGCGCTTTTTTCGAGTGCGGCGCTTTTTAGACTGTTTTTGATGAGATTTTTTAGGCATTTTTGATACTCCTTTCTTCTGAGAAAGCTAATTGGATCGACAGATAGATATAAGTTTACAGTACATTATTTTTTATGCCAACTCTATGGTTAGATATATATTTTCTCACACAATCTCGTAATATGCCACCGCCGCACTCGATTTTGTACGCAATCGCTCATCGGGTTCGCTGGACACTCGAGGCGATCGATAATCCATATATCAGTAACTCAGTTTTAGATCGCTCCCCTTGTGTACTGCCATTGTACTGATGGTTTTCGCCATTGTCGTTAGGCTACCTACCCGCCTCGGTATCGCATGGCTGATTGAGGTACGGATATCGGGCCCGTTTGTTGCCTCGCACCAGGACGCGATCGCCGGAAGATTGCCACCCCTCACTTGCTGACCGCGCCACCATTGCCCGGATCGATAGAGTAAATGGCTGTATTGCCCTTCAGTACAGACTTACAGCGTGGGTGCAGTACAGCCCTTGACTTTAACCCTACTGCACCCACGCGATCGCGGGCAATGCGGATCCACTTGCCGCACCCGGAGACGATCGCGTAGCGGCTCGGAACGGGAATCGCTCTGGTAAAATCCCTAACAGGGATTGAAACTCTAGAAGCAATGAACGAATCTACCGCCGAGAAAATTACCAACATGGCCAAATCTATTGACTACTTTCGCAGGCTGCCAGAGAAGGATAAAAAGCAACTTGACCCCCTCCTCGATCGCACGGCAAAGCGGGCTATAGACATCCTTGAAGCTATCGAGAACGGCCAGCGCAGCTATCAATCGCTAGCTAATGAAATGAGTCTTTCCGTCAATACCGTCAAACAAATCGTCTACGCCCTCTCCTTCGGGGGAATCTCTATTGACTTCTCTGATGGTAAAGCTCGAGCGATTGTTGGACGACATCCCAAACTCCTTCGCCGTTACATGAGTGCAGGCAAAAGTCAGGGGAACTCTTAATTCCTTTGTATCAGGAAGTTCGCCGCGATCGCGCCACACCTAAGCCAATACGAACGGAATGACCCACTCCCCAGATGACGCTTTATACTTCTCCTCTACGGCCGCACGAAACTGATGCTGAGACAGTTTTGAGGGATTTTCTTTTACTTCTTTAGCAAAATCTATTGGCACGATTATCGTTCCTAAAGCTCCCGCCGCCTTAAAACCAATCTGAGCCTCGGACTTCCCAATAAGTATTATGGGATTTTCGACATGAAGGTTTATAGGAGCGTCGCCACACTGCGAATAATAGATGTGTCCGTAGTCTGGCAGTAAGTTCTCTACTTGCGTTTTGGCATTTTTCTCAGCCCGACTTGTCCCTTTCCCGAAATTAGGATCTAATTTTTTACGACGTTTGGCTTCTCCCATAATCTCCCCCCAATATCAACTAACAACGATAAGTTTAGGATAGCACAAAAACCATCTTCTGATTCAGTTTTGCTTCTCTTAATTGAATGCTGTAACGCTTTGGATCGGACGATGGCAATACCATGACCGCGCGATCGCCCACCGGGTTCGCTGGCCACTAAAGGCGATCGATAATCCATATATCAGTAACTCAGTTTTAGATCGCCCCCCTTTAAGATCGTCTGTCCCGACACCGGGGCAACCCCGCTAAAACCGCCCCTAAGACGCACGAAGTCCACCTGACGGGTAGCCTTCAGGCGTGGTTAAAGATGTCTTGTGGGAGGTTTTAGAGGGTACTGAGGCTATTGAACGATCGCCAACTCCGATAGCTGGTAGCAGCGTTCGGGTAAGCCCCCGTCGATCGGATCGAGTACCGCCTGACCGAAGCGTTCGGCGATACTGTCTACGAGCCACCGCGCCCCACGCCAGACCACCTCGATCCCCCGCTTTAACTCGGATAGAGACCGCAGTGGAACCAACTCCACCGGGGGAATGACTTCTGGAGGGACGATCGCCCCCGCTTGGCGCTTGGCAGTTTCCTCGGCCCGCCGTTCTAAGTCTCGCTCTCGCCAGCGCTCGAAAATCGAGGCGCGGCGATCGCCAAACAGCACCGCCAACGAGTAAACGCGAGTCCGCTTTTTGCCCTGTACTCGGACGCAAGCTAAGCGCATCGCTAGCCGCCTTAAGAACATATTCGCGACGACGATCGGGGAATCTTTCTTCGAGCCTTTGACGGGTAACTTCATATCTAAATCCCACAGAACGGAGCGATACTGTTGGGCCCGTTCGTACAAGTCCACGATCGCCGGGTGTTGGTTGGTGATTTCCTTACCCGATATGGTGGCGATAAATGCCATCGCATCAAGGCATTCGATAACCCCCGCAATCTTGCCCCGTTTCGTGCGCCGATTGAAGTCGTGGGGAAGGGCTTTACCGCCTCCCTTTTCGAGCAAGTTCTCAGCCGATGACAGCGTGCGCTCTCGCAAGAACTCGCGCCCTTCGCTACAGTCGTAATGCGTCTGCAAGTGGGTATAAAGTCCCTTGTCCATCGCTTTCAGTATTTCGATGTCGAGGTTCTCATCCCCAAGCCGATCGGCTGCAATGTAGCGGGCTAGTTCGTAGCGTTCGCTATCGGTTTTCTCCCGCTTTTCCTGTAGGGTTTTCGCCCGGTCGCTGTCAATTTTAGCCGCGTTTAAGGTCTGTTCTTTCTCCTCGGTGTAAACCTCGTCGCGAGCGTTCTTCACTAATTCGCGAGTCTCTTTATGTTCGCCGGGGTCTAAATAGATGATGTTGTGACCCTCATCGATTAGCCCGTTGATAATTTCTTGACGGTAATGGATGAAGTCGTAATTATGACGGGCGGCAAATTTAGCCCACAACCACTGATAGGATTCGGTTCCCTCGAAGCCTAAATCGAAGTCAGCCCCTTGCAAGTGCTTTAGGGTGAAATCAGCTTTCTTGCGCTCGCTTTTTAGCAGTGCGTAGGGGGAAATCGAGCCGTTGCCAATGCGACTCATGCCCCGTTCGGCAACCCAAATATGACGCGGCACGTTATCGCGCAGCCGCATCAAGGATTGGCGCACGGCATCGGCGGTTTGCAGCCCGAAACTGGCTAGGAAAACCGCGTCAAAATGCCCCGTAAAGTCGATAGAGATGCCTGTCTCGAAGGTGGGAGAGCAAATTACAACATCGTAAGTTTGCAAGTCGTCTAAGCGACTGGAAATATGATACGCCGGATGTTGGGGATTGGCAACGGTTTCGGCATCGACGCGCAACACGCGCACGCCCAGTTTACCGACGAGTTTGCCAATTTCTTTATCTAGCTTAGAAATGCAGCGATCGAGGGACTTGGTTCCCCATTTCGACTTGGCTTTTTGCGAGCCAACCATGATTAACAAGCGCTGACCTTGTTTGATTTGGGTAAGGGCATGATGCAGCCAGACATCGGGTTTATTTTCTTGGTAAATGTAAGCGTCGTAGCCATTGCCACGATACTCGCTTTCGATAATAAAGGGTTCGATTTCTTCAATTTCGGTATCGCCGTCGCTTTTCGGGGCGTGTGAGAGAACGAAATCAACGGAGAGATCCGACAAGTCCGCATCGGCTAAGATAATTTTGCCTTTGCTTTCGGGGGACAGGATACCCGCGAACAGGTGAGACAAGTTGACGGTCACTTCTAGGCGATGGTTCGATACTTCGGTTTGCGCTTCTAGGGTATGCCACAACACTTGCTCGCACTCGTCAATAACGACGATGGCATCTTTCCAGGTTTCGGGATCGAAGGCGTTATGCGCTGTTTCTCGCAGGCTATCGGTACAAAGTCCGTATCCGAGAGTCTTGCCCGTTGCCGAGTCTTTGATGTTGTAAATCGTGGGAATGCCGAAGCGTTCGGCTAGAGCTTCGACTAACTGAATGCGATGCCCGATTAACAAGACGGGGCGACCGAAGACTTGCGCGGCTGCAACCCACTGAGCCGCAAGCTCGGTTTTACCCGTCCCTTTTCCCCCTTTAATGCAAATCAGTTTGCTGCTCGGAATGGGTTTGTCTTGAAAGAATGTCCCGATATATTTGCAGTCTTGCGGGACGATGACATCGCGCTTGTAGGTGAGTTGGCTAAAGGAAATGGCACGCCACAGATCGACGGGGAGGGCGTTGTTAACCACGCGGGCAAAATCGCCGCCATTGACGATAAAATCGTCGGCTCCTTTACCCTCTTTTCCATCCCAACTGCAAATCTCTACCGCACACCCTTGTTTGTGCAGGGCGCGGGCGAGAAAGTTGAGTTGCTTGCCGACTTTTTGCCGGGTCGATCGCTTTGTATCCTGGTCGAAGGCTAAGCGAATAATGCGCCCTGGAGTGGCTAGTACCTTGAGGTCGGCTCGTAAGACGCGCTGACCGTTTTCGAGGGTGATGCCCCAATTGGTCACGCCGGGAAGGGCGATGGCGGCATATCCGGCTGTGAGGAGCGCCCCGGCTTTTTTGGCTCCCTCGGTAATCACCATGGAGATATTGTTCTCAACGACCCACGGCCAGAAGTTAATCGCCGCCCCATCCGGGGTCTCGATGATGTGTTGGGGCATGGCGACCCCGGTGCGTTGGGCGATACGCTCCCAAATCTTGCGGGTGACTTGCAGCCAGAACGAGCGTGTCGGTACGCCTTTGGGAGCCTGGTATTTGATGAACTTGCCCGGTTTGTTCGGGTTGGGGAGGGGATCGCGGAGTTTGATTTGCCACCATTCCATTGGCGATCGCCAACGAGCAAGGGGATCCAGTCCGCTACAGCACAGTCCCCCGGATTCGGCGTTCTCGTAGGCACGGCGGTACGCAGAGCGCAATGCCCCGGTGTTGAGGCGGTACTTGGCGCGGTTCTCCGATACGTCGGGGTACAGTTTCTCGAAGGCATCGAAGCCGGAAAGGGTTTCCCAGTTGAGGCGGGAGATATCGGCATCGATGCCGCTTGCCCCGGTGAGTTCTTCCCAGTGGTCGAGGGCGATGTGACTCGGGTGCGGGGTAGGGCTCATTTCACGCCCCCTAGGGGACGATCGCGCCCCGTTCGCATAGGAGCCAAAGCGCTCGAAATCCCCGATACACCCCGGTTAACGGGCTTGCATAGGGGGATCCCTAGCCAGCCCGTCTCAAGTTTGTTACAATCAAACATAGATGGAGTTTGCGCCCCTCCAATGGCGCGGCTCTCCCTATGTCAAAAGTCCGGTCGTCCAAACTAGAGCTTTGACAGAGGGAAATCAATGTCGAAAGAGTCGCGGGGCCATGCCCTGCGGCTTTTTCAATTTGTCTCTCCTTCGATAATACCGCAATCGAGCCGCCTTTGCCAGCGATCGCGGTACAGAAAATCCCTATTCGAGAAGTTTTAGAAGGGGTACATCAAATTGGCACAACGAGCGATGTGGCGTAGGAGATACCGAGGTTTGTCACAAAAGCGCACTCGATACCGTCAATTCTCGTTCCGTTTCGCTAGTCAGTCTTAGGCGCTCGGTAGGCAAACTTGTCGAGTTCGAGGGCAATCTCGATGGAATCGCTAATAGATGAGCGTCGTTAAGTTCGTTGGTGGCGAGGGAGAGGGCAATCGAGTATTCCTAACATCGCAAACGGGCGATCGCCGGGGTACGAAGGCTCGTTGGGAGGATCCTCGTTTTGAGTTCAGAGTTCGGGGACTTTGTTTCCAGTTTCGTCCTCAAGATCGGAACCGAGTTCTCGCGGGTGCGCGGCGATGACTTTGAACTCGCGAGCGTTAAACCGCTTGGTAATTGTCACCAGTCCCACCTCGGACAGATGGTAGAGCGCTTGGCGCGTCCATTTGCGACAGTAAGGCTTGCCGCGCTGTTCGGCGACGAAGGTATCGAAGTCGTTGAGATCGATTTCCTGCTGTACGCCACCGGGAACCCGACGCAACAGCCATCGGTACAGATATTGGGCGCACGGCGGCAGTTGGTGTCGGTAGCACAGGGCATCGACTACCTGGGCGATCGTGGCAAATGCAAGCATCTCTTACAATTGGGGTGAATAAGTTGATAGTGGGGCGGTGTTTTCGGCATCGCCCCGTTTTCTTTGAGAGGGCGCGATCGCAGGCGATCGCCTCTACTTCTTTGTGTGCTGCTCAATGAGCTCGATCAACTCGGTATTCTCCTCTAGTTGCCGTGCAATGTAGGCTTTCAGTTCCTCGGTCATCGTCGTTCCCTTCACCGCGCAAAGTTGGGAGAACTTCCGCTTGTGCTCGGCAGGCAGCCAAAAATTGATGTTGGTTGTCTCGGATTCGGTCATAGGTCTGGAGGCGATCGTTGTTGCTGTCATTGTCACATACCTCTGTCGATAACTTGACTGATACTATTGCTAGAGTAACTGGATACTCATTATAATGGCCGTTGCCCGTCTTCGCGCACTATACAGCCATCAGCCATGACCGATTCCGAGAAAGCCCGCCGCGCCATCGTCCCCATCGGCTCCATCGAAGTCGAGGGCTTCCAGTTGCCCAATGGCTTCTACCGCATGAGCCAGACCCAAGCCTCCGATTGCATTGGAGACGATCGCGTTTACGCCAGACGGTTTTTGACCTCGAAGACCCTCAAAGCCTTACGGGGAGAGGCTTATACGCCGGACACTTTTGAAGTTGAGTCTCCTGACGAGCAAGTTCGCGGACAAACTCGCATCCAGGGTTGGCCCCTTGAAATCGTTTACGCTTATTGGGTCTATCGGTGCTTCCGGGGCAACAAGGCAGCTTTTAACATGGTCATCGCACTGGGAACCGAATCTCTAGAACGTCGCTTCGATGCCGCCTTCGGCGTGTCTCGTACCGAAACCGAACGCAACGATCGCCTCGCCAACCG
>JGI12048J13642_10614994_pt1 | contig 13466 bp, 15 predicted proteins | sample ElkSlonscriptome_16_FD_13642 | JGI IMG/M metagenome (IMG submission 13642) | reverse complement strand
CCTCGGACGTGCCGCTCTCGTTCTCGCGCTTCTGGTCACCCTCGGCGGCTGTGCCGCCGGGAACTTCCCCAACCCCTTCGACCGATCCGGTGCCACCGCCGAAGAAGTCCAGGTGACCGTGGACAACCAGAACTTCAACGATCTGCGGATCTACGCCCTGGGCTCCGAAGGGCAGCAGACCATGGGCAACATCACGGGTCGATCGTCGCAGACCTTCACCATCCGGTGGCGCCAGACCTCGGACCTTCGGTTTCGCCTGGAGTTCCTGGCGGGCCGGAGCTACACGACCAACCGCGTCACCGCCTCACCGGGGGATCGGGTGGACGTGTTCGTGCGGGAGAATCCCGGGAACACCTACGTGAACGTCCGGAACTGATCGGGAGCTAGCCGCCGGCCAGGATCCGGCGGAGCTGGACGGGGTCGTCGGTCCGGGTGAGGGCCAACATCAGGAGGATGCGTGCCTTGTGCCCGGGAAGTTCGGGCGAGATCAGGACGAGGCTCACCTCATCCCCCGCCCTCGGCGGAATCCGCCCCTCCTCCTCGCGGGAGGCCAACACCACCGGGATCCCCTGTCCAGCCACCCGCTGGACCGCTTGGCCCGTCTCCGGGCTCATCCGACCGCCGGCGAAGGTCTCCACCACCACGCCCCGGGCTCGTGCTGCCGCCTCGTCCACCGCCGTGCCGGGAGCCCCGGCGTAGTCAGGGACCAGTGCCACCTCCGGCAGGGACGACACGCCCGGCAGGCCGAGGACGGCGCGGGAGGTTTCCGTGGACCTCCGGGCTCGGTGGAAGCGGACCGTATCGGCGTGTACGCGCCCCAGCGGTCCCCACTCCGAGGAGCGGAAGGTTTCCACGCTCTCGTCATGGGTCTTCCGGACGTCGGCACCGGCGTGGATCCGCTCGTTCAGGACCACCAGGACGCCCTGGCCGAAGGCTGCCGGGGACGCAGCGACCCGCACGGCGTCGACCAGGTTGCGTGGCCCGTCTGCCGAGAGGGAGCCGGCGGAGCGCATGGAGCCCGTGAGGACCACCGGCGGTCCCGGCGGCAGGACCCGGTCCAGGAAGAACGCCGTCTCCTCCATGGTGTCGGTTCCGTGGGTCACCACGATGCCGGCCCAGCCCGGATCCTCGTCGCGAGCGGCCAGGATCCGTCGACCCAGCCGCAGCCAATGGTCCGGGGTCATGCCGGAGGAGCCGATCCGGAAGACCTCCTCCACCGTGAGACGAGCGTGGTCCCCCAACCCCGGGACGGCCCCTACCAAGGCGTCTCCGGAAAGCATGTCCCCGGGGGTGCTGGCGATGGTGCCTCCGGTGGTGAGGATCAGGACCCGGGGTACCCCTCCTCCCACCCCCGACCCGGCCACCGCCTGGGCCTGAAGCCCCGAGGCGCCCGCCAGGAGTACCGCCCCCACCAGGAGGAGCACGACCCATGGGCCGCACACGGGCTTACTCGCCATAGGGGACCCAGACGTTCTTGATCTGGGTCGACTGGCGCAGGAAGGCCTCTCCTTCACCCAGGGCGGGATCCATCCAGCCCCGGCGGCGCCCGCCGCTCACCCAGGTCCGCTTCATGTTGCCCACCGAGGCCCGCTCCACCTCCGCCGCCTCGTCCTCCGACGGCCCGTGGTACCAGACGCCCTCCACGTCGTCGTGGGCGGCCAGGGTGGGGAGGAGCTCGCTCCGCAGTCCGGTGACGATGTTGAGGACGCCCCCGGGGACGTCGGACGTGTCCAGTACCTGGTAGAGGTCCGTAGCCAGGAGCGCACCTCCCTGGGAGGGGACGACCACCGCGGCATTCCCCATGGCCAGGAGGGGGGCGGCGCAAGAGACGAACCCCAGGAGCGGGTGCTCCTCCGGGCAGATGGCACCCACCACACCCAGGGGCTCGGGCATGGCCAGCGTCACGTTCCGAAACGGGGTGTGGTGGACCCGTCCCTCCCACTTGTCCGCCCACGCCGCGTAGCTGAAGAGACGCCGGACGGTGGCCTCGAACTCTGCGCTGGCATCCTCCGGGACCGCCCCCCAGCCCTCCAGCCGACGGGTGAACTCAGGGCGCCGTGCCTCCAGGTTCTCGGCCAAGTAGTAGAGGATCTGGGCCCGGTTGTGGGCGGTGCGGGCCGCCCAGCCCGCCTGGGCGCCCCGGGCGGCCTCCACCGCGTTCCGCACGTCCTTCCGGTTCCCCCGTCCCACCTCGCCCAGGCGGGTCCCGTCGGAAGCCTCCACCACCAAGGTGGCGTCGGCGTCGGGGCGGACCTGCTTCCCTCCGATGTACAGCTTGGCGGTGCGGTCCAGGGGAGGGGGAGCGTCGCGGCCGCCCTTCGCCGGGCGGGTCACGGAGGAAGGGAAGGCTTCTTCGGCAGGGCGGGCGCTGGCCGTGTCGGCCGGGGCGGGGGGCTCGGCCTCGACGGCGCGCGTCACGTACTCCCACAGGCCCTCCTTGCCGCCCTCCCGCCCGAAGCCGCTCTCCCGATAGCCACCGAAGCCCGAGGCGGCATCGAAGAGGTTGGTGCAGTTCACCCAGACCGTTCCGGCCTTGATGGCCGGCGCCACGTCCAACGCGAGGTTCAGATTCTCCGACCAGACCGAGGCGGCGAGACCGTACCGGGTATCGTTGGCCAGCTCCACCGCCTCGTCCGGAGTGCGGAAGGTCATCATGGCCACCACGGGTCCGAATACCTCCACCTGGGCCAAGGCGCTGGCCGGCTGGACCCGGGTGCAGAGCGTTGGTGGGTAGAACCAGCCCTCCTGGGGCACGGCCCACGAGGGCTGCCAGACCTCGGCCCCTTCGGCCCGTCCCTGCTCCACCAGCTCCTGGATGCGCTCGAGCTGGACCGGCGCCACGATGGCCCCCATGTCCACGCTCTTGTCCAGCGGATCTCCCATGCGGAGGGTCTCCATCCGGGCCCTCAGCTTGCGCTCCAGGAGGTCCGCGACGCTCTCCTGGACCAGGATCCGGGACCCGGCACAGCACACCTGCCCCTGGTTGAACCAGATGGCGTCCACCACGCCCTCCACCACCGAGTCGAGGTCGGCGTCCTCGAAGACGACGAAGGGCGACTTCCCGCCCAGCTCCAGGGAGAGCCGCGTTCCGGATCCCGCCGTGGCTTCACGGATGATCCGACCCACCTCGGTGGAGCCGGTGAAGGCGATCTTGTCCACATCGTCGTGGTCCACCAGGGCGGCTCCGGTCGTCCCGTCCCCGGTGACCAGGTTCACCACGCCGGGGGGAAGCCCCGCCTTTCGGCAGAGTTCGCCGAAGAGGAGCGCCGTCAGCGGGGTGTACTCCGCGGGCTTGAGGACCACGGTGTTCCCGGTGGCCAGCGCCGGCGCCACCTTCCAGGCCAGCATCAGCAACGGGAAGTTCCAGGGGATGATCTGCCCCACGACCCCCACCGGCACGTAGCCCGGAAGCTCCCGCTCCATGAGCTGCGCCCACCCGGCGTGATGGTAGAAGTGGCGGGCCACGAGGGGGATGTCGAGATCCCTCGACTCCCGGATGGGCTTACCGTTGTCCAGCGATTCCAGGACGGCGAAGAGGCGAGCGTGCCGCTGGAGCGTCCGTGCCAGGGCGTAGAGGTGACGGGCGCGATGGTGGGGTCCGGCCCTCCACCAGTCGGAGTGCGCCTTCCGGGCGGCGACAACTGCCCGGGCCACGTCCTCCGGTCCGCCCTGGGACACCCGGGTCAGCGCGTCGCCCGTAGCCGGGTTCGCCACCTCGAAGGTGTCGATCGGCTCGGTGAACTCGCCGCCGATGAGGTGCCCGAAGCCCTCGGGGTGGGCGGCGATCCAGGCCAACGCCCGGTCCCGGGCCTCGGGGGCAGGTCCGTACTCCATCGATTCGAAGATGTCCGCGACCTTGCTCATGCCGTCCTCAGGATCGGGCCCGGGGTCAGGCCATGGGGTGTCGGTAGGACGCCGAATAGCGGCCCGTGACGTGATGTTCGAGCTGGCGTTCGATGTCTCCGAGAAGCGACGAGGCGCCAAAACGGAAGCGTTCCGGTCGAAGCCAGCCGGTGCCCAGCTCCTCCTTCATGAGGATGAGCCAGAGAAGCGCGTCCTTGGCGGTACGGATGCCCCCGGCGGGCTTGAACCCCACCGCGTACCCGGTGCGCTCGGCGTACGAGCGGACCGAGCGGGCCATGACGAGACCCACGGGAAGGGTGGCGTTCACCGATTCCTTGCCGGTGGAGGTCTTCACGAAGTCGGCGCCGGCCATCATGCAGACCAGGCTGGCGCGGGCCACGTTGCGCAACGTGCCGAGCTCGCCGGTGGCGAGGATGGTCTTCAGGTGGGCGTCTTCACAGGCGTCCCGGTAGGCCTGGACCTCGCGGTACAGCGCCTCCCAGTCGCCGCTGAGGACGTGGCGGCGGGAGATGACGATGTCGATCTCATCGGCGCCCGCCGCTACCGAGGCACGGATCTCCTCCACCCGCTGCGCGAAGGGCGAGAGCCCGTGGGGGAATCCGGTGGAGACCGCCGCCACCGGGATGCCCGACCCGGCCAGAGCCTCGACCGCCGTGGGAATCATCTCGTGGTAGACGCAGACCGCTCCCACCCGGATCCGCTCCGGCGCCACGCCCAGGACCTCCAAGAGGTCTCGTCGCACCGGGGTGCGGGCCTTGGCGCAGAGCCGGCGCACCCGACCGGGCGTGTCGTCCCCGGCCAGGGTGGTTAGGTCCATGAGGGTGACGGCTCGGAGAAGCCAGGCGGCCTGCCACTCCTTCTTAACGCTCCGTCGCGTGCCCAGGGTGGCGGCCCGACGCTCCACCGCCGAGCGGTTCACCCGGACCTCGCGGACCCAATCCAGGGTCAGGGCCGTGCCGGGGTTCCTGGCGTCGTCCCGGAGGTCGGTGGGGATCGCCGGATCCGACGGGGGACGGCTGGAACGGGGCGTGGGAATGGACAGGTCGGGAGCGCTCATGGCGGAATCCGGGTGGCCGTTCACGGGGCCCGCAAGGTACCACCGCCCTGGATCGGGAAACACCCTGGCGGGCCCACTCCGGGATCGGGTCGGAACCGACGGTGGCGCCCACGCGTTGATCCCACGGACCGACTCTCTCCTGGAGCCCTCTGCCATGCAGCTGAACCCCCTCGCGGACGCCGGCCGCCTCCTTCTCGTCGCGGGTCTTCTCGCCTTCGTCGGATGCTCGAACGACTCGCCGACCTCCTTCGAGGGCCCGGATGGCCTTCCCGACGCCGGATCCGTGTGCAATCTGGACACAGGGCTCCTGGCTACCAGCTTGCCGCCGGACCGGATCCCTGCCCTCACCGAGCCCAACCAGGTGTCGGATGGGAGCCCCCAGGCCGCCTACCTGCGCCCCGCCGACAAGGTGCTGGGCATCGTGCTGAACGGTCAGCCGCGGGCCTACCCCCACAACATCCTCTGGCATCACGAGATGATCCACGACCGGTTCGGGAGCCAGTGGGTCACCGTGACCTTCTGTCCCCTCACCGGCTCGGGCCTGGCCTTCGATCCCAGCTCCGCCACCGGAAGTCGTCTGGACCTGGGGGTGTCCGGGCTGCTCTACGCCAACAATCTGGTGATGTACGATCGGGACTCCGGCGACATCTTCGGACCCCAGCTCGCGGCTACCGGCCGCTGCTCGGGCTTCCAGGGCCAGCGCCTGGAGCCCATCCCCGTGGTGGAGACGAGCTGGGCCCGCTGGAAGGCCCTCCACCCGTCCACCACGGTCGTGGGGAGCGAAACGGGCCATGACCGCAACTACCAGGTCTACCCCTATCAGTCCTACGACCAGCTCACCAACGACGACCTCCTCTTTCCCATGCCGGTGAACACCCAGCGTCCCATCAAGGAACGGGTCCTCCTGGCCCGGGCCGATGCGACGGCGGGCCGGGGATGGCCCTTCGGCGAGCTCCGGAGCCTGGGCGCCCGGGCGGCCATCAACGAAGAGGTGGCGGGGGAGGCGGTAGTGGTCTTCTGGGAAGCCGAGGACGACGGCACCGCGGCCCTCTATCGGGCGCCCACCGTGGAAGGCGAACCACTCACCTTCCAGTCCGACGGCACCTCCTTCGTCGACGACCAGACCGGGACCCGGTGGGACATCCTTGGGCGGGCCACCGAGGGACCGCTGGTGGGGACGGAGCTCGAGCAGCATCCCGACTCCTACGTCCTCTTCTGGTTCGCCTACGCCTTCTTCCAGCCCGACGCCACCACGTACGGGACGGAGGGATGACGAACGGGGAGTCCCTGCGCCAGCTGCGGCGTCCGCACACGCGGCTCCTCGGGCTCCTGGCCGCCCTGGTGGTCCTGCAGGCCCTCTCCCCGACGCCTTCGGCGGCTCAGTGGCCGGAGGGCCGCGGCAACTGGTGGGCCAAGGTTTCCGCCTTCCACCACCGCACTACCGAACAGTTCCGCGCCAACGGCGACCGGCGCCCCTTCCTGAACGACGATGCTCGGAGCGTGTCCAGCGCCGTCTTCCTGGACGTACTCGTGGGGGTGACGGACCGATTGGACCTCTGGGCTCAGCTCCCCTGGTTCCACCTGCGGTTCGACGACATCAGCGACGACCGTACGACCCAGGGGATCGGCGACATCCGGCTCTCCGCCCGTCACACCCTGGTCCGGCTGGGCGGAGGTGCCCTCCCGATCTCCGCCCGCTACACGGCGAAGGTGCCGGTGGTGGACTTCCCGCAGGACGCCGAGGTCATTCCGGTAGGGGAGGGGCAGTGGGATCACGAGGCGTGGCTGGAAGCAGGAACGTCCTTCTGGCCCACACCGGCCTACGGCGTCCTCTGGCTGGGGTACCGTTGGCGTACCCTCAACGAGGAGACCACCCGAGATCCCGGCGACGAACGGCTCCTCCTGGCGGAAGTGGGCGGGTCCTTCACCTCCCGCCTGGGAGGGAAGCTGGTGCTGGACGGGGTCTTCGGCACCAACGGCTCCATCCAGGGACTCCGGGTGGGCAGCGATGCCCGACGGATCGTCTACCTGCAGCCCGCCCTCACCTGGCAATCCTCACCCTCGACGACACTCGAGGTGGGCGCACGTTATCCGTTGGCGGGCAAGAACTTCCCAGCGGGCACCCAGTGGTCGGCGGGACTCTTCCACCGAGGCGGCGGACCTCGGTGATTCCGTCAGCGGGCCACCGCGGGAGGCATTGACCCCGGGGGGGTCGCACGGGACCTTCTCTGGCTTCGGGGGTGCAGGGGGACTGGTGTCTCCGGCGGTCTTCAAAACCGTGCAGCCCGGCTAAAACCCGGGTGGGTGGGTTCGATTCCCACGCGCTCCCGCCATCCTCTCGTCGGCCCCTCTCGCCTCCTTCGGCGGAAGGGGCCGGCGTCATTGAAGGTGGCGTCCCCTTGGTCTATCGTTGGCGGCCATGAACCGTCGCCTCGCCCGACCTCTCCGAACGTGCCGCCGCCCCGCCCGGGTGCCGGGGGTCGCCGTCTTCCTGGTGCTGGTGGGGCTCGCCGGCGCCGGAAGCCTGGAGGCGCAGCAGGAGCTGCCGGCGGTCCCGCTGGATTCGCTGGAGCTTCGGGATGGGCCGGGGGCGAGTCCCGGCGGTGCCTTTCTCCGTGCGGTGCTCCTGCCGGGTTGGGGGCACGCCGCTATCGGCTCCTACAACCGGGGGGCCTTCTACTTCACGGCGCAGGCCGGGACGGCCTTCGGCTACCTCAAGACCCGCCTTCGGCTGGCGGAGGCTCGGGATCGGTTGGATCTCCAGCGGTCCGTTCGCACCCGGCGCCTGGAGCAGGAGGGGGTCACCGACCCCGACGAGATCGAGACGGCGCTGGAGGAGGACGAGGGCTTCCAGGAGATCGCCGGGCTCGTCGAGGCGCGGGAGCAGCAGCAGGAGGATTGGGTCGCCCTGGGGATCTTCCTCCTCTTCCTCAGCGGGGCCGACGCCTTCGTCTCCGCCCACCTTCAGGACTTCCCGGATCCCTTGGAGCTTCAGATCCGGGCCGCCGACACCGGTGCCGCCGAGCTCACCCTCCGCGTGCCTCTCCCGTAGAACCGGGGCCAGCAGGCGAGGGCCCTCCGGTCCACGTCATCACCGCCGGCTCCGTTCCCTCCTCCAGTACAAGGTAGCTTCGGTGTCGCACCCAGTCGCCGGAGTTGAGGTACCAACGCCCGGCGCCGGTGGAGGCCGGGCCCGGCACCTCCACCTTGGCCGGGATGTGGGTGTGCCCCAGGAGCACGAGATCCAGCTCCGGCCGCCGGTCCAGCGCGTCCTTCGCCCAGGCCTTCAGCGCCGCGGCCCGCTGGCGATCGGCGTCTGTGATGGGGCCCCAACGGACGTCCGTTCGGGACACCCGACCGGCGAGGATGTCGCCCAGGCCGGGGCCGAGCTGGGCGAAGGCGAACCGCGTGAGGCGGGAGCGGAGGAGGAGCTTCAGCGCCCGGTATCCCAGATCGCCGGCGCCCAGGCCGTCGCCGTGAGCTACGAGGGTCCGGTGACCCGCCAGCAGGCGCACCACAGGCTCCTGGAGGAACTCCAGCCCCACCTTCTCCCGGAGGTAGCGCCCTCCCCACCAGTCGTGGTTGCCTCCCATGAGGGTCACCGGGGTGCCGCCGTCCACGGTGCGTCGTAGCGCCGCCAGAAGGTCGTCGTAGCCCGGCGGAATGCGTCCGCCCCGGTACTCGAACCAGAAATCGAAGAGATCGCCGTTGAGGAGGATGGAGGCCGCGGAAGCCGCGGCGTGCTCCAACCAGTCGAGAAAGGCCCGCTCCTGCTCCGGAGCGGTGGCCCCCATGTGGACGTCCGAGGCGATGTAGACGGGACCTGCAGGCATGGCGGCGGGGTTGGAGGGGAAGGGCTACGCGCTCCTCAGACCCAAAGTGTATCTTCATGCACATGATCGGCACACGGCCTTCCCCCACCCTTCCGCTCCTCCGGCGCTCGTGCCCGGGGCACCTCCGCACGGCCCTTCTCGGGCTGGCTCTCACCGCGTTGGTGGGCTGCGCCACGCCTCCCCCGGCGGTGGTGGAGCCGGCTCCCGATCCCATGCAGCTCGCCCTGGCGCTGGAGGACCGGACGGCGCTCCAGGAGCCCCTCCGCATCGTCTTCGACTGGCGCCTCAACGAGTCGGGGAGCCGCATCAGCGGGCGGGGCGTGGCGCGCATCGAGCCACCCTACCGGGCACGACTCGACCTCTTCCTGGGCAGTGGGGAAACGGCGATCCGGGCGGCACTCGTGGATGGGGAATACCGACTGCCCCCCGGGGCCCCGGAAGGCCTTCTGCCACCCCCGGAACTCATGTGGGGGGTGCTGGGCGTCTTCCGGGCGCAGTACGGGGTCGAGCTCATGGGCGCCGAACGGCTGGAAGGGGACGCGCTGCGCCTCCGGTATCGGTACCCCGACGAGTCCCTGGTCCACTACCGCATCGTCGAGGGCCGGGTGCGCCAGGTGGAGCGCCTTCTGGGCGAAAGCGTGGTGGAGCGCGTCGAGGTGGAGCTGGTCCCGGAGAGCCGATATCCGTTGGAGGCCACCTACCGGGATCTCACCGCCTTCCGGGAGCTCCACCTGACCCGGGCCTCGGTGGAGCGGGTGGAATCCTTCCCCCCGGACATCTGGGATCCTGCGGGCATCCGGGGTGACCGTTGACGGGACGGCGCCCAGGGGACCGCACCGGCGTCACCCCAGTCGGAGCGGCGCTGTTGGCAGCCACCCTCCTCCTGGGGAGCCTGTCGGGATGCGTCTACTCCTTCACCGCCGGCAGCTTCCCGCCGGAGCACATCGAGACCATCGCCGTCCAGCCCTTCGAGAACCAGACCGACCGCTTCGACATCGAGGGGGAGCTCTACGACGAGCTTCTGCGAAATCTTCCCCGTGCCCTGGGGATCCGCACCGCCGGCGAGGATCAGGCCGACGCCGTCGTCCGCGGCACCATCCGGAGCTACGACGTGGTGGCGCCGAATTACCGGGCCGGCCAGCCCGGCGAGCCGGCGGAGGTCCTCCAGCGACAGGTGAACCTCGTCGTCGGGGTCCAGATCGTGGACCTCGTGGAGCGGGTCATCCTCTGGGAGGACAACAACGTGCGGGCGGAGGGCCAGTTCCTGGAGTCCTCCGAGTCGGAGGACCTGGGACGAGCCGAAGCGCTGGAGCTCCTCGTCCAGCGGATTGTAGACGGCGCTCAATCCAACTGGTAGATTCCGCTTTCTGCCTCGCCCGGGGCCCCTCGCGCTCCGGAGAACTCCGACCAAACCAAGGGATGATTTCTTGCTCCGAGCCTTCGGACTGGGTGCAATTCTCTTCGTTTTCTGGCTCTCGCTCTCCGGCCACTACACCCCCCTCATCACCTCCCTTGGCGTCGCTTCCTGCGTGCTGGCGGTGGTCATCGCGGTCCGCATGGACGTGGTGGACCGGGAGGGTCTTCCGCTGCATGTCGGCGGGCGCCTCTGGCTGTACCTGCCCTGGCTCCTGAAGGAGATCTTCGTCGCCAACCTTCACGTGGCGCGAGTCATCCTCAGTCCCTCGCTCCCCATCCGACCCCTCATGGTTCGGTACCGGGGCACCCAGGAAACGGACCTCGGACGGGCCATCTACGGGAACTCCATCACCCTTACGCCCGGGACCATCACCACCGGGATCGATGGGGACATCTTCCAGGTCCACGCCCTGGCCGCCGAGGAGCTGGAGGTAGGTGAGGACGACGAGATGAACCGCCGGGTCACCTGGGTGGAGCAGGGCCGCTGATGTTCGTCGCCGCAGTGGCGGGTATTCTGGTGAGCATGGCCCTCATCATGATCCGGGCCTGCCTGGGTCCCACGGTCTACGACCGGGTCCTGGCGGTGAACACCTTCGGCACCAAGACGGTCCTGCTCATCGCCGCCCTGGGCTTCATGGCCGGGCGGCCGGACTTCCTGGACCTCTCCCTGGTCTACGCCCTCATCAACTTCATCGGCACCATCGCCGTCCTGAAGTTCTTCGAATACGGGGACCTGGGCGCCCAGCGACAGGATCTGAGCACCGGGGGACGGGACTGATGGAGCTTCTCGTGGACGCGGCGAGCTGGGTCTTCATCCTCACCGGCCTCTTCTTCATGCTCACCGGCTCCATCGGTGTGCTCCGGATGCCCGACGTCTTCTGCCGGATGCACGCCGCCGGGATGACCGACACCATGGGCGCCGGCTTCGTGCTCCTGGGGCTCTCGCTGCATGCCGGCCTCTCCCTGGTGCTGGCGCGCCTGGTCCTCATCTACGCCTTCCTCCTCGTCACCAGCCCCATCTCCAGCCACGCTCTCGCTCGGGCGGCGCTGGCCGGGGGCGTCGAGCCCTACCGGGGCGAGGACACGCCCGACGCCAACGGTTCCTACAGAGCCGAAGGAGGCGCCTGATGGACTTCGTCGTCGACGCCACCCTCCTGGTGATCCTCGCGGTCACGGCTGTCACCATCCTCCGGGTGCGGAACCTCTTCGGCGCGGTGATGCTCGCCGGCATCTACTCCCTGGTGTCCGCCGCGCTCTTCACCACGCTGGATGCGGTGGATGTGGCCTTCACCGAGGCGGCGGTGGGCGCCGGTATCTCCACCGTCCTCTTCCTGGGGACGCTGGCGTTGGTGGGGAGCGACGAGAAGCGGCCCCAGCACCGGCCCATCCTCCCTCTCCTGGTGGTCTTCATCACCGGAGGGGCCCTCATCTACGGGACGCTGGACCTCCCGGACTTCGGGGACCCCAACGCCCCGGCGCAGCTGCATCTGGCTCCGGACTTCATCGAGGGCTCCGAGGAAGACATCGGGATCCCGAACGTGGTCACGTCCGTCCTGGCCTCCTACCGGGGCTACGACACCATGGGCGAGACCACGGTGGTCTTCACCGCGCTGGTGGCGGTCCTCCTCCTCCTGGCCCGCGGCCGGCGGCCCATGCGCGTCTGGCACGAAGCCCGCGGCTGGATCAGCGTTTGGTCCGACGAGGAGCTGGACCCGGACCTCCGTACACGCCCAAGGGACGACGCCGAAGGCGACGGGCCGGAGGGCGGGGGCGATCCGGCCGGTGACGACGACGCCACCACCTCGACCCACGACGCATCCCCCGATCCGGAGACGCCCCGTGGATGACAAGGTGATCCTTCGGGTGGGGGCCAAAATCCTCATCCCCTTCATCCTCGTCTTCGCCCTCTATGTGCAGTTCCACGGCGACTACGGGCCGGGGGGCGGCTTCCAGGCAGGCGTCATCTTCGCTGCGGGCTTCATCCTCTACGCCCTCGTCTACGGGCTCGGGAACACGCTGCGCGTCCTCCCGCCCTGGATCCCGTACCTGTGCAGCGCCCTGGGCGTCCTGATCTTTGCGGGGGTCGGCGTCGTCACCCTGGCGCTGGGCGGAGAGTACCTGAACTACGATGTCCTGGCCCACGATCCGGAGCACGGCCAGCACTACGGCATCCTTCTGGTGGAGTTCGGCGTGCTGGTGACGGTCTTCGGGGTGATGGTGGCGACCTTCTACGCCTTCGCCGGCCGAGGGAGGATCGAATCGTGAGCTTCCTGGTCGGTCACTACAACTACTGGGTCGTCATCGTCCTGATGATGGTGGGATTCTACATCCTCATCAGCCGGGGCAACCTGGTGAAGAAGCTCCTGGGGCTGAGCCTCTTCCAGACCTCCGTCTTCATCATGTACATCAGCCTGGGGAAGATCGCCGGAGGCACGGCGCCCATCCTCATGGGTGGGCACGGTGGGGACGACCACGCCGCGGAGGAAGCCGGCGGCCACGCGGCGGAGGGGGCGGCCCAGGCCGGCGACCTCCTGGGCAACGCTGCCACCGAGGTGGCGCAAGCGGCAGGCCAGGCCGCCGAGGCCGCCAGCCACGCCTCGGGGGCGGGGGAGGTGCTCTACAGCAACCCGCTGCCTCACGTCCTCATCCTCACCGCCATCGTCGTGGGCATCGCCACGACCGCCGTGGGGCTGAGCCTGGTGATTCGCATCAAGGAGAGCTACGGCACCATCGAAGAGGACGAGATCCACGCCATGGACGAGTCGCTGTGAGCGAGCACCTCCCGGTTCTGCTGGTGGTGGTGCCGCTCCTGGCGGCGCCCATGGCGGCGCTGGTCCGCCACCCGAGGCTGGCCTGGGCCATCACGCTGGGGGCCGCCGGTTGGGCGCTCTACGCCGCCACCGGCCTGCTGAGGCGGGTGATGGAGGAAGGCGTCATCCGCTACGAGCTCGGAGGCTGGTCGCCGCCTCTGGGCATCGAATATCGCGTGGATGCGGTGAACGCCTGGGTCATCCTCATCGTGGCCACCATCGGCGCCATCACGGCGCTGTACGCCCTGCGGAGCGTGGAGCGGGAGTTGGAGCGGGACCGCATCCCGCTCTTCTACGCCGCCTTCATCCTCTGCATGACGGGACTCCTGGGCATCGCCGTCACCGGCGACGTGTTCAACGTCTTCGTCTTCCTGGAGATCAGCTCGCTCTCGGCATACGGGCTCATCGCCATGGGCCAGGACCGGCGGGCCCTCACCTCGTCCTACCAGTACCTGGTCATGGGATCGGTGGGCGCCACCTTCATCG
>JGI12048J13642_10588978_pt1 | contig 13471 bp, 3 predicted proteins | sample ElkSlonscriptome_16_FD_13642 | JGI IMG/M metagenome (IMG submission 13642) | reverse complement strand
CGTCCCCCTTCAGATCCCCCTCCCGTCCCCCTTCAGATCCCCCTCCCGTCCCCCTTCAGATCCCCCTCCCGTCCCCCTTCAAAAGGGGGAGACCAAAGGATGCTTCGCTTTTGGTTCCATGGGGGATTTAGGGGGATCGACAATGTACCGTATAGCAGAGCAAACTGCTGTATATTTCATGTTAGCAGGACTCACAACAAGACAGGCTTACTGTAAATAGGACTGTAGCTTGAGACGATATGAACAGAGGGTTGAGTAAGCCGCAGGGTGAGGGCTAGCCGAACTTGACCACTGATATTGCGAATCGAACGATGCATAAGTTGATCGGTAAATAAAACAAATTCTCCAGGACGCAAAACCACAGGAACGGCTTGCTGTTCTAAGTCTTCTTTCAAATTAAACAAACAATTGCCACTAAACGGGTCTTTCATTTTAACCGAGACATCCGGAGTGAGTTGAAAATTAGGGATGTACTCAAACCCATTCCGTTCATTAACCTCTGTTAGTGCAATGTAGACATTGATCGTTTTACCTTCGCCTTGAAGCAGATTGGGATAGGAATCTTGATGCCAAAACGGAATCAGTTGTTGCGAGGGATAATTCACCCAAATTTCTGAACGCCACAAGACTAACGTTTCCCCCAAATACTCCTTCAATTTCTGTCGTAAATTTTTATCTTGGCAGATCGCCCAAACAGCGTCTGAATCAAGATGCCTTTCCATATAAAACTCTTGCTTGCGGAATTGATTAACAAGTAAAAGGATCGCCCCCATCCTGAGTCTAAACAAAAGGTGAATAAAATGATAAAATTTGTTCTTTAGCGGAGGGTTGGGCAATACAGTTTCAACAATAGTTTGGCTAAGGGAACCGAGTTCAGAGGGACTTAATGCCAGCGAATAGGGTTCTAAAAGTCCAACCGACGTCTCAGGTTGGGCGGGTGTTTTCAGATTGTATTGATGACAGCCTGTCCACAAGCTACTCTGTTCCCACAACTGTTGACCGAGTTCAGTATCTTTTGCCAGATCAGGAAGTTCGATTTCGGTCTGCTGATAATCAAAAAACTTACCCGTTACCTCTGCAAAATCAGGAGATGTTGCACAAGTCAGCAACCCCGAAGCACTTTCTTGGGGTGAAATACCGATACCTAAATACTTGCTTAAGCGATGCCCTAAGGTTATATTAGATTGCACAAATCCGGGATGAATCGCATTAACAGTTACGTTAGTATTCTCTAAGCGCCGTGCCAGTTCTTGAGTCAGTATCAATAAGCACAATTTAGATACGGCATACAGTTCTATAAAATTCAAGGGTGTCTTCCTGACAAAACGCTCCCATTTGATAGAAGTGGGGCGTAATGCTAAGTCAGAGGCAACCATGATAATGCGACTTGGCGCTGAATGTTGAAGCGTTTCCAGGAGCAAATTTGTCACTAGAAAGTGCCCCAGATAGTTAATTCCCCAAATAAGTTCAAATCCTTCTTGAGTGGTACCTTTGGCATTGAAAACACCTGCATTATTCACTAATAGATGCAGCGGAAGCTGTCTGTCCTGAAACAGTTTCACAAATGTACGAACTGAATCAAGGGAGGCTAAATCGAGTGGCAAAAACTCAACGTTAGGATTTCCGGTGGAGGAGCGAATATAATTGACAGCTTTCTCGGCTTTGTTTGCACAGCGACAGGCGATGAATACGTGATGACCAAATTGGGCGAGACCAAAAGCAGTCATCAAACCTACACCTGAGTTACCACCTGTGACAATGCAGACTTTCTGAGGCTTACACTGATTCATACGTTCTCATTTTTTTATTGATAGTAGCGCAATCTTTGTGTAATACCCAATCCGCCTTGAGAACCCCCTTGATCCCTTAGTCGATGAAAGCCTATTGCTTGTTGCCTTGTTCCTACTTATAAAGAGGGTGGTTAACCCGGATTGGGTATACAAGCTAGGTCAGGGTGAATTTTCACGAACTTTTACCAATTTTTACGATTTTATCTAGGGGACAGGTTTGCTCCCATGGCAGAATTCGTAAAAAGTACACTCGACATCTTCAAGACCGTTTCATGTTGGCTGAAAAGCCAACTTCATCAATTCGTTACATTAATTAGACATAAGTTTACAGAATCTTCATGTCAATGGATATCATGTTTGGTTATCATACGTTTAATATCTGCTGAAGAGATAATTTTAGTGACTTAAAATGAGTTCTGAAAACCATGAGATAGATATATATTGTCTAGCTAATTGCGCGATGAAATGTATAGTCAGCCTAAAAAAATATTGAAAAGTGATAACGTTCAAACCCTCGCCCAGCAATGGGTATGATGTCTTTCTCAAGACTGATTGAGATACTTTCCATCAGGTGCAGCTTATTCTCACTGTTGTTAATCAGAGCTAATTGTTACTCAAATGATGACTGCTACTAAGTATTTAGACTTCCTTTCTCTATATGAATTGCTGACCGAGACAGTTTCACCTCGGTTATTGTCTCCTGGATTAAATCGAGTTTTTTCGCTGTTATCTCAGGTCAAGCCGTTTTTTGAGCCACGCCATCTAGAACTAGACGCGGTTCCTGATAATGAGTTGGGTACAGGCGAATTTGCTCTTTCTACGCCGTCCAACTCACCCTTAGACTATCTATCTGGGATTGTTCCAGACATTCAAGAACCGCTAGCTGTTTTTGACTCATTGATAAAGAACGTGTTTCAGCGATTCCAGATTGACGCGGCTGAAGCAGAGACAACCAGTACGCCAATAGTCGTAACCGATAAGCAAGATTACCAACCGGGTGAAACGGCTACGATTACTGCGACAGGGTTTGATCCAGGTGCAGTGGTCAAATTGCAGGTGCAACATCTGGAAGCGGGTGCTGATGGTGAGTTTGGTACAGCCGATGATTTGATTTTGGCGTCATCCAATTCAGGATCAGGACATGAACCTTGGATGGTTAAAGATGGAAGTCCTAAAGATCTCGATGGTCTAAAGAATGGGGAGATTGTCACCGAATGGTATGTGAATCCCGATGATTCGGCAAATGCCACATTCCAATTAACCGCTACGGATTTGAAAACTGGGGAAGCGGCTGAACCCCATATTTTCACAGACTCGGTTCTCGATTTAACCCAAAATCAGTCAGCAGGATTTGTTAATGGTGCTTATATCGTTCGATCTGATTTAGCGTCGGGTGCGGGAACCAATGACTCGTTTCTTAAACTGAGAGCAAAACCGGATGAAGAAGGCTTTAACACCGATGCAGCAGTGAGTCAACCCGATGTGAAGTCAGCGCGATCGCTCCAATTGTCTGAACTGCCACAGGTGACGATTGGTGGAGAAACCTTTCGCGAAATCCGCCTGGATTTGAATGAAAAGACTAGTGCTTCTGAGATTACGCTACAAGAGTTTAGACTGTTTCTCGGCGATTCTGCCACACTAAGCGGGTATGATCCAAGCAATCAGACGCTGATTGGTGCCTTAAATAATGGACAAGCTGTTTTTGATTTAGGCGGTTCCGTACTGCTTGATGCTAGTTTAACACCAGGAACGAGTTCGTTTGATACCTCGATTTACATTCCTGACACCGCTTTTTCTGGAGCAACAGGCAGTACTTATGTGTATCTATTTTCTAAGCTTGTTAGTTCAGACGGCGGGTTTGAGGAATTTGCCGTTGCTGATGTGGCGGGAATTGATCCGGAAGGGACGATTTCGGGTCGCGTGTTTGAGGATTTTAATGGAGATGGAGATGACGAAGCAGGTGCTGATCCGAATTTAGATAACGTCACAGTTAAATTATTTTTAGATGATGGTGACGGCGTATTTGAGGCGAATGAAGGCGCATTTGACCCAACCAAAGACTCGTTAGTCACAACGACAACTTCTGTTAATGGCTCATACTCCTTTGGTGATGTTTTAGCGGGTGACTATTTTGTTCGTCAGGTAACCCCAAAAGATCTTATTCAAACAACGACTGATCCAAGTCTAATCACGATTGGTAGCAATACAACTGTTACAGGCGTTGATTTCGGTAATGTTGAAGAATTCGGTAGCATCAGTGGACAGAAATTTGAAGATACGGATGGCGATGGGGTTAAAGATGTAGGTGAAGCGGGATTAGCTGGCTGGACTATCTTTATCGATAGCGATAATGACGGAGTTAAAGATGCAGGTGAAACCAGCACCACCACAGATTCTAGTGGTAACTACAGCTTTACTGATTTAACCGTTGGAAATTACACCATCCGGGAAGTTCAACAATCAGGGTGGGAACAAACTACAACTAATCCCAGTGCGATTAATATTACCAGTGGTACAGATACCACAGGCGTTGACTTCGGTAACTTCCAACTCGGTAGCATCAGTGGACAGAAATTTGAAGACAGTGATGGTGATGGGGTCAAAGATGTAGGTGAAGCGGGATTAGCTGGCTGGACTATCTTTATCGATAGCGATAATGATGGAGTTAAAGATGCAGGTGAAACCGGTACCGTTACCGACTCCAATGGTGACTACAGCTTTGATAATTTAAGTGCCGGAAATTACACCATCCGGGAAGTTCAACAAATAGGTTGGCAACAAACCACTACTAATCCCAGCGACATTAACATTACCACGAGTGGTACAAATGCTACAGGCGTTGACTTCGGTAACTTCCAACTCGGTAGCATCAGTGGACAGAAATTTGAAGACAGTGATGGTGATGGGGTCAAAGATGTCGGTGAAGTGGGATTAGCTGGCTGGACTATCTTTATTGATAGCGATAATGATGGAGTTAAAGATGCAGGTGAAACCAGTACGACTACAGATTCTAGTGGTAATTACAGCTTTACTGATTTAACGGCTGGAAACTATACCATTCGCGAAGTTCAACAAACGGGTTGGGTACAGAAAACAACGAATCCTGCACCCATAACCATTGCAAGTGGTACAGCAGCAACAGACATTGATTTTGGCAACCGACAAGAAATTGATTTAGAGATCGAAAAAGCATTTATTCCTACATTAGAAGGAGAAAATATTGCGATCCCCGATGAAGAATTTTCATATACATTGACCGTCACCAACAATGGTCTAGCGACGGCTGAATCTGTTTTGATCACCGATAATGGAGACTTGCAATTAAACGTCTCGGAATTAATCCTTCCCGTCGGTGCGATTGATTTAGATACATACGATCCCAATCAGGACGGCACGATTGACCCCTATATTGCAGCCAATGGTCAAAGTTTGAGTGGCGATGGCAATCCGGACTCGGTTGAAGTTGTCATTCCCACACTCTTGTCGGGAGAATCCGTACAATTGACAGTCAATACAACCGTGAGTAGTGACTATGTTCAAACCAACAATTTCTATGGCTCATTAGGTGAAAATTCAGAGCTTTCTGAATATAATAATGGTCAGGTTCAAGGTACAAGTTGGCTTCCGGTTGATAAGATTGAAAAAACGGCTGGTTCGCCTTTGGTTGCCGTAAAAAAGAATGTCGTTGGGAGTGAAGTAAGTGTAGCCGCATTTAGTAGTTATAATGCGTTTGACACTAACACCTCGAATAATAACAGCGTTGATTATGGCACGATTCCCTATGTTCAATATACGGCAACACTCGGCAATGGGGAGCAATTCCGGCTTTATTCTGAGCTGTTTGATCCAGAGACTGATGATCCGCTCGATCCAGGTTTCACGACTGTTCTGAATTTGGATTACTGTATCAGCACAACGACGGGTCAAATCGTTACCGAAAACTGTGCCTCATTAATAGCCAGTGGACAGGCTTATAACAACTCGGATTTCCTTCCTGACGGAACAGAGGGAAGTGCGGCTTTTTATTTTGAATGGGATAATAAAGCTTTAATCGCCCAAATTCCCGATGAGTGGAATGCGTTTTTAGCACTAGATACGTCTACTGACCCGACGGCTGCCCAGCAAATTGTGGATTTTAATCAGCAATTAATGGAAACCGGTCATACTGGTGCAGATATTTTTACGGATGGGGCGCTTCAGCTGACAAATCCTAACACTAACCAAACGGAACTGATTGCCGTGACTGATGCCCAAGTCACGCCAGATTTTGCCGATAACGTGATTATTTTAGTCAAAACGGACGGCGTATATTTTGCGGATGAAAATTTAACTCCAGGAACACAGATCATTGCTCAAAATGATTTGCAAGCGGCACTTGATACTCTATCTCCAGCAGCAAATTCCTTAAGCAGTTTAAAGATTGTGATTGACTCACCCGTCACCAAAACCAGGCTGGAGACATTAGATCTCAATGCATTGCAGGACAAAGGGTATCTCGTGACAGACCTAGAAATTTTGGGTTCTACCATGAGCTTTGCTTCCCAAAATAGTCAGGTAGATCTGGACTTATCTTCGATTACGGTAACGGCTCCTGTGAATGCTACCGTGAAACTTCTAGGTCGCAATGGAGCCGATACGATAGAGGGGAGTTCTTTCTCAGAACTCATCAAAGGTAAAGGCGGTGATGATCTATTAATAGGTGGTTTAGGGGATGATCAGTTGTTTGGTAACTGGGGAACTGATTTAATACGCGGTGATGGTGGTGATGATATTCTCTCGGGTGGCTTGGGTGCAGATACCCTGCGTGGTGGCTTGGGTGCTGATCTTCTTGTCGGGTCATACTACAATCCATGGATACAACTTGTCCTTCCCGATTTCGGCGCTAGTGACATTTATGTACTTGAAGAAAACGCGGGTTTAGATATTGTGCGCGGCTATGATGTCGGTTCTGATCAAATTGGACTCTTAGGTATAGCGCTCAATGATCTCGTCCTGACTCAACAAGGCGCGGATAGTATCATCAGTTTAAATGGAGAAGACATCATGCAGGTAGAAGGGGTTAATACCGGACACCTTTCCTTTACGACCAGTTTCTCGTATATTTAAAGTCTAGAAAATGTATCAACCGTAGGGTGCGTTAGCGAAGCGTAACGCACCCTCCATCTGTAAAAACCTACGCCCCTGAGACTCACTCAATTGATTATAGCCATAGACACATTTTCACAACTAATTTAGACAAATAAATCGTCGAAGCCAAGACTATCGGTGCAGATTTTCATCGTAACCTATCTTCATCAAATAAACTAAAAGAATGCTATGGTAAACCAAATTATATGCTAAAATAATTAACTTACATGTAAGTTAATTATTTGGGGCATATCATGGACAGCACAAAAGATTCAATTGGGTTAGATTTCGCGATCGCTTAACCCAACCATCTGGATTGACACAGCTCAAATTCTGGAACAGACTTGCTTCGTTGTCAGGAGACCTTAGCCCTCTCTAGCTGGGCATTAAAGCACTAAAGTGCTTACTACATACTAGGCTACATACTAGGTGGCTCACGGCACTATAACGGTGACGTTTTCCCCGATAGTTCGAGTGAGTGAATCAGCAAACAGTTGTGTCATATCTTACAATCAGCTCATCAGTGAGCTTTGACAGATAGCCATATTGAGATTGGTAGGAAGGACGGACAATGCTTCACAAGCGTGATTGGTTCAGTATTTGTAAACTTGCCCTAATCAGCGGCACATTTAGTTATAGTCTTGGTTATTCCCTGCCTAGTTTTTCACAATCAATTGTGCCAGATAATACATTGGGTTCAGAGAACTCTGTTATCACGCCCAATGTTGAGATTAATAATCAGATCATTGACCTAATCAAGGGTGGCGCAAGTCGAGGCTCAACCCTATTTCATAGTTTTGAGCAGTTTAGTGTGACTGAAGGTCAACAGGTTTACTTTGCCAATCCTAATGATATTGCTAATATTTTCAGTCGAGTCACCGGAAACAATCACTCGGATATTTTTGGGACGTTAGGCGTTTTGGGTGACGCCAATCTGTATTTACTCAATCCCAATGGGATTATCTTTGGTCCGAATGCTCGTCTGGACGTTAATGGCTCTTTTGCTGCTAGCACATCGGGTGGTGTAGTCTTCGACAATGGTTATACATTCAGCGCTACGAATCCTGATTCGCCCCCTTTGCTCACTGTTACGACTCCTTTAGGTATTTCTCAATGGTTACCTCCGACTGGAGAAATTACCAGTACAGGAAACTTATCAGCCGGACAAGATTTATCATTCATCGGTCAAAATATTGACCTAGAAGGGGGTCAATTAACAGCCGGAAGCAACCTGAAACTCAAAGCCTCAGAACTGTTAACCATACAAGATACTGCGACTAATCCCTTTATCGCCATGGCTGGGGGTGAATTTGTCGCCCAAGGAAATCAAGGGTTAACCCTGTCTATCTTAAACCATGCAAATAGTGGCTTGAGTTCACATGGAAACATGACTCTGCGTTCAACTAATGCCATCCAACTTGATGGTCATTATGCCACTAATGGTCAATTTTCTGTGGAACAACTCGACGGTACTCCAGGGAATAGTTTTGCTGCTGATGATCCCATTGTCCTGGCTGCAGGTGATGTGAAACTCGGTAATTATGAGGGGGCGTCGCTACATATTTTGGCAGGGGGAAGTGTTGAGTTAGGCACAGTCACCATTAATAATACGGGTCCAACGGCTAGCACGATTAACAGTAACAATGACACCTTAATTCCAGGAACAAATACACCCTACAGCGCCCTGAGTAATGTTACGTTATCTGATGGCACCTCGGTTAGTGTCAATGGAGATAGTCAAGCAACATTAGATGTCAGAGCCGGAATTGACTGGACTCAATCGCCTTTCACCAGAGTTCCAGGTATTCCAACACCAACGGATATTCCCACAGGTTCGGTTACATTTGAAACGGCTTCCCTTAGTGGTTCTAATATTAAAGTAGGTAAGGTTGAAATTGCCCAATCTGATGGTTTAGTCCTACTGACGAATCAATATCGACCGAATTTAGCGCTACCCAATGGTAGTATTCAGGTTGAAAGTATTATTACAGCCGCCGATAAATTAGAACCACCATTGCCAAGGTTTGAGTTAGGGGGAGACATTGCAATTGATGCTCGTGGAGATCTTTCTATTGCGGCTAACGGTGAGATTCTATCCGTGGGATTAGTTGGCGGTAATGTAACGATGAATAGTGGTACGTCAATTCTTTTTAATGACTCAAGTAAGATTGAAAGCGTGAGTTTTACTCCAACTAATGGGTTTGGTGGTGATATTAGTCTCACAGCTCCTACCATTCAATTAACGAATAAAAATGAAATTGAAACCCTTTACCTCGGTAGCGAACAAGGTGGTTCTATCAATATTTCCGCCAGTTTATTGAGCCTGCGCCAAGGGAGTAGAATCAACACAGCAACATCAGGTACAGGAAACGCTGGTGCTGTCAGCGTCGATGCTGATTCCATAGTCCTAGAAAATAGTAGTACAATTTCCAGTGAAACCTCTTTTGTCAGGGGGGGGAATGCTGGAAATGTGGCAGTAACCACAAACACACTGATGGCTACGGATGGCAGCCAGATTTTTTCTTCAACAGCAGGTGTAGGAAACGCTGGAAATGTTAGTGTTATTGCCACTGAATCAATTAAATTAATTGGAACATCAGGAGATAACCCTAGTGGGATTGTGAGTGCGGTACTGCCTTTTTTGAATATTCCTAACGGTCCGTTCTTTGCTGATGCATCCGATTTTCCTGCCTTGCCTGATGCCTTATTTCCGATGGGCATTCGTCGAGGGAATGGCAATGCTGGGAGGGTTTCAGTCGAAACGGGTAAACTTGTGCTGGAAGATGGGGGACAAATTAGAACGACGACTGTAGCATCAGGAAATGCAGGTCTAATTGATGTTAATGCTGATGAAATTGAAATTAAGGGAGCTGTACTCGGTTCAAACTTCCCAATTCCTAGTGCTATTCTGAGTGAGGTTGAACCAACATCGAAGGGGCAAGGGAACGACATTACGATTAATACGAATCGGCTTTCGGTAACCGATGGTGGATTTATTAGTGCCAGTACCAGTGGTCAATCAGATGCAGAAACTGGGAGTAGTGCCGGAAATATTAATATTGATGTCACTGGGGCGGCTATATTTGATGGCAATAAAGGTGGAGACTTTGACCCGAGTGGTGTGTTTGTCGGAACCTTGGCGGGAGCAACTGGAGGTGGCGGCACATTAACGATTAATGCCGCATCGCTATCTGTCACGAACGGCGCCCAGTTAGAAGCGGTGACTGAAAGTAGTGAAGATGCGGGCAAAATCTTCATCAATGCTAATTCAATTCGCCTTTTTGGTGAGGATACCGGATTGTTTTCTAATGCTGCCGAAGGGTCATCAGGAGATGGTGGTTTAATTGAGATTACTGGAAACGCTCTCATCTTGAAAGATGGAGCGCAAATCAGCACGGATACAGCCGGAACTGGTGATGCCGGAAACACGATTATCAATGTGGATAACGTGATTACTATTATGGGTGAACAGACAGGTATCTTTTCCAGTACAACTTCAGAATCTACGGGAAATAGTGGCAGTATCTTTATTGATCCACAATTGGTTCAAATTCGCGAGGGTGGAGCAATTTCCGTAGATAGTGAAGGCACAGGAACAGGGGGGAGTATTCAGCTTCAAGGCGGTCAATTGATTCTAGATAATGGTCGGATTTCAGCAGAATCCGCCAGTGATAATGGGGGGAATATTGCTCTATCCTTAGACAATATAGTAATCTTGCGCGGAGGAAGTTTAATTTCAGCGACAGCCGGGAAAGATAGTGGGTTTGGGAATGGGGGAAATATTCAAATCGCTACCCCATTTGTTGTGGCTATTCCTGGACAAAATAGCGACATTACGGCTAATGCTTTTGAGGGTGACGGAGGTAATATTGGTATTTCAACAAATGAGCTATTTTTTATTGAGCTTCGGGACTTAACCAACCCACGGGAGGTAATGACTAATGACATTACTGTGACTTCTGATTTAGGTGTTGATGGTATATTCTCGCTCAGTAGTCCAGAGATTGATCCTGAATCGGGGTTAATCAAATTACCGGATCAACTTGCCGATACCAGTAACCAAGTGGTGAAAACTTGTGCGGCGGCGGAGGGGAATGTGTTTACGATTACTGGGCGAGGAGGAGTACCTAGTGATCCAACGGCACCGATTCGCGGTCAAACCTTGTTATCGGATGTGCGCGATTTTGCCGCAACTGCATCGGAAAATCAGCCTCAAGCCCAAGAGTCTGTTCCCAATCCGGGAGAATCGACTCGCGAAAGGCGGTATCTTGTGGAAGCGACGGGTTGGGTGAAAAATGAACAAGGAGAGATTGAATTAGTGGCAGCGATGCCTCAGGAGACATTACCGAATCAATACGCCAATTGCGTAGGGGCGCACGTCATGTGCGCCCTGATTACCTGCGTGTACCCTTATCAGCGGAAAAAAGCAACAGGACTCAAGGTATAAAGGGGGTGACGCGGATTTGGCATCAGAAGCTTTAGGTGGGTAAGAGATCCCCCCTAACCCCCCTTCAAAAGGGGGGAACAAGAAACAAAAATTTTTTCAAAGTCTTTCTTTTTAAGGGGATGTAGAGGAATTTCATTTTTGAGCAATATCAGATATCAGGGTATATGTCAGTGAATAGGGCGCACGTCGGTGCGCCCCTACGAATTATTTAAGAGATGCATAAATGAATTACCATGAGTAGAACTTATTCTCAAATAAACAAAATACTTAAGGGTTGGCTGAAGCGCCCCCGTTCTTTTATTGCTTTAATTCTGGGTACTTTTTTTCTGACCTTATCCTTACAATCACCCAAGCTGCCAGCAACGGCGGCTTATCCTCCGTTGGATATGGGGAATCAGACGGAGGAAATTGTCAAGAACCGGGTGGAAACATTAGGACCCCCCATAGAACCTCTCTACAGCCAAACGGTTGAACCCTCAGATTTAGTTGAACAGGGGAAACGTTATTATCAAGCTGGACAATTTGACCAAGCGGCAAAAGTCTGGCAAGACGCAGCAGAAACTTATGCCGCCGAAGGGTTCATCCTCAAGCAAGCCCAATCGCTGAATTACTTAGCGTTGGCGTATAAGGAGTTAGGAAATACGGATTTAGCACAAGATGCGATCGCACAAAGTTTAAATCTGTTAAAATATCAACCGGATACTGATAACAATACCCGCTTACTCCTTGCCCAAGCATTGAATACTCAAGGCACGATTCACCTGCTACAAGGACAAAGCCAAACCGCCTTAGATACCTGGAAAAAATCCGCCTCTATTTATGAACAGGCAGACGATACAACCGGACAATTAATCAGCAAAATAAACCAGGCACAAGCGTTGCAAGCCTTGGGTAAATATCGACGGGCAAAGTCTCTCTTGGAACAATTGGTAAGTGAATTACAAAATGAACCCAATAGTCTGCTGAAAGCCAAGGGATTGAGAAGTTTAGGTGTGGCATTACAAACCCTGGGTCAACTGCGCCAGTCGAAAGCTGCGTTAGAAACCAGTTGGCAAATTAGTCAACAGTTAAATTCACCCCAGGATACCAGTGAGGCACTGTTTAGCATTGGTAATGTCGCGCGAGATTTACAAGAATATGCCGTCGCTTGGACGTACTATCAACAAGCCGCCGAATTAACACCTGATCCCTTAACTCAACTAGAAGCGCAACTGAATCAATTGCGGATGTTAATCGAGTTACAACGCTGGGATGTCGCCCAAGAACTCATCCCAATTGTTACTACCAAAGTTAACCAACTGTCTGCCTCGCGTCCGGCGATTTATGCCCAAATCAATCTGGCAGATAGTTTGATGAAATACGACCAAGGGGGGATGGCAAACTCCTTAGCGGTGGATACGTCAAAACTCTTAGCGAAAGCGGTTAACCAAGCCCGAAAAATTAACGATCCCAGAGCCGAAGCGTATGCCCTGTATCAATTAGGTAAACTGTATCAGGCGAATGGGACATTAGACGATAGCAAAACCCTATCCCAACAATCACTAAAACTCGCTCAAGAAATTAACGCCGACGATATCACAGCACGGGCGGGCGCACAATTGGGTGAAATACTGCAAAAACAAGGCAAAACCAGCGAAGCCCTCGCGGCTTATAAAATTGCCTTTGATAATATCCAATCCCTACGCAGTGATTTAATCGCAATTAGTTCTGATGTTCAGTTCGACTTTAAAGAAGGGATTGAACCCCTCTATCGTCAGCTTGTTAGCTTACTGTTAAAAGAAGGGGATAATCAAGCCAACTTGCAACAAGCCCGTGATGTGATGGAAGCGTTGCAATTAGCCGAACTGGATAACTTTTTCCAAGATGCCTGTTTAGATACTAATCCGGTTGCCTTAGAAGAAATTGATACCCAAGCCGCAGTAATTTATCCGATTATCTTACCCGATCGCTTGGAAGTGATCCTCTCGGTTCCCAATCAACCCCTTACCCACTACGCCACTCAACTCACCCAAGCTGAGGTTGAATCCACGCTGACACAACTGTATTCCGCCCTGTCTCCTGGCTATCCTAGAAACGAACGGTTACAACTCTCCCAGGAGGTCTACAA
>JGI12048J13642_10091246_pt1 | contig 13472 bp, 14 predicted proteins | sample ElkSlonscriptome_16_FD_13642 | JGI IMG/M metagenome (IMG submission 13642) | reverse complement strand
GGGTGAACCATTTGAATGCGCAGGAGAAGTAGCCGAAAACTATTTTATTTTTCCCAATGGCAGGGTCTATCAGTGCCCGCTGTGCGAAGATTATGCTCTCCATACCTATACCATAGAAGATGGCGAACTGATACCGCGGAAAGGGCTGACGGAGAAAATGCTTTTTCCTCTGAAGATAGAAGAAGGATGCGTCATGAACCGCCTGCTGCAGCCGGATACCATCGAATATGACGACAGCGGCAGGCCGGTTGCCCGGATATCCTGCTGTCTATTGAAGAAGGAAATCTACTGATCGTCGGTTGGGGGGATCGTCGATTTACCGGTGAAAAGCCGCATCAGGACGATGCCGCTCTCATAGAGGAGCATCAGCGGGATAGCCAGAAGCACCGTCGCCATGAGATCGCCGGCGCTCAAAAGGAAGGCGAGGACGACAATGGCACCGTAGAAGTAGATGCGTTTGGTGCGAAAATAATGTGGCGTGACCAGTCGGGCTCTGCCCGTCATCACCATGAGAAAGGGTATCTGAAAGGCGAGGCCGAAGGCCAGGACGGTGCGGATGACGAAGGTCAGGTATTTACCGAACTTAGGCAGTGGTTCGAGGCTCTCGCTGGCATAGCTCATGAAATAGACGAGCATCCGGGGCAGAATGCCGAAGAGCGCAAAAAACGTCCCGAGGAGAAAGAGCAATGTTCCCCAGAAAACGACGGTTATCGCCAGGTGCTTTTCGTTTTTTTTCAGGCCGGGGGCGACAAAGGACCAGCTCTGGTAGAGAATGACTGGAAAGCTCGCTGCCACACCGACCAGCAGTGAGAGTTTGATATAGGCGATGAAAGCCTCGGGGAGATTGGTGTAGACCAGCTTCTTCATCAATGGCGTCGCCTCGTAGAGAGGGATGATTAAAAATGCGGCGATGGTCTCGGAGAAGATATAGGCGACGCAGGAGCAGGCGATGACGGCCAGAAATATCCTGACTACCCTTCGACGAAGTTCCAGATGATGAGGCCTGAAGACATGAATAGCCCGCTCAATCATTTCTTTTTGTCCCCGTCAGAGCTTTCCCCCGATGCTGTGCCACTGTCTCCGAGCTCTGGTTCACGAGCCTCGGAACTGTTCCGAGGCTCGTGTGTTTCTGTGTCGTTACTGTTTTCCGGCACATTTTCGGGTGGGGAAGATTCGCCACGGGTGGTGATTGAGTAGTCTTCGGTGACCTTGTTGGCCCTGCTCAATTCTTTGAGATCGTCGGGTACCTTCCAGGAGGCGGTCTCGCTGTCGATTATAGATTCCTTGAAGTTTTTGGCGGCATCCTCCAGGGTGGGCTTGATGTCGTTGAGAGGATTGTCGTCGACATTCATGCTGTCCTTGAGGCCTTCGGCGGTCTTTTTCAAATCCACCAGCGTTTTGGCTATGGAACGGGCGAGCTCGGGCAGTTTGTCCGGACCGACAACGATGAGGGCCAGGGCGAGGATAAGGAGAAGTTCTGGGAAGCCGATGCCAAACATGTACGTTACCTCTGCCAATGGATGAAACGTCCGGATGGTGTGGCACATGCTCGGACGATTGCGAACGGATCGGTCTCCTGGAGACCGTGATGCTTCAAAATACGGTATTTGCCAAAGACTGTCAATGAATGTGGGACCACCGCTGCCGGTTGTCGGGACCTTTAGCGGAAAAGTGATCCGCCATCCGGGATTTTCTCTGGTTCTTGAACGAACAATCTCATTGATTGACTTTGTGGCAAGTATTGGATATAATCATTCGTTTGTCCATCGTGATTATGCTGTAGAATGTGGTAGCACGGTCTGGACGATGGTGAAACATGAAAACCAATACAATTTCTCAGGAGAGGACATGTCCAGTGTTGTAATTGTCGGCACCCAGTGGGGTGATGAAGGAAAAGGAAAAATTGTTGATATGCTTACCCGTTACGCGGACTATGTTGTCCGTTTTCAGGGTGGAAACAACGCCGGCCATACCTTGGTGGTTGATGGCAAAAAGTTCATATTCCACATTATCCCTTCCGGAATCCTCTATGAGAAGAAAAAATGCGTTATCGGCAACGGCGTTATTATCGACCCCGCGGTTCTTCTTGGCGAAATTGAGGGACTGCAACTGAAGGGGCTGCCGGTTACTCCCGAGCGATTACTGATAAGCGAAAGAGCCCACCTGATCATGCCCTACCACTCGACGCTCGACCAGGTAAGCGAGGCTGCCTTGACGGCCGGCAAAAAAATAGGCACCACCGGCAGAGGTATTGGTCCCTGCTATGTCGATAAGGTCGGCAGGTGCGGCATCACCATTGGCGACCTGGGCGATATGGGGCTTTTTCGCGATAAGCTCGAAGCCGGTCTTGAGGAAAAGAACTTCCTGCTGAGCCGGAAATATGGCGTTGAGACCCTTGACATAGAGCAGATTTACGACACATTTCAAGAACATGCCGAGAAACTGCTTCCCTTTGTCGCCAATGTCTCTTTAGAGCTGGACAGGGCCAGGAAAAACGCAGCCAACATACTTTATGAAGGAGCGCAGGGCACTCAGCTCGACATCGATCACGGTACCTATCCCTTCGTCACATCGTCGAATACTATCGCCGGCAATGCCTGCAACGGTTCCGGCGTTGGTCCGGTGCATATCGACAGCGTCATTGGCATTCTCAAGGCCTATACCACCCGTGTCGGCGAGGGTCCTTTTCCTACGGAACTCTTCGATGAAACCGGTGAGCAGCTGCAGAAAAAAGGTGGAGAATTCGGGGCGACTACCGGCAGAAAAAGACGCTGCGGCTGGCTCGACGGCGTAGTCGCCAACGATGCTGTCCGCCTCAATGGCATCACCGGCCTGGCAATAACCAAACTCGACGTGCTCTCCGGTCAGAAGAGCCTCAAAATTGCTCGAAAATACCAGCATGAGGGCAACACCTATGAGGCAATGCCCGCCAGCATCAGGCTGGCCCGGGAGGTCGAGCCGGTGTATGAGGAAAGAGAAGGCTGGCAGGAGGAGATTACCGATGTTCGCAGCTTTGATGAACTGCCCGTACAGGCAAAAGATTATGTCCGCAGGATAGAAGATATTACCGGTGTGGAGGCTGCCATCGTCTCTGTAGGTCCGGACCGGGCGGAGACACTGCTGGTGAAAAATCCATTTGAAAAACACGATGTACTTTCCCCTGGGGAAAGTGATATGCAGTAAAACCGGAATGATCGAAAAATCATTTTAACATTGAGAATATAGGTGAAATAATGGCTAGAATTACTGTTGAAGATTGTCTTGAAGAAGTAGGTGACGACAATCGTTTTAATCTTATCCATCTCGCGGTGAAGAGAATTCGGCAGCACAGACAAGGTGAGCCTTTTCTGGTTAACGGCAAAAACAAGGAAATAGTCATGACCTTGCGAGAGATAGCCGCCGGCAAGGTGACCATGGAGAACATCAATGATCTGCCCGGCGCCCTGGAGGAGCCGGACACGCAGAGCGATGACGTTGTAGCAAAAGTCGATTCCCAAGTGGTGTAAACAGAGGTTGAGTGGACATGCCAAGAGATTACTACGAAGTACTGCAGATAAGCAGAAGCGCACAGAACGGTGAAGTAAAAAAGGCTTATCGCAAGCTGGCGATGAAATATCATCCAGACCGTAATCCGGGCGATACAGACGCGGAAAACGTTTTCAAGGAATGTACCGAGGCCTACGAGGTTCTCAGTGACCCGAAGAAGCGCCAGATATACGATACCTACGGCCACGACGGACTGAAAAGCAGTGGCTACAGCGGACCCGGAAATTTTGATGATATTTTTTCCAGTTTCGGTGATATTTTTGGTGATATTTTTGGTTTCGGCGGTGGCCGGGGGCAGGCCAGAAAAAACGGCCCGATTCCCGGTAACGATCTGCGCTACGATCTGGCAATTTCCTTTATGGAGGCGGTCCATGGTGTAGAAAAAGAGATCAAGATCACCAAAAAGGATACCTGCTGGACCTGCGAGGGAACCGGCAGCAGACCCGGTTACTCACGGGAGGAATGCCCGAGTTGCGGCGGACGCGGCCAGGTTATCCGCTCGCAGGGATTTTTTCAGGTCAGTTCAACCTGCCCCCGTTGCCACGGTGAAGGTCAGATCGTCACTGAACCCTGTGGTGACTGTGATGGTCTGGGGCTGGTAGACAAGAGCAAGACGGTGTCCCTCAAGATACCCGCCGGTGTCGACACCGGGGCCAAGATGCGCCTGACCGCAGAAGGAGAGGGCGGCAGGCGAGGCGGTCCGGCAGGCGATCTGTATATCGTCATCTACGTCGAAGAGCATGAGTTTTTCAAACGGGACGGCAATGTCGTGTTCTGCAAGCTGCCGGTTCCGATGGTAAGTGCCGCTCTGGGAGCGGATGTGGAAGTCCCGACCATCCACGGCAAGAAAAATATCACCATTCCCGAGGGCTCGCAGTCAGGCGATATTTTTACCCTTGAGAGGGAAGGTGTTCCCAGCCTGCGTGGCCGGGGCAAGGGCAATATGGTGGTCGAACTGCAGGTGATGACCCCCACCAATCTCTGCAAGGAACAAAAAGAGGTTCTCAAGGATTTTGATAAGCTCTGCGACAAACATGGTCAGAATAACGAACACGAAGGCTTTTTCTCGCGGCTGTTCAGCGAGGTTCTGGGTAAATAACGAGTGCAACCGGAGTGGATGATGGCACAGAAGCAGGATTCCTTCACACATTTTGATGAACAGGGCAATGCGGTAATGGTCGATGTCGGCGCCAAGCGCAATTCCGAAAGGATTGCCGAGGCATCCGGGAGAGTGAGGATGAGCCCTTCTGCCTACGCGCTGGTCAAGAGCGGGTCCATGAAAAAGGGCGATGTTCTCGGAGTGGCCAGGATCGCCGGCATCATGGCCTCAAAAAAGGTAGACAGTCTGATACCGCTGACTCATCCCCTGCAGATCACCACCTCGACTATAGAGTTTATCCTCCATGACGAGGAAAGTACCATTGAAATACGTGCAGTTGTCGGCATTACCGGCAAAACTGGCGTTGAAATGGAGGCGCTGACCGCAGTTTCCGTCGCGGCGCTGACGATATATGATATGTGCAAAGCAGTTGACAAGTCGATGGTCATGGGTGATATAAAACTGTTGCGGAAAAGCGGCGGCAAAAGCGGAGATTTTGACCGCGGTGAGTGAGTTCGCACAACTCATTTCAATGTAGAGTTCATTTAGGAGCATCCGAATGGATAAGGTAACATTAGAAGCATTTAAAGAGCAACTCCAGCAGAAACGTGAAGATATCCTCAGCGAAGCGGGCAAGACCCTCTCTGAAATGACGGATCAGAACCAGAACGTTCCTGATCCCAATGACAGGGCTACCATAGAGTCCGGCAGAAGCTTTGAGCTTCGTATCAGGGACCGCGAGAGAAAGCTGCTCTCCAAAATAGAAGAAGCGCTGCAACGAGTAGAAGACGGGGAATACGGCATCTGTGAGGATTGTGGCGATGAAATCGGTCTCAAAAGACTTGAAGCCAGGCCGGTGACGACGCTGTGCATTGACTGCAAGACCGCTCAGGAAACCAAAGAACGGTCTCAGGGAAGTTAATAATGCCCGAGTTACGGAAAGATCCCGTCCTGGGTCGCTGGATCATCATTTCCAGAGAACGCAGCAAGAGGCCCACGGATTTTCTGGTGGAAAAGGCTGAGGTGACCGGTGGCTTCTGTCCTCTCTGCCCCGGCAACGAAAGCACAACGCCTCCCGAGGTCTTTGCCTTCCGCGATAACAAAATGAGCGGTATGGATACTCCCGGATGGCAGGTTCGAGTCGTTCCCAATAAATATCCGGCCCTTGTTATCGAAGGAGACCTCGACAAGGAGGGCGTCGGCCTTTATGATAAAATGAATGGTATAGGCGCTCATGAGGTAATTGTTGAGAGCCCCAATCACGATGAAGATTTCGCCTATCTCAAATCCGAGGATATGGCACTGGTCTTCATGGCCTTTAAAAGCAGGCTGAACGATCTGTTGATGGACAAACGCTTTCAGTATGTGATGATCTTTAAAAATCACGGCAGGGCGGCGGGAGCGTCACTTGAACATTCCCATTCGCAGTTGGTGGCGCTGCCTATTCTGCCAAGGATGATCGTCTCTGAACTTGAGGGTTCCCTGTCCTATTTTAATTATAAGGAGCGCTGCATATTCTGCGATATCATCAGGCAGGAGATTAAGCAGAAAGAGCGTGTCGTCTGTCAAAATGATGATTTTATAACCATAACGCCCTTTGCTCCGAGAACGCCTTTTGAAATGTGGATATTACCAAAAAAACACTCCTCATCTTTCAGAAGAGACGACGATGCGTCGATGTACTCGCTTGCCAAGCTCTTTGGGGAAAGCCTTCGGCGACTCGATAGCTGCATTCCCAATGTGCCCTACAATTTTGTTCTGCATACCCAGCCGTTGCGGCTCGATTATATGGAACATTTCCACTGGCACTTTGAAATAGTACCGAAGCTCACGTCGATTGCCGGCTTCGAGTGGGGTTCGGGCTTCTATATAAATCCGATGCCTCCTGAAGAGGCTGCTCTGTTTTTACGCGAATCTCTCTAATTCAAGGAGAGGAAGTATGAAGAAGATATTGCTGGTCGACGATGAAGAGAATATCCGCTTTGTCTATGAGGAAGAGTTCAAGGAAGCCGGATATCATGTCACCTCAGTCTCCAATGGTATAGATGCTCTGGCCATTTTCGAAACCCAAAAACCGGATCTGGTAATACTCGACATACAGATGCCCGGGCTCAACGGCATCGAGGTCCTCAGGCGTATGAAAACCCTTGATTCTTCGGTACCTGTGATTCTGAGCAGCGCCTTTCCTGAATTCAAGCAGGATCTTGGCGCCTGGGCCTCGGACGAGTACATCGTCAAATCCGCCGATCTGCAGCAGTTGAAAGATGCCGTCGATCGACTGTTGAAAGAGCAGTGACTGCTCGTTATATGTGCATAAGCATTTCATCGTTTCTCTGCGTTTCACTATTCTTCACGGGGCTATGAAAGATATCCAGAGCCAGTTAGACCACAGAAGGGTCAATATCAAAAAGGTGGGCGTCAAGACCATCTCCTATCCAATAACCGTTCTGGACAAGCAAAATAACCATCAACACACCATCGCCTCCCTCAACATGTACGTGAACCTGCCCCATAAATTCAAGGGCACGCACATGAGCAGGTTTATCGAGATACTCAACCAGTTTCATGGTGAGATAGATCTTCGCAGCTTTCAAAAGATTCTTGAGGAAATGAAGGAGCGGCTCGATGCCGAGGCCTCTCATATAGAAATCTGCTTTCCCTATTTCCTGCGGCGGCCGCATTCGAGGGACGTTCTGAAAACAGGCCGTTATGACTGCCAGATGCATGGTTCTCTTGGCAACGACAGTGAGCTTGAGTTTCGTCTCAAGTTTCCCATTTTTCGTCCCCTGAAAAAACAGAATTTTCAGGGTATGCCCTATTCTCGTGGTCACTGGGGAAATTCGGTGGTCACCGTTCGCTTCAAAAGTTTCATCTGGATCGAGGACATCATTCACCTCGTTGAGCGTGCCATCTATACAACACACAAAAAGAAAGAGGATGACGTCGACCAGGTGTATTCGTTGGAAACCCTCTCACAAAAAATCTCCGAAAACCTCTCGACACAAAAAGAAATAAAGTGGTACTCTGTGCTGGTTGAAAATCTCAGTGAGGGATATTCCACCTTTGCCCTGCTCGAATCCGACACCAGTCACATCGGAACACCTTCATCCGGAAAATGATACCTACCTAAAATAACTATGAGCCACTTACTTTTTGAAATCGGCACGGAAGAACTGCCGGCAGGGTACATCGAACCTGCTCTTGCGCAGATGAGGGAAAAATTTACTGCCAAAGCGGATGATATGAAAATCGCTCACGGGCAGGTCCTCACCCTGGCGACGCCCCGCAGGATTACTCTTATTGTCCATGATCTTGCCGAAAAACAGGATGACATCAAAGAAGATATCATGGGACCCTCGGTGAAGGCCGGCCTAGATGAAAACGGCGAGCCAAGCAAGGCTGCCCTTGGCTTTGCCAGATCGAAAGGCGCTGCAGCGAAAGACTTGAAGGTGGTGTCGACGCCTAAAGGGGAGTATCTCATGCTTAGCCGGGAGACCGAGGGAAGGGAAACCCTCGATTTGCTGCCGGGTATGCTGCAGAAACTCCTTCTCGATTTAAGTTTTCCAAAATCCATGCGCTGGGGCAGCAACACACACTCTTTCGCCAGGCCGATTCAATGGCTGGTAGCCATATACGGTAATGTGCTGGTGGATTTCAGCCATGAGGGTATCACCACATCCAACAGCAGCAGGGGACATCGCTTTCTCAATAATTACGAGATTGCCCTCGAGAATGTTTCAACCTACAAGCAGCAGCTTGAAGAGGTCAATGTTATCGTCGACGCTGGCAGACGCAAAGAGATGGTGCTGCAAAGCATCAAAAAGGCCGTCGCGAATTCGCCGTCCCTTGCCGAAGGCGAGGTTTTCATCGATCAGGAACTGCTCGACACGGTCACCAACCTGGTTGAGATTCCCTGCGGTATCTGCGGAGAGTTCGATGTAAAATTTCTCACTCTCCCCGACGAGGTATTGATCACCTCGATGCGGGAACACCAGAAATATTTTCCGGTTGTCGATAAGAATGGAACTTTGTTACCCGGCTTTGTCGCCGTCAACAATACCATTACCGAGGATCAATCCCTGACCCGCAAAGGACATCAGCGGGTGTTGCGGGCGCGCCTGGAAGATGCGCTCTTTTTTTACAACAGCGACCGTGAACGCAAGCTGGAGGAATTTGTACCGGAACTTAAGGGTATCGTTTTTCAGTTGAAGTTAGGCACTATGCTGGAAAAGAGCGAGAGAATGATCAAACTTGCCAGGATGCTGGCAGAAAAGCTCGCACCAGACCATGTCGAAAGTGCCTGCAGGGCGGCGATGCTCTGCAAGGCGGACCTGCTGACGGACATGGTTGGCGAGTTTCCTTCCCTCCAGGGCGTCATGGGGGAGGCCTATGCCCGCCGTTCCGGTGAGAAGAGAGAAGTAGCCGCGGCCCTGCGTGAACACTATATGCCCAGACGCTCGGGAGGGGAGCTGCCCGCTCACACTGAAGGTGCACTGGTCGGTCTGGCGGACCGGCTCGATACCCTCACCGGGTGTTTCGGCATAGGCCAGGTGCCTTCCGGTACTGCCGATCCCTTCGGATTGCGCAGGATATCATTGGCCATACTGCACATAATCGCCGAAAGAGGATACACTCTGTCGTTGCGGGAAATACTCCACAAATCCTTGACACTTTACGGTAACAAAGTAGATGGCAGCTCCGCCACCGTCGACGCTGTTCTGAGCTTTGTCGAGGCACGCTACCGTAACGACCGCATTGCCAAAGGCGATGATGCCGGAGCTGTGGCCGCAGCAGTGGCCGTCGGTTTTGACGACGTCAACGATTGCACCCTGCGGATCACCGCACTTTCCAGCCTCAAGACCAACCCTTCCTTCGCCGTCTTGGCATCCTCCTACAAGCGTATCCGCAATATACTTAAAGACAATAATACCATCGATGTCGATGCCGACTTGCTTGTCGAGAATGCCGAAAAAGAGCTCTTCACGCTCGTCGGAGAAGTGCGCACTGCCATGATCCCGCTGGTGGAGAACCGAGAGTACCATACCGCTCTGGAGCATCTGTTGAAAATGAAAGAACCGGTCGACCGCTTTTTCGATGAGGTGATGGTGATGGCCGATGATGAGAAGATACGCCACAACAGGCTTAATCTGCTCACCGCGCTCGGTGAACTGGTACTGCAGGTTGGTGATATTTCCAAGATGCAGGAAGGATGACAGGACTGCAGGTTTCTGGAGCGTGTTAAAAAAAAGCCTGCCGGGCAACCGGCAGGCTTTCGTGCTTGCGCTTATTTTACATGACAGGTGCCGCAGCTTCTCAGTTTCTTTTTACTGGAATCGTCTTTGGCTACCTTCCGGTGGCATTCGAGGCAGTTGCCGTGTCCGGCACCCTTGAAATCACCCATGTCGTATTTGCCGCTCTTGCGGTCGCCAAGAACCTCACTGTTGTGGCATTCTTCACACTTCTTGATTTCCATTCCCTCGGCGTAGGCAACCTGCTTGCCGTCCTCGGACATGCCGTGATGGCACTCGCCGCAGTCAAAGGCTTCCTGATGCATCTTATGCGGGAAAAAGGCCGGTGGCTTCTTGTCACTGTCGCTGCTGGTAAGGGTCAGTTCATCCGGTACGGCCTCTGAGGCCGACATTGAAACTCCGGCATACGCAAATGCCAAAAAGAGTACGGTCAAACCACATGCTAATGCTTTTTTCACCATAATTCACCTCATTCTTTAAATGTTTTAGGATACTATGAAACCTATAGCCTTTGGGGTGCTTCTCTGACGCTTACCACCCACGGTACACCATATATGGCAGAAACACAAATCCGGATTGGTACTTTCCATGACAGTCTGATTGTCTGGAGATTGCCGGTCCTGCCTGAGTCTGGCTGCCGCATCATGTCACCTTATGGTGGAACCGTAACCCCCAGGTCTCGTGATCAGCCCGAGCCGTAGCTGTGCAGGCCGGAGAGGAGAAAGTTGACGCCGTAATAGGTGAAGATGACCGAACAGAAGCCTATCAACGCCAGCCAGGCGATGCGGCTGCCGCCCCAGCCCCTGGTGTAGCGTGCATGCAGGGTGATGGCATAGACGAACCAGGTAATAAGCGACCAGGTTTCCTTGGGATCCCAGCTCCAGTAGGTGCCCCACGCCGAGTTGGCCCAGACGGCTCCGGTGATGATTCCGGCGGTCAGCCAGATAAAGCCAAAAACCATCATTTGGTGGGTGATCATATCGATGGTCTGTAAAGGCGGAAGCGAGGCGAGGAATCCTGTGGAGCGAGTAGTTTCCGGAGCCTCGGAGCGCTTTTTAAGAAGATACATGGCACCCAGTGCCGCGGCGATGGCAAAAGCGGCATAGCCGATGAAACAGGTGACCACGTGAGAGATAAGCCAGTTGGATTGCAGAGCCGGAACCAGTGGTGTTATGGCCTTGGTGATGTTGGTTGACATCGAGGCATAGGCCATGGCNAGAAAGGCCAAGGGGACGGTGAAGACACCGATTGCCTGGATTTTGAATTTCCACTCGATAAAGAGGTAGAGGGCGACAATGGTCCAGGCGAAGAAGACCACGGATTCATACATGTTGGTGAGTGGCGCCCTGCCTATTCCCATCTCGTAAGACTCATACCAGCGAAGAGCGATGCCAAGTGTTTGCACGAGCAGGGCGAAGGCGGTGAACCATGTGGCAACTTTGGAGAGTTGCTGTATTTTAAATATGAAAACGACGAGATAGAGTATAGCCGCAAAGAGATAAGTAAATGTGGTGATACCTAATAAAGTTGAACTGTCCATAACAATGCTCCGAAAAATCAAATTCAAACGTCAAAGCGAGGTGAGGCGCCGGCGGACGGCTTCAGATATCGCTATAGATATCATCGGCAAGTTCATGGAACTGCTTTTCGAATGCCGTCCTGTTTTTATTGGCAGAGCCTTTCATTTCAACCAGAGTGCCGGTATCCTCTGGGCGAAGGATAAGCCATATTCGTTTGTGTGAGAGAAAAAAGGCGATATACAGCCCGGCGAGCATCAGTGTACAGCCGACGTAGACGACCCAGACCCCCGGGTCTTTGGCTACCTGAAGCCCAGTTGCGTATCGTTGCTTGGCAGAAAATATATAGGTGCCGTCAGGGCGGTGTACCCTGGCTTCTTCACCATTTTCCAACCAGAACTGTGATGGGGCGCCCTTGTCGTCGTTGAACCAGACCTTCATGCGGACAACCCGGTCGCGTATGGTTTCGAGATTGATAATGCCGAAACGGACATTTTCTTTCTTCCATACCAACTCCTTCTGGTATGGACCCGTGAAGGTTTCCGGTTGACCATTTTCTTCAGCAAGAGTGAAAATAAAGTCGCTATAGCCTTGATAACTGGACTGATAAAAGGTAATTCCTTTATACTTCAAGGGGTGGTTTACTTCTATATTTTTCTGCTCCACGATCTGATCGTTCTCAAGAACGGTCAGGCTGGACATATATTCCTTCGGCATGCCGTTGGCGTAAAAATCGATTTCGAAGCGATTGCAGCGTACTGTAAAACCAAGATCTATCGGTTCTCCGCCATTATAGGAGTAGACTGAGTTGCTGCTCTGCAGTTCAGGGAGCATGATACTGGCTTTAAAGCCTGTAAGCTGGCCGTAGATTGCTCCGGCAAATATGACAAGAATGGAAAGATGAACCAGGTAGACACCTGCTCTGCTCCACGGGGACTTTTGGGCGAAAAGCAACAGGGCGCCATCTTTTTCCCGGCTCTGCGGCTTCCAGCCTCGGGCAGAAAGCAGTTCGTGCAGCTTAATTGAAGCCTCCTTGACACCAAGTGAGCTTGCACCGCTTGCCGAGAGACGATTTTTGGCGATACGTTCCAGAGGAAGCTGCAGGTTGTCTGCTTGTATCTGCCGCCAGAGGCCGGGAAAGCGGTCCAGGCTGCAGACGATGAGGTTAATGGAGAGGAGAGTCAGCAAAGAGAGGAACCACCAGGATGTATACATGGTGGTGATGTCAAGTATCTCAAGAAACTGGGCGGTTTTGGTGCCATACCTGCTGATATAGAACTCGGCGGCTTCCTTTTGCGGTATAAGCGTGCCGATAATCGATGTTAGGGCGAGGCAGCCAAGAGTAAAGAGAGCGAGATTGACGGAAGAAAAAAATTTCCACACTGGATTATTTGTTTTCATATATGTTTTCAAGTAGGAATAGTTACTATGTCGTAATGCCAACATTGCTACCACGGGCAAACAGTAATTGCAATATAAATGAAGAAGGAATATCATATACCTGACGATTATAGGAAGCATTTGCCGGCCGATGTTTTTTTCGTCTGGAAATGGATTGACCCCTCCGCCGAAATGGATATACTTCCAGCCCCATCCTGGCATCGTTCCAGGAATTCCGTCACGGTATTTTGACGAGCGCAGTTACTGATCCTGCTCATACCGGTTGGGGCGATCGCCGGCTGGTGAGATGATATCGCTCGTGAGGGCATTGCCGGCAACAGCGGACTTGCGATGCGCCAGGGGAGTCGAGATAGATTATCATTTTCTCAACACGGTGATGTAATGAACAGTTTCGGCAGTCTTTTCAGAGTAAGTATTTTCGGTGAGAGTCACGGCATTCAGATCGGCGCGGTCATAGATGGCTGTCCAGCGGGAATCCCGCTGGAGGAAAGTGATCTTGAAGAAGATTTCGGGCGGCGAAGGGCAGGGGGACGTGGAACGACGCCTCGACTCGAACCTGATCTGCCACGTATCGTCAGCGGAGTATTTCGCGGAAAAACCACCGGGGCTCCACTTACCATAGTTTTTGAGAACACCAATACGCAGTCGAAGGATTATGAT
>JGI12048J13642_10315100_pt1 | contig 13474 bp, 13 predicted proteins | sample ElkSlonscriptome_16_FD_13642 | JGI IMG/M metagenome (IMG submission 13642) | reverse complement strand
TCTGATCTAATTCAAGATAAATACTGCACCCCATTCAATATTGGTCAGGCAATTGAACTTTCGGGGTTTCAGCTCAAAGATATTCAACCCTTAGCCGAGGGATTTGCCGGGAAAGTTAGTCACCCCGATGTAATTCTCCAAGAAATTTTAGCCTGGACAGGGGGTCAACCGTTTCTCACCCAAAAACTGTGTAAATTAGTCAGTCACTCTATTGAGAAACAAAGACATTCTCCTAAAACTAGGGAAACCTGGCAAGCTAATCCATTCAAAAAAATTTTTCTGGGACTAAATGGTAAAGCTAAAGTCTCAGCTTGGATTGAACACCTGATTCAAACCCAAGTCATTGAAAATTGGGAAGCCTTTGATGAACCCGAACATTTAAGAACGATCCGCAATCGCTTGCTCAAATGTGGACAGCGTCATCCGGAAATTATTTATATCTACCAGCAAATTTTACAAGATGGACAAATTACGGCGAATGACAGTCGTCCCCAAATGGAATTGCGGTTGACTGGATTAGTGGTCAAGCAGAATAGTCAACTCCGAGTCTATAACCCGATTTACAAGTCTGTCTTTAGTGAACAGTGGGTGCAGCAGATTCTTCCTAGTCTACCTCAACCTGTTTCCTTCGCGAAACAAAATCACGAGGGAGAGCTTGACTTAGACACCCTAGCCGAACGTCTCTACAAACACTTAATAGACTGCTTACAACGGGAATCTCCGGAGCAAATGATTGAGCGTTTCCATCAGTTGTTTATCCATGGAATCGACTATTCCGATCCAAAAATTCTAGATATACTTTACAGAATTACCGCCTCTAGACGAGCAGATCAAGAGTTTAAATATATCATTTATCGCTGCTGTCACATTCTGGTGAACCGTTGGCAAATGACGCCTAAAGAAAATATGGCGATCAACAAGTTGCTGGATCTGTTCCAAATTAGCCACCAGCCCACCACTAGCCGTTTGCGACAACTCGTACAAACCTTTATTAATTCCGAAGAGTATCGAGCCTTAGAACGTCTTAGGGTAGTGGTGGATGAGCCAACCTCTACAGAAAAGTCTTCTAAATGGGAACGGAAGAAATTAGCTGAGTTAATTGGGCGATATCCATTCTTATTTTCCTATTGTCTATTGAGTCAAGACTGTTCCGAGGAAGCTCAGCAAACCATCCAAAAACTGCAAGCGGAAAAACAGCAACAGTTGGAAGATGAACTGTGGCAGTATGCAACCTATCTAGTCAAGGGAAGCGTATCCCCCAGTATAATTAGGAAGCCATTGGTAAAAAATCCCACTCTATTGGATGATGAAGAATTGTATCTGGCACTGCGACAATTTGGCGGAAAAGCTAAGAATTCCTATGCGTACTGTGAGGCACAAAAATTCATACACCGCACATTTAAAACGCCTTCGTATTCTCTCTTTAAAGACAATTTATATCAGTATATCATTGCATCGATTGATCCGAGCTATGGACAACATTATTTTTATGGATTGTTAAATAAACACCTGGCGAATACGCTAACTGAATATAATCAGAATAAACTGGACAAATTCCTGATCAAGAAAACATGCAGCCAGTTGTTTAATTTACTCATCGTCGAAAGTCCAGAAAAACCAGAACATTATTGGTTTGATGATTTAGTGGTTAATCTGGGTTCGCTACAAATGACAGTTTTGCTGCTTAAACTGGTTTTGTTGTCTCCATCCGAAATTCGCCCCGACCTGGAAAAGCGCATGGCTATTTTATTCAATCACTATGAATCAAAACCGATGGGAGATATTCCTTCTCTGGTTAAATCGATGGAAAATTTAAATGTTGCTTTTGTGGTCAATTTTGGCTTCAGAGATTTTTCATTGCTTAATAAGTATTAAATGTGAATTTACTGTTTCTTGACAAATGACCAATGACCAATCACTATAATCGTCTACAAAGAATCCAACGCAACTCTAAAGGTGGTCTTGCCTGATTTAAAAATAACCCCTCCTTTAGATGAAAATGCTCAGATTTAGTCAACAATTTATGCAAGTTCTAGGACAGCAGATACTGGAAGACAGCCTTCATCGCCAGCAATATTTCCTCCGTCAAACGATTGACACACTCAACGCCCAAAATGAGCAGTTAAATCAAGACTTGGAACGGGCAAAGACGTTACCCTTAGAGATTGTCAATCAGGTTCTCCAAGCGGAAGCGGTGCAATATATTCCCAATCTGGATGACTATATTGAGCAAGAAATACTCAAGCGCAAAAATCAGGACTAAATGGTAATTTGTCGTGGTTTGATACAGCAAAAATTATGGAATAGATTTTGCTATTTAATCGGACGCACATCAGTCATTGGTGTCAACTTAAGCCAAAACCCCCTCTCCCCCAACCCCTCTCCCACCGGGGGAGAGGGGAGCAAGTACGCCCTGACTCACAGCCTTTGACCCAGAATCCATCGCAGTTCCACCACGGATTTTTCTGCTGAGGAAACTAATATATCACCCCCGGTTGCCCAGTTGCAAAATTGCTCCGTTAAGGTTCCCGTCTCTGGTGATTGATGTTCGCGTTCATAGTCTAAAAAAGATTCATTATAAATGAGTTGAAGGGGTAATCATTTCATCGCACTCGCTAAGTCTTGCGGGGTAAAAAAAGAAGTCAATTGGAGTTGATAAATATGTCGAGTTAACGGATCAGGTTCATAATCGTCTTGACATAAAAAAATAGCAAACAGTAAGAGTCCTCCTGAACAGAGAACATCGCACATTTTGACTAAAAATAATCGCAGTTGCTCAACAATTGATGCAGCCAGTATTGATGTTTTGAACTTATATCCCTCATTCGTGGGTTGGGATGGTTCGTACTTCAGACGCAATTTGCTATGGGGAGAAATACGAAATCCCTCGACTATATTCTTGGCAATCATTTGACCCACTTGCTGCAATTGTTCCTGGCTAAAACGAGAATCAATCGCCTGAAACAGCGCCCCTATACGCCAGATATAATACTCGGTTAATGCTGGGATACAAGGCATGACCATTTCGCCATTTGCCAAAACCGATTGCATAAAATCGTCAAACAGGGTTTTCTGAAGAATGCCAAGATCGGTGACAATAGGCGGTGGTGGATTCTGGGGGGGTGGGTTTTCGGATGTGATCATTGCTCATCGGTGCTAGGCTATTTGTCTATCCACTCTTTAAGCTTAAGTAAGCTCAAGCTTACTACATTAAGGGCTTTTAACCCGTTTTAACGGGTTTGAGCTTTAAGAGGAGAACTTTAGTTCAGGGCTTAAGGAGCGTGCCATTCCACCTAACACCGTTTTGGCGCAAAAATGTCCGAATCTTTAACAATTTTTAATCACCCAGGATTTTAGGAGTTCATTCACTTGGTCGGGAACCTCATCATGGGGACAATGACCCGCTTGGAGATAGTATTCTGTCAGTTGAGGATAATACTGACGGAACTTTGCTCCCCGTTCTTTGGCATTCATCCAGGGATCACCTTCTCCCCACAAGAGTAAGAGGGGACAGCGTAATTGGGAAAGTAGCACATCGATTTTTTCCCCTTGGGGCGATTTGAAGACTGACGCGAAGACTTTATGCGCTCCGCGATCGCACGAGGGACGATAGATATCATCTACCAGTTGGTCGGTAATAGCGCTGTGATCTAAATAAACTTGCTTGAGGGTTCTGCGAATGATCGCCCGTCGCCGCAGGTACTGAAACAGAAGGAAACTCGCCCAAGGTTGCAATAAGAGCGATCGCGTCATGTTCTTGAATCCCTTTCGCCCTGAATTCGAGGACTCTGGAACTTTCGTCTCGGTAAACGGACCGGCACTATTGAGCAACACCACTCCCGCAGCAGAATCAGGACGTTGCGCCGCGACACACAGCGCACAATAACCGCCTAAGGAGTTCCCTGCCAATACCACAGGCTGACCAATCACCTGAGTGATAAAATCATGCAACTGATCGCGCCACAACTCCCCACTATATTGCCAGTCTGGTTTAGCCGATCGCCCAAATCCCAATAGGTCAATTGCCCAAACTTCAAAGTCTTGTTGGAGTTCAGCGATATTCTTGCGCCAGTGATCCGTCGATGCACCAAATCCATGGATCAGTAACAGAGGAGGATGATGCGATCGCTTCTCACCCGCTTTGACGTAGTAAATGGACTGTCCTCGCCACTGCCAATAGATGCCAGGAATAGTAGCCGTTGCTGCAACGGGGGTCGCCTGCATGGTTCTCGATAATGTTAAGTAACGTTAACTAATCTTAATATAGCGTAAGCGTTAAGAAATAGGATCACCATGTAAAGGTGTAGGGGCGGGTTTCACTACTATCTCTTCGGTTGTACCCAGATGCGACTAAGTAGGGTGGGCATTGCCCACCAGCCTCATCTGAGCGTGCCATTACTCTTAAGATAGATCTAACATCACTCTCTCATGATTGCCCCTAGCGAGTTTCAGGATTACCTACAAAACATCTGCCACCGCTACGAACAGTGGTGGGCTGTGGATGCGTTGACTGAAACAATTGCGGCTAAACAGGCAACCTTCTCATTTGAGCAGATGGTGCAAACTGAAGAGAAAAGACGAGAAGAAAAGCCACAGATAGTTTCACTGCCAATACTTAAAGGAATCCAGAATTATGTTGAATCCGAGCATATTTTACTGGTAGGTTCGCCCGGTGTGGGCAAATCAACCGCGCTTTTGCGTTGTTTAGTCAGTTTTGCAAAAAAGGAGCTTGAAAAACCAGAACCTCGAATTCCTGTGCTGGTTCCGTTGAAAAGGTACAACGTCCGTTTTTCTACCTCTGAAGATCCATCGGGGATGTTGACTCTGATTAGAGATGCCCTTAAGCCACAACTACGACTGAGAATTCCCGAAGTTGAAGAACTATTGTGTCAGAAACGGCTGATTCTGCTCTTGGATGGCTTGAACGAGATGCCAGCAGACACAGTTCGTACAGAACTTAAAGCATTTCGTGAGGAGTGCCAAGATTTAAAAATACCACTCATCTGCACAACGCGAGAGCTAGGCAGCGGCGATTTTGGCATCAAAAGAAGGTTAGAAGTTCAACCGCTTAGCCCTCTAGAAATCAATCGCTTTTTACAAGAATGTATGCCCGCTCAAGCGGAACAAATATTGCAATTATTGAGCCGAGACAATCGAGAGTTGAGTCGCACGCCATTTGTTTTATGGATGCTGTATCAATTGTTTCAGGAAAAGGACACTGTTGTCGAGACGTTGGGAGAGGCATTCCGTCAATTTTTCCGGTCTTTCAAAAAATATAAGGAAGACGCACCTGTTACAGATGAGCGTCGTAAAGCTTGGAATCGTTGGTTGGAACATCTGGCGTTTACAATGCTGAACAATCCGGAGCCAACTGATCCTGGCTTGATTATCTCTGATGAGCGAGCAGAAAAAGTTCTTACTGAAAGGTTTGGTGAGCGTTATGGTACTTCCTCCCGGATTGAAGAGTTGCTTAAGTATCACCTTTTAGAAAGAGTCTCTGATAGAGAAGTTAGTTTTCACCATCAACTAATTCAGGAATATTACGCGGCGGAATACTTGCTGGAATATGTACCTGATCTTCTGAGAGATGAGGAAGGTGTAAAAAAACTGAAGTGTCATTATCTCAACTACCTGAAATGGACAGAGCCAATTGCACTTATGCTTGGGCTATTAGAAATAAATGAAGAGACAGCTAAAAACCAAGCAATAAAAATAATAGACCTAGCGTTGAAGGTAGATATATGTTTAGGAGCAAGGTTGGTAGGGGAAGTAAAACCTGATTTGCAGAAGGAGACAATTGGTTTAATTGGTGTATTTAATATTGATCATTCTCTTAAGATTCATCTATATGGCATGACTCGCTCTGAGAAGGTAATTCCTATTTTAGAGCAAGAACTCGTAAGCGAAAATCCTAGTATTCATGACAAAGTTATAGAAGCATTGGCAAGAATAGGTAATGAGTCTACAATTCCTGTTCTCATCCAAGGTTTAGAACATAAAGATTATTGGCTTGGTTCTACAGTTGCTAGAGTTTTAGGAAAGATAGGTAGTGAGAAAGCAATTCCTAATTTAAGGAAAGCTTTGGTCGGTAAAAATTCCCATATTCGTGCTGCTGCGGCTTCTGCGTTAGGTCAAATCGCAAATCCAGAGGCTGTACCTGCTCTGCTCCAAGCTCTGGAAGACGATAACCTCGAAGTGCGTAAAAATGCTGCCTCTGCATTAGCAGCAATTAATGGTGAAGCAGTAATTCAGGCTCTGGTTCAACATTTGAAGCATCAAGACTTCCAAGTTCGTAAATATGCTGCTCTTGCACTAGGAAAAATGGGTCATGAAGCGGCGATTCCTACACTACAGAAATCTCTGGAAGATTGGAACTCTCAGACAGATGTCAACCCTATTATTCGTTTTCTGGACTCGTTTAGCAGTAGCGCTATTTTTGCCCTAGCGAAAATTAAGGCTGAAGATGCCGTTCTCCCTCTAGTTCAAGTTGCCTTGGAGCAGAACGAGTCCTTTCTTCGCAGAATAGCCATTGATAATTTAAAGGAAATTGATCATCAAGTTACTATTCCTTCTCTGCTTAACGCTTTGGAGGTAGAAAATTGTATTATTCGTTCTAGAGCTGCTGAGGCATTAGGTAAGATTGGCAGTGAGGAAGAAATTCCCTATCTACTCACAGCTTTTGAGAATAATTTTCCTTGTGTTCGCTGGAGTATCGCTATTGCTTTAGGAGAAATTGGCAATAAAAATACTGAAGTAGTCTCTGTTCTGCTTCACGCCTTGAAAAAAAAGGAAGATACTGACCGTTGGAGTGCTGCTATTGCATTGGGAAAACTCGGCATCCCAGAAGCAATCCCTACTCTTCGAGAATTCTTAAAATATTGCTCCCACGAGAATTGTTATCAGGTTGCTAGGGCTTTGAGGCAAATTGGTAATCAAGAGGCAATTCTTACTCTGCTTGAAGCATTAGATGATGAAGATACTGAGGTTTGTCGTATCGTCGCTTATGAGTTAGGGCAAATTGGCAAGAGTGCAATTCCAGCTTTATGTGAGGCTTTGAAAAATAAAAATCCTAATATTCGCGCCAGTGCTGCTAGATCGTTAGGTAGAGTTGGAGGGGAGGATGAAATTCCTGCTCTATTGCAAGCTTTAGAAAATCAGAATCATCAGATTCGCGCCAGTGCTGCTGAGGCATTGGGAGAAATTGGCAGCAAAAAAGTAATTCCTGCTTTATTTCAATCAATTGAAGTTAAAACCCCTCTTGATCCTCTTGTTGTTCATCCAAAGGTTATTGAGGCAATAGGTAAAATTGGGGACTCTGAAGAGTTACCTCAACTGAATAAGCTTCTGTTAAAACCAAAAATTACAGTTCGAGAAAATTTACTTACTGCGATCGCTGCTATCCAATCACGCTGCGGATTCTACAACTACGAAATAGCTCAATACTCACCACCAGAACTAAATATAACTGATACAATAGAAGGGCAACCAAGTCAAATAAATATTTACATGAGTGAAAACAAGTTCGATTTCGATCAACGTGGAGCAACCATTGGTGTTAATGTCGCCAGCGAAGGCAGCAATATTAAATTCATTCAACATGCCAAGCAGAATATCAACATCTCCGAGCAGGATCTTGCTGAAGCTGCCCAAAAGATTCAAGCTCTGCTGAATCAACTCGCTCAAACCTATCCCCCTACATCCGAACCTCAACAACAGACCCTTATCCAAAAATTCTTAGAATGGCTTGAATCTACTCCTAACCTTATAAAAGTTATCCTAGCAGGTGGCATTGAAGGGCTGAAAGTTCTCTGTCCTCCTGCCGGAATTCCTGTTGAAATGGCACGTCGCCTCTATGAAGTCGTGCATAAACGTTACGGTCAACAGTAATATCAAATTCTGTTAATTGCCCATAATAGCAATGCTGTAACCGCCATTGTCGCAGGTTTTTTTATTATGGGTTATTTCCCGAATATCATATAAGTTAATGAGCATAAATCATGCAAATCACGCTCGAAATTCCCGACAACATCGCCAATCAACTACAACTACAACCTGCCAACATTTCCCGCCGTTTTTTAGAACTTATCGTGGCTGATAACTATCGGAAAGGACACATTGGAGCCGCCCAAGTGCGCCAGATGCTCAACTTCTCATCCCGGTGGGAAACTTATGAATTTCTAAAGCGTGAAAAAGCCTACTTGCCTTACACGGAAGATGATTTAGAGCAGGATTCACAAGCGATTCGCAATGTTTTATCCCAAGAATGATTATTGTCTCCAATACCTCCCCAATCAACTACCTCATCTTGATTGGTTACATCCATCTTTTGCCCGAATTGTTTCAACAAATCATTATTCCCCAAGCCGTTTACCGCGAATTGTCCGATGTCTCTGCGCCCTCACCTGTCCAAAATTGGATTGCCACTCCACCTGATTGGCTCAAAATCCAGTCTGTTAACCAACCTTCGGATACAATTCTTGATCTACTCGATCCCGGAGAACGAGCCGCTATTATTCTAGCCCAAGAAATCAACGCAGATTTACTGTTACTTGATGATATGAAAGCAAGGCGTACCGCGACAGAAAGAGGGTTTGCCATTACGGGTATCTTAGGAATTCTAGATCAAGCAGCAACGATGAAATTGATCGATCTACCTGTTGCTGTTCAAAACCTTCAGAATACATCCTTTTGGGCTTCGGACAACTTGTTTCAAAAGTTGTTAGATAAACACTCCTATTTTTGAGAGAAAAAGCTTTATAAAAAGAACGAGGCTTTGGGAGAATTTGAGTTTAAACGTGAAAAGTGTGTTATTTTACGTTATTTAGTCACACATTAAAACTATTAGGATTGTGGGATTGAGTCAAGATTCGGCTATCTCTACTCGCCAAATCGGGTGATTGGTCTGATAATTGTTGAGTAATATAAAGAAAAAGCTAAAATAGGGAACTGTATCCGAGCCACTATTTTTTTGTAAACACTAGAACGAGAGGGAGAAGCCTAGCCGTGTCTGTGGAAACGATTGAAAAGCGTTCAACATCAACCGTTCGGAAACCCGCACCTCGCTATCGTGTTTTGCTCCACAATGATGATTTCAACCCGATGGAATATGTGGTGCAAGCCTTGATACAGACGGTGCCGAGTCTGACTCAGCCGCAAGCGGTCAATATTATGATGGAAGCGCATAACTCAGGAATTGCGCTAGTCATTACCTGCGCTTTGGAACATGCAGAGTTCTATTGTGAAACGTTGAAGAATCAGGGCTTGACCAGTACGATTGAACCGGATGAATAGGGAAACGTAAGTCCTGAAGATTTTAAGACAAAACCTCCCGAAATTAGCTCAATACCCAGCATCTGTACGGCTGGGTTTGTTTGTTATTACCCTAGGGCTATTTTGGTTACCGTTAGCTACGCCAATCTACCTTTTAGTCGATGACTCAAACCTAGTCACCATTCTCACGATGGCGCTATTGTTTGGGGAATTTTTAGGGCTACTGCAAGTCTGGGGACGGTTCGTTTATGGAGAACCTCAACTGTTAAAGCAGTATGGGTTGTACTCCTCTCGGCGCAATGGAATAGACTTGCTCAATGGGTTAAGTATTGGGCTGTTGTTTACCCTAAGTTTGTTTGCGTTAGAGGGGGGATTAGGCTGGCTAACATTTCAACATCCTCCGGAACCATTGGGGCGGATTATTTTAGAAGGATTGGTTAGCGCCCTGGGTATTGGCTTAGCGGAGGAGTTAGTCTTTCGGGGTTGGTTATTGGATGAGTTGGAGCGAGACTATTCTCCTAAACTATCTCTTTGGGCAGATGCGCTAATTTTTGCCACACTGCATTTTCTCAAACCCCTCGCAGAAATTATTCGCACGTTACCAGGATTTCCCGGATTAGTGCTGTTAGGATTAACCTTAGTTTGGGCAAAACGAGGACAAGGGCGTTTGGGTTTACCCATTGGGTTACATGCGGGGTTGGTTTGGGGCTATTACATGATTAATGTGGGACAATTGGTGCAGTATTCGGGTGAAGTGTCTCCTTGGATAACTGGAGTAGATGGTAACCCGATCGCGGGAGTCATGGGGTTAGCCTTCTTGATGGTGCTAGCTGTGTGGATCAGGGCGCGGGCTGTGAATTAAGCGATCGCGCCCTAGTACCCCAGTTCCTCCTATTCTATGCCCGTCCGTTAATCATCATCTATATCATCATCTTCATCGTCATCATAGTCATTATCATCGGCACCCATCAATTCAGTGATTTCCTCTTCATCATCGTCGCTCTGCTTCTCGCTCGGATCACGCGCCAGCAAACGATTCGTTGTTTCTAACCACTCTAAAACTGAGGTTTCACGGGGAACGGAAATCACTGGAGCCAGTTGCTCACGAGATTCTTCACGCAAAGAAGGATTATACATAATTAATTTCAGTAAGTCGATAAAAATGATACCATATTTAACGGTGGATTGTCAGGACGACAGATGGTTAGCAAAGCCACGTTATTAGAAGCGATCGCGGGAAAAAATCGGGGGTTGTTGGCAACGGACACTGAAAAAACAGCAATTTTGGCAGCCGTTGCCCAATTAGAAGACCGCAACCCCACGCCACGTCCACTGGAAGCGCAGGACTTACTGGAAGGGAACTGGCGATTACTCTACACAACCAGTAGCGATTTGTTAAACCTGGGTCGGTTTCCCCTGTGGCAATTGGGTCAAATTTACCAATGTGTTCGCACCGCCGACGCGAAAATTTATAACATTGCCGAGATTTCCAGTTTACCTTACTTAGAGGGAATTATCAGTGTAGGAGCGCAGTTTGAACCCGTTTCTCAACGCCGTGTCAATGTCAATTTTGATCGGTCGGTTGTTGGATTAAAACGCTTAATTGACTATAAATCTCCGACTAACTTTATCCAGCAAATTGAAACGGGTAAAAAATTTAAGGCGCTTGATTTTAACATTGAAAGTCGAGAGCAACGGGGCTGGTTGGAGATTACTTATCTCGACGAAAATCTGCGGATTGGACGAGGGAATAAAGACAGTGTATTTGTCCTTAGCAAACCATGAATGCTCAAAGTACGGCGGTTTCCCTAACTCGCTTATCCCAAGGACAACTCAATCTGTTAGAAACCTGTCCGCGTAAATTTCAATATATTTATGTGGATCAGTGCGGAAGTCCTGTTTCACCGGAACAACAAGAACGGTTGACGTGGGGAAGTTACTTTCACCTGTTAATGCAACAACGAGAACTGGGATTACCGATAGACTCGTTACTGAAGGATAATCCCCAACTCAATCATTGGGTGACAGCGCTCATGGATGCAGCACCAGAGGTATTTGCCCGTGATGCTCAAACCTTTCGGGATGCTGAACATTGTCGCACGGTAACGATGCAAGGTTATTTACTAACGGTTATTTACGACTTATTTATTGAAGACGAAAAAAGCGCCCAAATTCTCGACTGGAAAACTTATCCTCTACCGACAAATCGTCATCGGTTAGCTAAAGACTGGCAAACGCGCTTATACCGATATGTTTTGGCGGACACCAGTGATTATTTGCTTGAGCAAATTTCTATGACGTACTGGTTTGTTAAGTCTCAACCCCGTCCCCAATGTATTACGTTTGCCTATGATAGAGTACAACATGAAAAAACGAGAGCGGATTTAACTGAGTTGCTGACTCGGCTATCCGGATGGTTACACCGCTATCAAAATGATCATATCCCGTTTCCCCAAGTTCCCATATCATCGGGTAAATGCGGTAACTGTAGCTTTGCGGTGCGCTGTCAGCGAACTGGGGAAAGTGAGGTTAGCCAAGATAATTTATTACCCAATTTGACTGATATTGAGGAAGTATCGATTTAAAGGGAACAGTTATCAGTTATCAGTTATCAGTTATCAGTTATCAGGTAAGGTATAATTCTAAGTTAACTTCCCCAATCTTCCCCTGCTTCCCCAGCTCCCAGACGTAGCATGCTACGTCTCTACATGCTTCCCCTGCACCCAGACGTAGCATGCTACGTCTCTACATGCTCCCCCTGCTCCCCTCCGCCCCCCGACTCCGCCACATCAAGGGTGATTCCGGATAATGGTTCGTTTATTAGTAGGTATAAACATAAAGCCCTCTAACTTGACGAAGTATTGGGGGTTTTAAGACTAGCGGAACTAACGATGATCTAATGGTGCAAGATCTAATGGGCTAAACGATTGTAATCACTCTATTGAAGAAATAAATGAGTATTGCATCTCGTACCAATAATTACTAAACCAGGCTTCAGCTTCTACCTATTTACATCCAGCTCTAATTTTTCTAGAGGCTGGAACAAAACTGTTTGTAAATCGGTAAGGGTTATAACTTCAATGATTACAACCAATATCTGGCTGGTCTTTACTGTTTACCTGATTTATGCGTTAATTAGTATCCCACTCTTTTTTATGACATCGGGCGGCTGGATGTCAATTTTTTTCTACATTGCATTTGCGGGATTGTTTTACATCACCACAACAATATTTTTGTTTTTTAGTGCAACGGCTCGGACAGCAAAGAGACGCACAAAGGTAAAAATAAAGGGGAGTTTTTTGCCAAAAATTATTGGACTGCAAACGTTTGTTATTCTATTTAATTACGGAACCTGTGGCGATACTATCTGCTATCAAGGATTTTTGCCTAATCTTTTGGAAGAAGCGAGTTTTCCGGTTATTTTTACACCCCCCTTTGTGGTCGTTTTACTTGCCCTTTTGTTGTATTTAGCGTTTTTGTCGATGTTTTTATTGGATGTGGCTTAAGGTAATAGAGAGCGGGGGGAGCGGGGGAAGCGGGGGAAGCGGGGGAAGCGGGGGAAGCAATGTAGAGACGTAGCATGCTACGTCTGGGAGCTGAGAGAAAAAACTAGAGGTATAATTCTATGGAGGTTATCTAAAGAGAAGACGAGATGAAACTAGGAATCGGACAGTTAACGAATAGCTTACTGTCTTTATTCCTGAAGTCAAACTGTCCATTATGCGATCGCGCTACGGATGCTACACTGTGCCAATACTGTCAGCGTCAGTTACAGCGCTGTCAACTCAAGCATCCGAGTCAATTTTGGCAAGGGGAGTTACCCGTGTTTGTTTGGGGACATTATGGGGGTGTGTTGAAACGGGCGATCGCGGCGCTAAAATATGAGAATCATACCCAGTTAGCTCGTCCTTTGGGATTCTGGTTGGGGGAGGCGTGGCTAAAATCGACGGCGGCGCAGCAGAGGAAAAAGTTAACGGTGATTCCGATTCCGATTCACCCCAGCAAACGACAACAACGAGGATTTAATCAAGCTGAACTCCTTGCCAAGAGTTTTTGTCAATTTACAGGGTATCAGTATCACCCCCACGGTTTAGAACGGGTTCGGGAAACTGAAGCCCAGTTTGGCTTATCGGCAAAAGAGCGATCGCAAAATCTCACGGAGGCGTTTGCTATGGGTAAGCGCTTTGGCAAAGGTTCACATCAT
>JGI12048J13642_10457528_pt1 | contig 13475 bp, 9 predicted proteins | sample ElkSlonscriptome_16_FD_13642 | JGI IMG/M metagenome (IMG submission 13642) | reverse complement strand
CCTGTAAGGAGGATGAAAAACTGCATGGGGATTTTGAGCACCGCATTGAACATCAATCCCATTCTGCTTTCCTTTACCGAAGCTCCGCCAAGGTATCGCTGCACTTGTGATTGATCAGTTCCGAAATAAGATAGCGCCAAGAAAAATCCACCGGTGATGCCCGACCAGAATGTATAGCGCTTGTTCCAATCCAAGCTGAAGTCGATGGCTTCTGTCTTGCCCATTTTTCCTGCGAGTTGAAGGCCATCCAGAAAACCGACTCCATTCGGAAGGTTGTAAATAATGGTGGCAAATGCCACGGCCATACCGATAAGGATTACCCCCATTTGCCACTTTTGTGTTAAGCTGACAGCCTTCGTACCACCCGAAACGGTGTAGATGATCACCAGTATTCCTACTACGATGATGGTGATGCTGAGATTCCAGCCGAGTACTGAAGACAAAACGATGGCAGGAGCGTAAATGGTTATTCCCGCCGCCAATCCGCGCTGTACCAAGAATAAAAATGCTGCGAGCATACGACTCTTGAGGTCAAATCGTTTTTCCAAATACTCATAGGCCGTGTAAACCTTGAGCTTGTAGTAGATCGGGATGAAAACCGCGGATACCACAATCAGGGCAAATGGCAAGCCTAAATAATTCTGGACGAAGGCCATTCCCGACTCGTATGCTTGCCCCGGCGTACTCAAAAATGTGATGGCGCTGGCTTGGGTGGCCATTACCGAAAGGCCGATGGTGGCCCACTTCATGTCCTTGTCGCCAAGAAGATAGCCTTCTATGTTTTTGTTCTTTCGGGTTTTGTACGTACCGTAAGCGACGATGAACAAGAGGGTTCCGCCCAAAACGAAATAATCAAGTACCGTCATGAAGTGTACTGGGTGAATAGGTACATGAAAAGGCAGAATACCACGAAGAAGGCCACTACCAAAAGGTAGACCTTCTTCCAGTTGGTATGGCTCACGGGCTTATTCCCTTCCTCCATCCTGTGTCTGTGACAAGGCTAAGATATTTGCAAGAAGTCTGTAGGCACCGGAAACGCCTGCGGGTAATTCTCTAAAAAAGGAGATGCCGGAATAGATGAAATAACCCTCTCCATAAGGTGCCACGATAAGCCCCCCATTTCGGGAAGGCTCTTCAGGATCAGACCAACCCAATATCGGCACGAAATTATCATCCCATTGGCCGGCAAAATATAATCCGCGTTCCTGAACCCAGCCGTCGAAATCTTCAGTTGAAATTTGATTGGGACGATTTAGGACAGGATGATCAGGAGCTAAAAATTCAGGCTGCGCATATTCATCCGTCACCCGTTCTCTGGAAAGTTCAAATGAATAAGGCCCGATTTGACCTTCCTTCAAGCCTCGACTTGTGTTGTACTGCACCAGCCAGGTACCGCCGTTTTTCACGTACTCATTCAAAGCACTCTGAGCAAAACTCAAATCCTCTCTGGTGTTATAGGCTCTGATTCCAGTCACAATGGCATCGAAGCGATCAAAGTTTCCGCTGATCAGATCATCATCTTGAATGATCTCTACATCGTAACCTACCGCGCGAAGATATTTTGCCACTTCATCGCCGGGACCTTCGATGTAGCCCACCTTGGAGATACCTCCTAAGTCGAGATCGACAGGAACAATCTTCACGTTTGAGGGAGAAAGCTCGATTTGATTCGGAATATGATCGTATTGAATAACCCGAAGATTCTGAAGTTTCATAGGAGACTTTCCCTCTTCTAGAAATTCCAGACCGATTAATCCACGTGTAGGATTAGCTTCGGGTTTGATTTCAAATCTTAGAATTTTGGTCTCACCCGCCGATGAGAAATCCAGCTTAATTTCTTTGGGAATGCAGGTCCAACCTTGAGGCGGTACAGGTCTTAACACTCCTGATAGTTTTTCGATATGCGATTGAGCCTTTACGGTAATTTCCTTAGCGACATCGCCTGCCGCCACAATGGTATTTTCATCAAATCCTGCGGTAATTTCGGGGACGATATATACGGGGCTGTAAAGCACCGCTTTTGCAGGATCTACCGTTTTTTGAACCACTTCGAGAGGAGTAGTAAAGGAATAATCTCCAACTTTTAGTCTTACGTCGAAAACCAAACTCGGGTCATTTTCAGGTTTCCCCAAATTCTCATAGCCATCTACTACATAGGTATTCTTAAATTCTCGATCCAGCCAATAAGGGTTGCTGTAGTCGGCGTCTTCACTGATTTTAAGAATCGCTTCCGCGAAGTAGTAATCGTTTTTATTGAGCTTAACGTTGGGCAAGTCCGAAAAACCTGAGCCACTTATCTTAACTAGATTCGCCGGTGTGTCACCGACTTTGTTGATTTTGATTTCAACTGATATGTTCGAGCCTGGAACGATCAGAAATTCGTCGGTTGTAGCTTCCATCTCAAATCCGGCAAACTTGAATAATAGCTTTTCGAGTTCCTTGATCTTCCGTTTAGTCAAAGAGGTTGAGTCAGCCTCATTGAGTTTTTTGAGGGCATCGATAATTCCGGCAATACTTTGTTCGGGATGGTTGAAATCAAAATTCGAAATGATTTGATTGAGAATGTCTCCCACTTCGGGAATTTCAGTGTTTTCCCAACCCATAGATACACCGGATAGAATTCCTTTGTCATCGGTAATCTTGTCTCCCTTAACGTACTGCAAAAATTCGGTTTGATTTCCCATCGGGTAATCTGAACCAAATCCTTGGCTCTTGTGCTCGCTTCTTGCGCGTGCCGCTATCTGAGCGTAAGACTCGCCCAATAATGTATTGTACTCACCCACATTAATGGTGATAAAATCGTCTGAATTCTTAGCCCGTTCTTCAAGATCTTTCACCCACCAAGAGCTCGTGTTGAAATAGAGTCTTTTCGGTTGCCAGGTTTCAACATACTCCAACTGTTCAGGAAAGGCATTGGGGTCGGCTGCCAAATCAAATACTTCTTGGGCAACAATGGCACTTGCCTCGTGATGACCGTGGCCCGCATAATTGTCAGGAGGGAATCGCGTGACCATGACATCGGGACGAAACTTTCTGACCACCCAAACGGCATCTCTCAAGATTTTTTCCTTTCCCCATTTCTCGAAAGATTCCACAGCGCTTTTGGAATATCCAAAATCAACGGCTCGGGTGAAAAACTGCTCACCTCCATCGATATCACGGGCCGCCAGCAGCTCCTGCGTTCGTAATATTCCGATTGACGAGCCAATCTCGGTTCCGATCAGGTTTTGTCCGCCATCTCCTCTCGTGAGCGAAAGGTAGGCAGTTCTGGCATGTAGTTCATTTTCAAAATAGGAGATGAGCCTCGTATTCTCATCATCAGGGTGGGCGGCCATATAGAGTATGGAAGCCGTATTTGATGCTTTGAGCAGTTCGTGGTAAAGTTCTGAGGAGGATTCCCTTTCGGGAAACTGTGCATTTGCGCTAAGAAGAAGGAGTGAAAAGAGTCCGGACAGAATAAGTCTCATGAAAGATTTTTTGCCTTTTGTGGCAAATATAACCGGAACTTATGGGCTTGGTTTAATAGGGGCGAGGGTCAGCACAAAACTTTTTGACCCATTCTTGACTTTCTCCGCTTTGCAATGCTTCGAAAAGCTCTTCGGGACTCAGCGTATTAAAAGTAGAGATCTCGGAATCGAGTTCTTTTTGCAAATTCTCTAATTCCGTTTTAAATGATTCGACCGTAACATAATATGTTGTTGAGCAAGAGTCGGCTCTTCGACTTACTGAGTAGGTTTCGTACATAAGGTTAACTGAGGCATTAGCAGGCAACCGACTTAAATCCTCAGCGCTTAAGTCTTTTTCTGAGATACCGTGTTGATTAACAGAAATCACGGTTTTAGTCAATTTTTCGCACGTCGAGTTTTCATCAGACTCACAAGCGAATTCACAGTATTCGTATGAGGGATCAACTATGAATCGTAGGGTATCCAAGTGGCTTTCGGAAACTTTTTCGACAACGTAAGTTTCGTGGTCGCTCATGAGATTTGCCGCCTTGTCGTTTTGAACTTGGCTATACGCCAAAAACCCACCGGAAACCACTAGAGTGACCATCAAAATGAACAGTGCTATATGACCGAGTTCTTTTTTCACAACATAAAGAAAGTTAATTCATCACTAATTGGATTAAACTATATCACAAAAGGTGCCAAAAAGTGTTAATCGGTCGAGATAAAACGATAAAAGGGGTGCATTTATTTCTTAGACCATTTTTCTATAGTAAAAGAATAGTCATGTCGCTCATCTTTCGGGTGGTCGGATAAGACTTCTTTTTCCCACTCCACTTCGTCAAACTCGGGGTAAAAGGAATCTGCATCAAACGATTCATGTACGCGGGTGAGGTACATGATATCCACCAGGTCCTTTTCCAGAGCCAGTTTATAGATCTGTCCCCCGCCGATCACAAAAACATGTTGATGCCCTTCAGATTTGCAGAACTCAAGTGCTTTTTCAATCGAATTATAAATCAGCGCTCCTTCGGCTTGATAATCGTCCTTTCGAGTCAGCACAATGTTGATTCGTTTGGGAAGCGGGCGATACTTGTGCGGAATGCTTTCGAAATTCTTCCGACCCATAATCACCACCTTGTTCAAGGTGGTTTCTTTAAAGAATTTCATGTCATCGGGAAGACTCCATATCAGATCATTGTCTTTTCCGATGGCGCGATTTTCGGCAATGGCTGCAATGGAATAAACGGTCATACGGCTACCGGTGCTTTGATATGCGGATGTGGATTATAGTTTTCGAGTTTGAAGTCTTCGAAGGTGAAACCAAAAATATCATTTACCTCGGGATTCAATTTCATTTCAGGCAGAGGTCGAAGATCACGACTCAATTGCTCCTTCACCTGATCAAAATGATTAGAATAGATGTGTGCATCCCCAAAAGTGTGAACGAAATCTCCCGGTTTCAAATCACATACTTGGGCTATCATGAGTGTAAGCAAGGCATAAGAGGCTATGTTGAATGGGACGCCAAGGAAAGTATCGGCACTTCTTTGGTAGAGCTGACAACTCAATTTTCCATCTGCCACATAAAACTGAAATAAGGTGTGACAAGGTGGCAGGGCCATCTCGTCTACGAAAGCAGGATTCCACGCACTGACGATGTGTCTTCTGCTGTAAGGGTTCTTTTTAATATTATTGATCAAATTGGAGATCTGATCAATTTTTTCACCTTTGGGCGACGGCCAGCTTCTCCATTGATAGCCATAGACAGGACCCAGATCTCCATTCTCATCGGCCCATTCATCCCAAATGCGCACACCGTTTTCTTTGAGGTAGGCAATGTTGGTATCACCTTGAAGAAACCACAGTAATTCATGAATAATACTCCGCAGGTGAACTTTTTTGGTGGTAACCAATGGGAAGCCTTCGGATAAATCAAAGCGCATTTGGTATCCGAAAATACTTCGAATGCCTGTTCCCGTTCTATCGGGTTTGTCCACACCATTTTCCATGATGTGTGTGAGTAGATCGTGGTATTCTTGCATATTTTAATTGGACTGAATGTCAAAATTACTAAGCCTTTTGCCAAAAGTCAGCAAATCAGATGCGCTACTTTTCCAATGTTTTCAACGATCGTCTTCATCATTTTTTTTACTGCTCACTAATACTTCGAAAAAATGCATTTGTGAAAGCTCCACCTTACATTAATGAAGTCAGGTTTTTTTTACTTTAGCCGCCTTCATATTGTGCTTTTTTGAACCGAAGTATTTTTTAAAAAGCTACAATTTCCTGTTTCTATTGTGTTTGCTCTGCAGACTAGCTTCACAAGGGGTAGGCTTACCTTTATAGATGCCATTGACATGAATACACGTTTGTTCTCAATTTTGATGATCACATTTTCGGGCATTTTATTGCCGGAGAGTATGTCTGCACAGGTCTTAGATCCTTCACAAAATGTCGAGCCACTGCAAGGATTTAGTGTAAGTTCGTTGATGCGCGGTATGATTGGAATGGTGGTGCTTGTAGCTATTGCTTGGGTGTTTAGCACTAACAGAAAAGCAATTGCCTGGCGTGTGGTAGGAATTGGACTTGCCATACAACTGTTGCTTGCTATCGGAGTTCTTCAAGTGCCTGTTGTTCAATACTTTTTTGAATTTGTAGGCGGGCTTTTTGTTAAGGTGCTTGATTTTACCAAGGCCGGCTCTACTTTTCTAATGGGCGATTTAATGGACGTAGAGTCTTATGGCTACATATTCGCATTTCAGATATTGCCTACCATCATGTTTTTTTCGGCGCTTACGAGCGTATTGTTCTACTTGGGTATCATTCAAAAGGTGGTATACGGCTTGGCTTGGTTTATGACCAAAACCATGCGTCTTTCAGGTGCTGAAAGTCTCTCAGTCGCGGGTAATATTTTTTTAGGTCAAACTGAATCTCCTCTTCTTATAAAAGCCTATTTGGAGAAAATGACAAGGTCTGAAATATTGCTGGTAATGATCGGAGGTATGGCTACCGTAGCCGGCGGTGTGTTGGCGGCCTACATTGGATTTTTGGGGGGAGAGGATCCTGTCATGCGCCGTGAATTTGCCAAACACTTGCTGGCCGCATCCGTTATGGCCGCACCCGGAGCTGTTGTAATATCAAAAATTCTTATTCCTCAAACTGAAAATATTGACCGTGAGATTCATGTGTCGCAAGAAAAGATCGGAAGTAATTTTCTCGACGCCATGTCTCGGGGTACCACAGAGGGTCTTAATTTGGCTTTGAATGTGGGTGCCATGCTACTGGTCTTTTTCGCATTCATCGCAATGTTCAATAGCTTGTTTGGTTGGTTTGGCGACCTTACCGGACTCAATGCCATCATCGCCGAAGCTACCGCGGGTAAATATGAAGGCCTTTCCTTGGAGTTTATTTTAGGCTATACATTTGCTCCTCTGATGTGGGTTATAGGTGTGGCTTCGAGTGATATCACCCTCGCCGGTCAGCTCTTGGGTGAAAAGATTATCGCTTCAGAGTTTGTAGGCTATACCAGTTTGGCCAAATACAAGGCATTGAGCCCGGATGCCGGTGGTTTTGCCTTTCAAAAGTCTGTATTTATCAGCACATATATGCTCTGTGGTTTTGCCAATTTTGCCAGCATTGGTATACAAGTCGGTGGAATAGGTTCACTAGCTCCCGGCAAGCGCTCCCTACTGTCAAAATATGGCATGCGTGCTTTACTTGGAGGGACCCTCGCTTCGCTACTTTCTGCTACTATAGCAGGAATGATATTAGGGTGATCGAGGCGATTATGAAATTTCGCAGAACTTTAAAACTATCGAGAATTAAAGTATTACCGGAATGTTACTTCTTCGATCTGCGGTTTATTTCATCCCGAATTTTCGAGGCCTTCTCGTAGTCCTCTTTTTCCAAGGCCTCCTGTAGCAGCTTCTTTAATTCAGAAATACTGCCTAGGTCTTTGGGATCAGTAGGAGCAGAGCCGGATTCTATTTTGATTTCTTCCTTTGACTCTCCTTCATTCGTCTTTAAGTCATCATCATCTTCATCGATAATGATACCCGCAGAGCTAAGGATAAAATCGTGCGTATAGATTGGTACTTCGCAGCGAAGAGCTAAAGCTACTGCATCACTTGATCTGGCATCTAACTCCACCTCTTTGCCATCCTTAATGCACATGATTTTGGCGAAGAAAATTCCTTCGACCAAGTTGTGTACGATTACTTCATTGACCTTAATTTCAAAACTGTCAAGAAAACTCTTGAATAGATCGTGTGTGAGCGGACGACTGGGCGTCATTTGCTCTAAAGGAATAGCAATGGCCTGAGCTTCAGCGCCACCAATGATGATAGGCAAACGTCTGTTTCCGTTTTTTTCTTTAAGAATCAAGGCATAGGCTCCCGTTTGGGTTTGGCTATACGATAATCCTACAACTGAGAGCTCTATTTTATCCATTGGCCGGTTGGTCCGTTTAAGCTTTGCGCAAAAGTAGTTCCCTTAGGAGGGAAATCAAAACGGCCTTGCGGCCGTTTCGTTTCTTTAAAATTACAAAAATATACCGGTCCGTTTAGTTGGACGCTTTGAATTTCTTCACGGCTTCGGTGAGACGGGGCAGTACTTCAAAAGCATCTCCAACTACTCCGTAGTCGGCTGCCTTAAAGAACGGAGCTTCCGAATCGGTGTTGATAACTACGATTGTTTTACTTCCGTTTACTCCGGCCAAGTGCTGAATGGCCCCTGAAATACCGGCAGCGATGTAAAGATTCGGACGAATGGCAATTCCCGTTTGCCCCACGTGTTCGTGGTGTGGTCGCCAGTCCATATCAGAAACGGGCCGAGAACAAGCTGTGGCCGCGCCTAATGCACCCGCAAGTTCTTCCACGATTGCCCAATTTTCAGGACCTTTCAAGCCACGTCCGGCTGAAACAACCAATTCTGCCTCCGGTAATGGAATTCCTTCACCTCCGAGCGTGCGCATTTCTTTCACTTTAAGTTTTCCTTCGGGAAGAGAAGGACTAAATTCTTCGACGGTCGCCGACCCATCAGATTCTGAAACTTGAATGCTGTTTGGCAACAAGCTCAAGATCTTCACATCCGTTTTAATGCGGTATTTGGCAAAAGCCTTACCTGAAAATACATTATTCGAAACGGTCATTGAATCACCATCCATTTCGGGTAGAGCCGTGGCTCCTGCTACCAATCCCGCTCCGATTTTTGCCGAAAGGCGCGGGGCAAGGATTTTTCCGGTAGGGTCAAAAGAGAAAACAATTACTTTGGCTCCTTCGGCTTTTACGGCTTCTGCCACCAATGCTGAAAGCGACTGATCGTTGTCTTCTTTTATGGCTTTGTTAATTAAAACCTTCGAGGCTCCGTATCGTCCCAGTTTTTCGAGTTGATCGTTACTTACATCGCCGTAGGTTAAGACCGTTACGGTCGACGAAATTTTATCGGCAATTTGCTTGCCGTAGTATATGGCTTCGGGGGCTGCTTTGGTAATTTCGCCACCTCGTGCATCTGCAAAAACAAGTACTGACATCTTATATCGTGTGTTTTGGTTCTTAAATTACTTTGGCTTCGTTGTGGAGTAGTTTTACCAGCTCATCCATATTCTCAGGATCGATGAGTTTTACATCTCCTTTTTCTGCCGGAAGGCTAAATTCTACCACTTCCGTCAAAGCAGGTGAATCTGTTGGCTCGACCACATTGAGTGGTTTGGTTCGGGCCGCCATGATTCCCCTCATATTCGGGATGCGCTGCTCGGCCATTCCTTTGGCACAACTTATTACCATCGGTAGCTCACCTTCCAGAACTTCGATTCCCCCTTGTGCATCGCGCTCTATAGTCGCTGTCGTTCCTTCCAATTCCAGTTTGGAAGCGATCGACACATAAGGCATATCGAGCATCTCGGCTACCATTCCACCTACTTGTGAGCCGTTGTAATTTATCGTTTCTTTCCCCAGAAGGATGAGGTCATAGCCTTGATCTTTCGCATAATCAGAAATTTGCTTGGCTACAAAATACGCGTCAGTAGGCTCGGCATTTATGCGTACGGCATCATCTGCGCCTATGGCCAATGCTTTTCTGATTATCGGGTCGTGATCGGCACCGCCTACGGTTATTGTGGTCACGGATCCGCCATTTTTTTCCTTCAGTTCCAGCCCTCTCACCAAGGCGTACCACTCATCGTAGGGATTTACGATAAATTGAACTTTATCCTCATTAAATTTCGTGTTATTGTCTGTGAACGAAATTTTTGTGGTGGTATCAGGGGCCTTACTGATTCCGACAAGTATTTTCATAGTTCTGAGTTTTTATTTTCAATAAATGGTGCGCAAAAATAACAGAATCCTCTGATAAAGAAGGTCTGCTTTGCACTGAGCAAAGGTATGCATGCATAACAAAATGACCAAAAAAAGGTTGACTAGATCGGTCTTCATTGGCCTGAAGAGTACTACACCGGTCGAGCAGTCATTTCATTAGGGGAGTTTTTTTGATAGTCCGTAGCATTTATTGCTAAATTTGGCCCTCGATTTTTATAGCCATGAGAGAAATTCAATTCAGAGAAGCAATTAGTGAAGCCATGAGCGAAGAGATGCGACGTGATGAACGTGTATTTCTAATGGGTGAAGAAGTAGCCGAATACAACGGGGCCTACAAGGCGAGTAAAGGGATGTTGGATGAGTTTGGTGCCAAAAGGGTTATCGATACGCCGATCAGTGAACTCGGATTTACCGGCATTGCCGTAGGGGCAGCCATGAATGGCTTGAGACCCATCGTGGAATTTATGACGTGGAATTTTGCCATCCTTGCGGCTGATCAGATTATCAACTGCTCGGCCAAGATGCTTCAAATGAGTGGTGGACAATTTGGTTCGCCTTGCGTATTTCGCGGACCAAACGGACCTGCGGGTCAGTTGGCTGCTACGCATTCGCAAAGCTTTGAAAGCATGTATGCACACGTGCCCGGGCTGAAAGTCGTAACTCCTTCTAATCCATACGATGCGAAAGGCTTATTAAAATCAGCCATTCGCGATGATGACCCTGTACTTTTCATGGAGTCGGAAAAGATGTACGGCGACAAGGGAGAAGCCCCCGACGGAGAATACCTCATTCCTCTTGGAGAAGCCGATGTGAAAAGGGAGGGAACGGATGTAACCATCGTCTCTTTCGGAAAGATCATGAAAGTGGTGCTCGAGGCGGCAGAGCAATTGGCTAAAGAAGATATCAGTGCTGAGGTAATTGATCTCAGAACGATCAGGCCGATGGATACGGCTACCATAATTAAAAGTGTAAAGAAGACCAACCGCTTGGTGATCGTGGAAGAAAGCTGGCCGGTGGCTTCGATTTCTTCAGAGATTTCGCATAGGGTTCAACTTCACGCCTTTGATTATCTGGACGCTCCCGTAAAACGGGTTACTCTTGCTGACACGCCTTTTGCCTTTGCAGTTCCACTTATTAACGAGTCTTTGCCCAACGTGGAGAGAACCGTCAAGGCTGTAAAAGAGGTTAGCTACTCCGTTAAATAATTCTTAGGATTTTCATACGGTTTCATTTCGATTGTGTCTAATAGATGAAAAAGTCTATTTTTGCCCCCCGAAATTGAAAAAACTTCATACCAATGAATAATATTTTATACGCAGCTCCCCTGCTTGCAGTGGTAGGTTTAATTGTAATGGCTTTAAAGGCTACATGGGTCAATAAGCAGGATGCAGGCAACGATCGAATGCAGAAACTAGCAGGCTACATCAAAGAAGGTGCTTTGGCTTTTCTGAAGGCGGAGTATCGAATGCTTGCAGTGTTTGTTGTGATTGCAGGAATTCTTTTGGGAGTAGTGTCAATGCTCGTCGAAACGACACATTGGTTCATCGTTATTGCCTTTGTGATTGGCGCTGTTTTTTCAGCGATTGCGGGGAATATTGGTATGCGAATCGCTACGAATGCCAATGTTAGAACCACTCAAGCGGCGCGAACGAGCTTAAAACAGGCATTGAAGGTTTCTTTTTCGGCCGGTACCGTTATGGGTCTTGGCGTTGCGGGTTTAGCTGTTTTTGGTCTAAGTACGATTTTCGCATTACTCACTGCTTCTTTTATGGCGGAGAGCTACGACTATCTTCAAATGACCATTGTTCTTGAATCTTTAGCCGGTTTCTCTTTAGGAGCTGAATCGATTGCGCTTTTTGCGCGTGTAGGTGGTGGTATTTACACAAAGGCTGCTGATGTGGGTGCCGACCTCGTTGGAAAAGTTGAAGCAGGAATACCGGAAGATGATCCACGCAACCCTGCAACGATTGCCGACAATGTAGGTGACAACGTTGGAGACGTAGCTGGAATGGGGGCCGATCTTTTCGGATCTTACGTAGCAACTATGCTTGCCGCCATGGTTTTGGGAAATTATGTGATCAATGACCATACGGCCGGGGCCGGAATGGAAAACGGATTTGGTGGCATAGGCCCGATTGTCCTTCCAATTCTAATCGCAGGTTTAGGAATCATCTTTTCCATCATTGGAACCTTAGTCGTAAAGATCAAAGACGAAAATGCCAAAGAAAAAGAAGTCCAAAGAGCATTTAACATCGGGAATTGGGGCTCAATAATTCTAACGGGTATTTCTACTTACTTCATCATCCAATGGATGCTTCCTGAGACAGTGAGCATGACCTTTTTTGGTATTTTAGAACCCAAAGATATCTCCTCAAACGGTGTATTTTATGCGGTTGTGGTAGGATTAATTGTAGGTGGTTTGATCAGTTATTTGACGGAATACTATACTGCTATCGGTAAAAAACCGGTCAATACAATCGTTCAGAACTCATCTACAGGTGCCGCTACGAATATTATTGCAGGTTTGTCTCAGGGTATGATGTCTACCTTTTTCCCGGTATTGCTATTTGCGGCAGCCATTTGGGCTGCCTATTCTTTTGCCGGCTTTTATGGAGTAGCTATTGCTGCTTCAGCCATGATGTCTACCACCGCCATGCAATTGGCTATCGATGCTTTTGGACCGATAGCAGATAACGCGGGAGGTATTGCCGAAATGAGTGAGCTTCCGAGCGAAGTAAGAACACGTACCGATATCCTTGATACGGTAGGAAATACGACCGCTGCAACAGGTAAAGGATTTGCCATTGCTTCCGCAGCACTTACGGCATTGGCCTTATTTGCGGCTTACGTAACTTTTACGGGAATTGACGGGATAAACATCTTTAAGGCACCCGTTTTAGCTGCTTTATTTGTAGGGGCCATGATACCTGTTGTCTTTTCGGCTCTGGCGATGAGTGCCGTTGGAAAAGCTGCCATGGCCATGGTGAAAGAAGTTAGACGTCAGTTCAAAGACATTCCCGGCATCATGGAAGGGAAGTCCGAGCCTGAATACGATAAGTGTGTGGAGATTTCGACTCAAGCTTCGCTTAAAGAAATGATGCTACCCGGTTTATTGACGATTGTAACTCCTATTCTTATCGCATTCGGCACAAAACTTTTTACAGGGAGCAACGAGCTCGCTGCCGAGGTATTAGGTGGCTACATGGCAGGCGTTACCGTGTCAGGTGTAATGTGGGCGATTTTTCAAAACAATGCCGGTGGAGCTTGGGACAATGCCAAGAAGTCATTTGAAGCCGGTGTAATGATCGATGGCGAGATGACTTACAAAGGTTCGGATGCGCACAAAGCGGCCGTAACGGGAGATACTGTCGGAGATCCTTTCAAGGACACTTCAGGACCTTCAATGAATATCTTGATCAAACTGACCTGTCTGGTTGGTTTGGTGATTGCTCCGATTTTGGGTGGCGTTCACGGCGACCATTCGGGAACGGAAGGCGAGACGACGAAAGCAAGCATGGTGTCCACGGAAGTCGAAGGTTTATCAGGCGTATTCGAAATAACGCCGAGCAATTCAAATTTTGTTTGGATTGGCAAGAAGGTGACGGGTCAACATTCTGGGACCATTGATGGCTCGGGCCGTGCTACTTTCGATAATGGGAAATTAGTATCTACTGCTATTGAGATCGATATGAATACGATCAAAGTAACGGAT
>JGI12048J13642_10682540_pt1 | contig 13478 bp, 10 predicted proteins | sample ElkSlonscriptome_16_FD_13642 | JGI IMG/M metagenome (IMG submission 13642) | reverse complement strand
CTCTTTCCTTCGAGGTGTTCCCTGCCGGGCCACAACCGCTGTTTCCACCCAATAACTGGGTTGTTACGGATACGGTGCCGGCACTATGGGCCTCCATGGCCGATCCCTTTGCTGAGGAGACTGCGTTTCAGTTCGAGCTGGATACAGCCGCAGATTTCAGTTCTCCCTTTCGGAAAAAAAAGACCATCGTTGGTGGTAGTGCTGCGAAGTGGGAATTAGCGCATTTGCTGATGGAAAAAGATACAGCCTCTACCCTCTTTTGGCGTGTGTATTCGCCAGGCGACCCGCCCGGCAATCAAGCCTCTCGTAGCTTTACTTACCAACCCGGAGGAATCGGCACCTGGCAACAAACACACTCCCGGTCCTTTCGCGAAAATCAGCTGTCGGGCCTCAACATAGATTCAACTGGATGGAAGCTGACGAAAAGGCCCGTGGGCATTCTGGCTATGTCGGTGAGTGATGCACCGGTGAGTAACGACCGGTCACGCTTGTTTCTCGACAATGACAGCGTGGATAAGGTCCCCAATGATCAGGCCAGCTTTACGGTTTATACCTTCGACGAACAGGACCCTGACAAGTGGTCCCGAAAAATCTACGCCGTTGCGGAGCCGGGCGAACGCAAGAAATTGGTAACAGACCTGTCCGCCCTTCCCGTCGGGACCAATATCCTCGTACTCGGTTATGTCCGCAAAGGCTATTCGTATGACGTTGGCTCCTGGTCTGATCTTCGGACGTATCTGGAACGACAGGGGGCCACGCAACTAGCTCGCCTTGCCAAAGCGGGCAAGGCACCCTATGCCTTAGCCTATCGCAAAGGCGAGCAAGTACTCGGAGAAATACCCGTTCCCGATACACCGGCAACCCGTGCAAACCTGTTGTTCGATCTGCCCTTCCCGGTACAACGGGGTACGATGGTCAGTCCCCGCATTGGTCCGGCGCAACGCTGGGGGGCCGTATCGGTCATTATTGCCGATTCAATACCTGGTCAGGCAGAGGCCACTATTACCCTTTTGGCGAAAGCCACAGCCGGGGATACGCTACATTGGGGTACCTGGCCGGTACGGAATCGACGAACCCGCATCGACCTAAGCGAGCTCCGCGCTTCCCAATGGCCCTACCTAAACCTATTGTACGAAGCTAAAGCCCCGGTTCCCCGGCTACGATCCTGGACCGCAGACTACGAGCCAGCGACTGAAACAGTCCTGGCCGACCTTTCTCTGCCGGATACCCTTTGGCAGGGCCAACCGACTACTTTAACCGGCAATGTATTGGCTTTCCCACCGGACCGGCAGGGTGTTCCGGTGACTATCTCCTGTCGAACCAAGGGACAGGAAGTGCTTGTTTCGGATACGCTTACGGCACCAGGTCACTTAACCCTGCCCTTTCCCACAAATCAACATACCGGTGAGGTGCCTGTACGTATGCTACTGGAAGCACTGCATCCCAATTACCCGGAGTGGAACTCACGCAATAATCAGGCAAATAGATCCGTGTTTATCCGTCCGGATAATACGGCTCCGGTCCTCTTGGTAATCATAGATAACCAGGTGCCCGTTACCGATCAATTGGTAGATACCGAGCCCCATATCCGGATCGGGTTAGCTGACCAAAATCCATATGGTTTGATCAGCGATTCAAGTCTGCTGAATATGACCCTTACTCTTCCGGATGGTACCGGGTACCGAATTTCACCGGATCATCCCTGGGTACACCAGCAGCTGGTTGACGCGCCAGGAGATACGCTGGTATGGGAGTTCATGCCTCAATTCCACCATCCCGGGAGGTATAAACTAAAAATCAGCAGTCAGGATCGATTTGGAAACCAAACCAGTTCTGAAGTATCCTTTCTGGTGGGTCAACGGCAAGCACTACTATCCCTGCGACCCTTTCCAAATCCGTTTTCCCGGCGTGTACAATTTGCGTACACCTACCGTGGATTGAGTCCTGCCGCCGATTTCCGGTTGGTGATCGTGAATAGTCTGGGGCAAATCGTTCGGGATATTGAGGTAGCGGAATTTGGACCTTTGATACCGGGCATCCGGGTGTCCAACTGGTCTTGGGACGGGAAAGATGAGACTGGCAAAGTCGTGCCCGCCGGTCTTTATTGGTATCGGATAGTGTGGAACACTGATCGCCCCGTAGGTATGGAAAAAGCGGTACCAAGAGCCGGAGGGGTATTGATTAAGGTTGACTGACCATGGGGCTTACGCTATTGACAAGCCCGCGACCCCACAGTTCCACAACTCAAAAAGTAATAGTTCTGAGTGGGCTCTAGTCGATTCAGCCTACTCCTCGTCCGCAGTGGCTTCGACGCCCTGATACGGCTCCTTCACCCGTATCACCCGACAGGGGTTCCCTACCGCCACGGAATTAGACGGAATATCCCTGGTAACTACCGAGCCGGCTCCGATAATGACATTTTCCCCGATCATCAGGCCGGGTAAAATCACCGCATTGGCACCAATCCAGACATTGTCGCCAATATGTATGGGTGGATGGCGGGTTGCGTGTCGGTAGTCGGTCTCGACGTGGTTGGCAGTGACGATTACCACACCGGGAGCCATTCGCACATTATTCCCCAGGAACAGTCCATTAACGGCGTTTATGTATATCCCGGGAGAATCACCGGGGTCACACCAAATGCCCTTTTGGATACGGTCCGGATAATGAATGCGGGACGTAAAATGTACCGGCCACCGGGCGGCTCCGTTGTACCGCATGATCTTTTGCCAAAAGGCATACTTCCAGATCAGGTAAGCAAGAGGCTGATAACCTTCGCGAGGACGAACATATGCGGGGTACAACCAACGGACCAGGGGACTAAGAAGCCAGTGATCGAATCGGTACAATAGCGATTTATTACGCTGCCACATGGTCTTGTTTCAGGAGTTGAGAAAAACGATAGTGCAACCAAACGTAGCCCAGACCGACCCCCACCGAATAGCCTCCCACAAACACTTGAAAGGCCTGAAACACGAAGCCCAGCACCAGGCTGAACAAGGACCACCCCAACAGAAACCCATTAAAGATGAAGGTCCAATTCGTTTTTCGGAGCAGGGGAGCCAGTCCGCTGACGGGCGAGAAGCAGATTTTCCCGAGGTAACAGGGGAGTAACCCGACCAGGATGGGCCCAAGCCCTTGCCAATCGGGCTGCAACCTGGAATTTCCAACTATCAAGGCGATAATCAGCAAACACCAAAACGGAACAACCAGACTTGCCATCTGCTGAACGACCCGCCGGGCATCCACCCTGATCGCAGACCAATCACTCTGTTGCACCCACCCTTTTGATCGCCGTAGAAAGGGACTCCGATGTCCGGCCATCAGTGCCTGCAGGGGTTTTCCCAAAAGCTGTTGGGCCAAAAAGAAATGAGCTGCTTTTTTCGGACCGAAGCAGGGCAGAATGAGGAATGGTTGAATCTGTTGGGCCAGAAATTGTATACTCCGGCCTCCCAGATCGAGACAAACAACCGGCCAGTACGAACAAAGGGTGTTTAGCAAAAAACGGTCAACCTGTAAAGAATCGAGGTACCGGCAGCAAAAACAACCACCCAGAAAGCCCAGGGTCAACGCATAGCCTACCATCAATCCGCGGACGGGATCAATGAAAAAGCATGCGCCCTGCACCACCGCTATCAACATATACTGTTTTTGCCACAGCCTGCCAAGGTTTTTCCAATCACCATGGCGGGTGTACCATTCGTGCTGGATCACAAGTATCCCCTGCCCCCAAATGGCTAGCATTAACCACTCACTAGGGATGGAAAAGCTGTCGGGAAGCAGAAAGAGGTGCAATAGTCCCCCCATGAGCATGGTTAAAATGGTCACCACGATAAAGCAGCCGGAAAAGAGTCGATCGGCGACCTCTTCGTCGTCAGGCAACAGAAGAGCGATCTCGAATCCAAGGCAAGCCAGGAATCCACAAACATTAACCAGGCCCAAAAAAAGCGCAAAAGTCCCATACGCTTCGGCACCATACAACTGGCTATAAGAAAGGGTCGCCAGCCAAAGTATCGCTTGCCCGGTAAGGTGCCCGCGGAGCAGTACGGCCTGCCCCGCATTTTTCTTTCGAATCAAGAATAGTAGCTGTTTCATGGGGTAACCAGTCGTGGTTTAGGCACTGGCCAGACGACATCGCGTATATCCGCCAATTCCTCGCGACTACAGGGCACTTTTTCGTGGTTCGTCAGCCATCGCTGGTAGGCTTTACTGAGTTGACCGGCAATCCGGAGAGGAGGGTCAGCCGCCCGGCACCAATAAATGCCAGGGCGGGTTCCCAATAATTCAAACAACTCTTCGTCCCATCCGCGAATAAGCACCAGAATGGGTCGACGCGCAGCCAGGTATTCAAATAGCTTGCTCGTGAGGATTCCGGTCAGCTTTGGTGAAGCCCAGGTAATCAGGATATTGATCGCTGCCCTTCGCTGCATTTCCAGAGCATCCGCGTGTGAAACCATATTATGCGTATCAGACCAATCCTCCAGATAATACTTCGCGATACCCTTTTGCCAACAGGTACTATCCTTCCCGGCATATTGAACATGCAAATGGCGTGATTGCAACAGGTCATTATCGAGTGCATACCGAATACCTGCCAGTAGTGGCTGAGGATTCTGAAAAAGCGGATGGAGAGAACCCGTATACGACAAGGTGAATACGGATTGTTTGTCTCCCACGTCTTCGCGAACAGGCACACGTACACCATTGCGCACGACCCGCACCGGGCGCCTATAGCGTTTGAGTTCAGTCTGCAAACCTTTAGAAACCGTGGTCAGTTCATCCGCTTTTCGCAAAACCCGACGGTTGAGGGCATGTTGTAAGCGGGGCCACCAAACGGACTTGCGGACCGGATCCACGTGCAGATCCCGGTAATCGGCGGTCCAGTGCAGGTGTGGAAATCGCCGTTTAAGCAGATAGGCCAGCAGGTGGTCAATCAAAGGGCGATACGTCGATAACAGGTGCGTTATCTCCCCTTCGCGGATCAACCGACAGCCACGGACGTACCCATACAGCAGGTAGATCAGGCCACCATCGCCCAAGAAAAAACACCAGGGAAAGCTATTGGTAAGTCGTTGCAGTAACTGCCCCGGCCTCCATCGCATCCATCCTGCCGGGACGTAATTCCTGCCGGAGCCGAAGCGGGCCCGTAAACCCCGCCAATCGACCGTTGGAAGTGCAATCAGGTTTGGGCAGTAGGTTATCAGGGAAGAGTCGGTATCCAGATAGTACCTATTATCAGAGGTAAAAACCCATACCTGATCAAAGCGCGCACAAGCCTCTTGGTAAAAATCGTTCATACGGTGAGCTCCGGGTACTGCTACGGGCGGAAACTGGTAATAGATGAGTAATAATCGATCAGGCATGGATGGGTTGGATTGGGAGTGAGCAGATCTCGGTAATCGCACGCAGGTAGTAGTCAGCGACCTGGTCATCCCGAAAGAGCCGGGCAACTCGTTGGCGGGCAGCTTGTCCCATCCGGGCCAGGGTTTCCGGAGAAGCCGTCGCCGCCTGGCGGAGGGCGAAAGCCAGTTGCCGTGGTGATCGCGGAGTTACCCGCCATCCACACGACAGATCGATGGCCTCAGCACAACCCGCAGCAGAAGTAGTAAGGATAGGCCGCCCCACGGCCATGGCTTCCAAGACAGCCCGGGGCATGCCTTCGGAATAAGACGGAAGTGCAAAAAGGTGGCTATCGAGCAGATAAGGACGCACATCGAGCTGGTGTCCGAGGTATTTCACCAGTCCTTCACTTTCCCAGGTTCGGATATCCTGCGGAGGAATTGCCCGTGGATGGTCGGGCACCAATGGTCCCACCAGTGTACAGGAAATAGCCACCCCTTCTGCCCGAACGATCCGCAGGGCTGACATTAAATCCCGAATTCCCTTGGTCTCGATCATCCGGGCAATACAGGTAACTCGCAAAGGGCCGTGACCGGGTAAGGGGGCTTGTGCAAAATGCCGCACATCAACCCCGGAGCCGGGAACCACCGCTGACCGATCAACATGAACGATCCCCAACCGATGGAAGTACCTGCGATCATGCTGATTGTGGAAGAAGACCCTGGTTTTTTGCCGAAAGGCCATAAAATAGCCCCAACGCAATAGCAGACGCAGCCAGCCCCGCTGCATGAAGCCATGCCCTAAACCCGTTACCGTTGGTATACTGGGGATACCTCTTAACGAAGCCGCGAGGCTTCCGTAGATGTTGGGCTTAGCCGTAAAGTGAAGGACCACATCCGGGCGCAGGTCGCCGTAGTGCCGATACAATTCCTGAAAAAACAGCCTATCGCGATGTGCGTAGCGGGCGTAGGGTTGGAAATGCTGTAGCGGGATATACCGATCGTACAGGTGACTGGGGATACGCTCTACCCAGGTATCGAACGGGGCCAGTAACAGGATGCGCCATCCACGTTGACGCAGGGCACCCAACAGGGGTTGGCGAAAAAGGTACAAGTTCAAACCACCATTCGTTACCAGGGCAACGCAGGGCGTATTCGGAGGGATGAGATATCGGGTCATGACGCAGATTCTTTAGGTATTCAAAAGCCGGGCTTGCCGATTTGGATTGCCTTAAATACTACGTCAATGTACTGGGTTTCGGGCAATGCTTTTTTGGCAAAAGCCCGGAAAAGAGCCCCGATCTTATCACCATAAAATACTGTATATCAAAATACTAAAGCAATTAAAAAACCTTAACCCACTTGATCTCCTACCCTACAAATTTGCAAAAGTGTCATCCAATGGGGATTGGGCACACCCTAACTTGCGGGGTATGAACGAGATTGTTTATCGAAACGCCAATGCTATGAAACTACCATACCTCCTATACTTCGGACTGCTGATATTGACTAGTTGTGAGCAACCGGTACGGGTGGATATCCCGCCATCGCGGGAATGGACCATAGAGGAACTCATCGCCGACCTGTCAAAAACCGTAGATGAGGTGATCGAGGAGGAGATCCACATCGACCGACTGGAATCCAATGCTTTTTCCCGGCCTGATAACCCAAGTTCGGGTGAGGAAGAAGACCAACATGTATTAATACAACTACAGACCATATACGCCCGCATCGCCCGTGTAGTCGACGGTGACAACCGGGATGCGTTCATGTACCTGGTACGGCGAATGGCCATGCGTAAGGTACGGGCTATATCCCGGCATGTACCTATGGATCTGCGGCCCGAGATACTTCGCATTCACGACCAACACAGCGATCAATCCTGGGCAAGCTACAACCATTGTGCCCGGGAGATCCTCCCGGCAGAGAATCCCGATTGTGTGGTCGACTACGTCCGGGAAGTGGTGGGGTCCCTAAGTCATTTTACCGAACAAACGGCTATCCCTTCATATCCTTTTTAATGCTGTCTGCTTACTGATGCTCCCAACGGGTGGGAAGTGTGTGTTCCGGTGATGTTTATCCTTCCTTTTGCTTTCCCATCTCAACACTTTGCCACCTGAGCTTTGAGAGGGCCCCTTTTGAGAGTGGGGGTCCTCTTTCTTTTACCACTAAGGCGACTTCATGCACTGATCGTTTCCTCCGCTGGCAGGGGTTAGGGGGTAGCCATGGCAAGAACCCAATATTACATCATGAATCCAGCAGGTCCAGGAAACAACTACCACTACAATAAAGAATTGCGTCCCTACGCAAATAGCCTTAGGAAGCGCATGACAAAAGCGGAAGCATGCATGTGGAAGTACGTATTAAAGGCTCGTAAAATGAAAGGGTATTCATTCCGTCGACAACGCCCAATCCTGAACTATGTAGCTGATTTTGCTTGCTTAAAATTGCTATTAGTAATCGAAATCGACGGAAGCTATCATTTACGAGAGGATGTGCAAAAAAAAGACAAATTAAGGGAAATAGCTTTGGAAAACATTGGATTCACCGTTTTGCGATTTACCAATTTGGAGGTGCTTCACCACATTCACGAAGTAAAACGTGATATTGAGGAGTGGATTGAATTACAGGAAAAACCTGTGTAGAAGGCTGTTGTGTTTCCACCCCCTGCCCCCTCCAAAGGGGGATAAGTGCTTCGGTCAAATGACCTTCCTAATTGGTTATCGGAATATTTGAGCCTTGCCATAAAAGTCTGTCTCCTTCCTTCACTGCTTTGCTACCCTCGCCACTATCCCCTTGATCTCCTGCTCCCTGCTCTTGGGATGAATCAGCAGGGTATCTCCCTCATCTACGATGATATAATCGCTTAATCCGGTGATAACCACCTGTTTGCCGGCAGGGGTTCGCACCAGGGTATTGACTGTTTCGGAAAGATAGACCCGGTCACCGGTGACGGCGTTCCCATGCTCATCTTTGGGTAATTCAGCGTGGAGCGAAGCCCAGGTGCCCAGGTCAGACCAACCGAACTCACCGGGTAATGTGTAGACATTATCGGCTTTTTCGAGGATAGCATAATCGATGCTGATACTAGGAGTCGTTGGGTAGGCTTCGTTGATGAATTCGGTTTCTTTATCAGTGTTATAGGTGCCGGATCCGGCTTTAAGGATACGGTGAATGTCCGGGGCATGTTTGGCGAAAGCCGCTAAAAGATGTTCGACTTTCCAGATAAAAATACCGGCGTTCCAGAGGTATTTTCCCGAGTCAAGGTATTTTTTAGCGGTAGCGAGATCAGGCTTTTCCCGAAAGGAAGCTACTTTTCGGATGGCTCCTTCCGTCGAATTACCCAGCTCGATATATCCATAGCCCGTATCCGGACGGGAGGGTTGTATGCCCAACGTAAGCAGTGCATTGTTTTTTGCCGTGAAGGCGAGTCCCTTCTTCACCTTCTCCAGGAAATCCGCTTCTTGTAAAATGATGTGATCCGAAGGCGCTACGATCAAATTTGCCTCAGGATCCAGTGCCTGCAGCTTAAAGGCCGTATAAGCCACGCAGGGAGCGGTATTATTGCGGGAAGGCTCCCCCAGGATTTGCGCATCGGTCAATTCGGGTACATGTTCCTTGACCAGATCACGGTAGCGCTCGTTGGTTACGATGAATATTTGCTCGGCCGGCGTGATATGCAGGAACCGCTCGAAGGTCATACGGATCAGCGACTTTCCGGAACCGAGAATATCAAGGAATTGCTTGGGACGTTCCGTTCGGCTGGCTGGCCAAAAACGAGAACCAATTCCGCCTGCCATAATGGCTACGTAGGGAGTGGACATAGTTTGGGGATTCGATTTATGCAATTGTACGGAAAAAATGGAACCAGGTTTGAGGTTTCCCTCCTTCGCGCGGTGAAGGTTTGAGGTTTGGGGTTTCCCTCCTTCGTCCGTACGGACTCCGGCGGGCGGGGAAGGCACCAGGGACACTAGAAATCATAATAGTGATTTTGCAGAGCCGTGCGCAGGCCAACGAAGAAATACGTCGTATTGGTGGTCGTAAGCTGGTTGGTTTCGGGGTTGAAATCGCGGAGACGAACCCCCGCTTCAAAGCGAAGGTTATAGCTGGGGTTAACGATCCAGCCGGCCCGTATATCCGTGTACAGGGTGGTGGTACGGACTCCCTGCAGGGTCTCGTTGCCGTACTCCTGCTCGCGGGATTCGTAGCCGAGCAGCACCTGGTTGCCCCAGTTTTCGCCGGACGGATCGAGGCCACGCCAGCTGTATTGCAGGTGTGTTTCCGCAAAAAAACGACCACGGTAGTAGTTAGCGATAAAAATGAGCTCGCGAAAGTTGGCCCCCAGCGGATGGGCGAGCGCTTGATTGTAATGAGCGTAGGCCATATCCCCCTCTGCGTGCGTATAGGTATACGGACGCGCAAAATTGAACTCACCCTGCAGGAATAGTCCGGGAATCGGCTCCAATAGTTTAGCACCGAGTTGCACCGTGTATTTATTGGCCCACCAGCCATCGCCGGCCGTAACTTCCGAGAATTTGAATTCATCCAGGCCAATCTGACCGTATAAGCGTATTCGGTCACTTAGCTTATAGTGAATATTCATACCCAGTAATACATTACCGGCTTCGGAACCCAGGGCGAATTCGACCGGCCGGTAGAAAATCACGGGAACCAGATAGTCCCATTCCAGGCCACGAGTGCCGGCACTATCGGCGTAGACGACCGTTTCGTACAAGCCTACGCGCCAGCGTTCACCGATATTGACCGAAAGGTGGTGGGCCACCATGTATTTACGGCGGTAGCTATTATCGGGATTCTGGTAGCGCACATCCCGCAGCTGAGTATAAAGGTTGGTATACTGGATACGCCAGAAGTTGGACTGGATCCGAAAATAAGGATAGTTGAAGGCATTATCAGACAACAAAAAGGATCGATATCCATCACCGATAAAGTGTTTGCCGTAGCCCAACTGAAAGTTAAAGAAGCGCCCCGGCTGAAAACTTACTGCCCCACTTACGTACGCAAAATCACGTCCGCCGGGTTGATTACTGATACTTTTAAAATCACCCTGCCCGGGGGTAACACCGGGTCCACCATAGCGATTCTGATTCGTCCATTCGTTGATGTACTGCGGAAAACGGGCCTGATTTTCGTAGAAATCGGAGTAGAAAGCCACCTGCTCACCGATGCGCCCCTGTACAAAAAAGCCGCGGGTGTTGACGTAGGGTGTATTGTCCGGCGTTCGCGAATCATTCCCTACCTGCAAATTCATGGTCGGATGCAGCTGAAAGTCGAAATCAGTGGTTTGCAAGTCGATCAGCATTTCGTTAAACACCTTGCGCCCCAGCCAGGTAGAATCGGCAAAGCGACCACCCAGGCGTTGCTTTTTGGCGAAAGCCGAACGAATACCAGCGTACTGAAACGGATTTAGGGGATACATGCCCTGGTGATGGCTACTATCCGATTGGGCCTCGATCTCGGTCTGCAGGCGCAGGCGAAAGTCGTAATTGACCGGCAGGAAATCGGCGTGTTGAGCAGTTACCTGACCGATGGTCAATAGTAATAGGGGGATAAGGATACGTTGCATACCTGAAAGATACACAAGTCGGAAATCGGAAATCGGAAATCGGTGGTATTTTTCCTCGTTCACGAGAGTATACAGTCGGTTGCTTTAGTTTCCGCTGGTAAAAAACCTGCTCAAATCTGCTTTCCGGCGTCGCGGACGATTTTCATCGTATTGGTAGATCAACCGTCCCAATCGCTTCAGGAAGGGGAAGCCGATCTCATCGTATTCGTAGACACCGTCGTTGAATATTTCGTTCTCGTTGACGTGAATATTAACCGCGACGATGAATTCGGTGCCCGTTTCGGGATTGGCAATGTAGGCCACATCCGTTAGGAAACCGTAGGCGTCACCCACCTTATTCAGCAGGCGAATTGGCCCCTCGATACGTCCTTTTTCGGAACCGTAGTACAAAAATTTCACATAAGCATCCCAATCGGCCAGGTTAGGATAGGCCGGATAATCACTTTCGCGGGGGAGCATGCGCAGGTAGCGGTAGAGGAATTGATAATCGTCAGCGGTCAGGTCGAAGCGTTGTGGGGGTGCTACCGATTCCGGGAACAGTAACACCTTCAGCATATCGTGCAGATCGGGCAGGGAAACGTAATTTTTGTAGCGGAAATCAAAGGGTTCCTCGATCAGCCGGCCTTCGCTATCGGTATAACCCTGACCCCGGACCTGGTTGCGCAGGTTCCATTCCGGGTACCATTTGCTGTACACCTCGTTTTGAAAGTAGGCCAACTCGTCGCCGTTGTACAGGCTGACCGGATTGGTGAGCCGATTGCCCAGGGTATCGTAACCGCTTACCGACAGGCGGTGGATGATCCGGGTGCGGGTAAAACCTTTGCGGTGCAATTGCTCATTCAGGTATCCCTGCCCCAAAAACTCGTATAGCCTATTGTACGCATCATTATCGCTGACCAGAAAGATCTTTTTGATGTAGTGTTCGATGGAGGGTTCCCCGTTTTGGGCACTGTTATCCGATTCAACTGGTGTTTGGGGTGAGGTGGCCGAGCCGGTGATCATACGGTCGGATCGATCCAGACCGCGAATGCGCAGATGGTTCAGCTTCTCCAGGGCCAGGGCTGCTGCCGGCATCTTCACGGTACTCGCCGGGTAGAAGTACAGGTTGGTATCCAGGCCGTACGTATAGGTTTTAAAGCCAGGTACATTCTTACTATCCCGGTCGATGCGGGTATATATGACCTGTACCTGGTGAGCGGGATCGGAAGCTATCGTGCGCAGGCTGTCGTCTTCCAGCATGATGCGTTCCAGGGGATTCTCCTGGCTTACGCCAAAAAAAGGAAGCAGAAGCAGGAGTAACAAATATTTTTCGTTCATACTCGATTGAATCTAATTGAGGAGTAAGGGGAAATCGGGCTCCTAGGCCGTAGTTTCGGCGGCCAGGGAAACCGGAGGTCGGGAAGCATTTTTATCAAGTCCCATTCTCCCACTCCCCCTTTCACCCATTCTTCATTCTGGCTTTGGCGGCCGGAGAAACCGGAAGGATTAGGCCGAACCAGAGGAAACCAACAATCAGCCTTAACCTTAATCTCAACCTGATAGTTTTTCCATCCTTCCCACCAAAAGGTACTCAAAAGAAAAATTCCTGCCTATTTTTGGCAGTCCTATGGCCGAATCCTTTCAAATTTCCGTAACGCAAGGCATTTTCCAGGTACACAAGTGGGGGCAGGGTCCCAAGGTGTTGGTGGCTTTGCATGGCTTTCGCCAAAATGGGCAGGCTTTCGCCAAAATGGCTGCTACTTTGCCGGCCGGGACCAGGCTTCTCGCACCGGATCTGCCCTACCACGGAGCAACCCGATGGTCGGGTCAGGAATACTATCCCGAAGATCTGGAGCTGCTGATCCGTGAGCTTCTTCGACGTGAAGAAGTCCACACACTTCACTTGCTTGGATTTAGCTACGGAGGTCTTTTTGCAGCTAGTCTGGCGATCCGTAGTGAGCTACCGATCGACCGACTGACCCTATTGGCACCGGATTCTCCAAAAACCAAATGGGGGCGATTTACCTTTGGGGTTCCCTATCGCTGGCGCTTGTCTATTGAGCGCCTTTTCGACGAGGTTGGCGGACGCATGTGGTGGGCTGATCGCCTATTTCGGTACAAGATCATCGACCGTTTCACGCTCACCTTCCTCAACCGCAACCTGGCGGATGCCCGTCGGCGACGGCAACTCTTCGGCACCTGGCGGGCACGGGCGCATTTTCCCTTTTCGTTCCGGGCTGTCCGAAACCTCTCCATCCCCGTACGAGTTATTCTCGGTGAAAAAGACTCACTCATTCCCGCAAGGCCCCTGGTGAAGAAATTCAGGGGATTGGATGTGGAAGTGTTAGAAGGAGGGCATGACCTCTTACGGTCTGCGGTTGACAGGGAGTTGTAAATCGACATGCCTTCGCCAGGGCATACGCCTGTATGGGCTTCGGCAGTCAGGGAAATCGGAGGTCGGGAATGGACGGCTACCACCTTTGCCCTTGCGTGCTACGGCTGACGGCTGACGGCTGACGGCTGACGGCTGACGGCTGACGGCTGACGGCTGACGGCTGACGGCTGACGGCTAC
>JGI12048J13642_10067142_pt1 | contig 13481 bp, 17 predicted proteins | sample ElkSlonscriptome_16_FD_13642 | JGI IMG/M metagenome (IMG submission 13642) | reverse complement strand
GGCGGAGCCGAGTTTCTTGAGGGCGTCCTTGGCCTTGAGAATGGTGTGATACGGCGCCAGTTCGGTCTGGCCGTAGTAGTTATAGACCCGGGTTCCCGGCAGCCGGTTCATGATTTCTTTGAGCACCTCCACCGGCATGATGGAGGCCCCGTAATAGCATTTTTTGAGGCAGGTCAGGTCATGTTTGTCGAAATCGGGGTGGCGAAGCATCCCGATCCAGACGGTGGGCGGGGCGAAAAACATGGTGGCCCGACTCTCGGCGATGGTCTTGAGGATCTGCCCGATATCCGGCATGATCAGGATGTTGGTGCCTCCGAGCCAGAAGATCGGGTTCAAAAAGACGTCCCGCTGGGCGCAGTGATAGATGGGCAGGGCATTGACATTGATGTCGTCCTCGTCATACTGGCCGTCCACGATCGCCCCCATGTACTGGGCCATCAGGGCCTGATTGCTGATGATCACCCCCTTGGGCAGGGATTCGGTGCCGCTGGTGTAGGTCATCTGGCAGGGGTCTTCGATATGCAGGACCGCCTCGGGTTCCTCGGTCGGATAGGCTTTATACCAGGAATCGAAATCCTGAAACCGATCATTCACGGGTGGTTTGCCGGCCCCCTGGTTCGACCAGATCAGGGTTTTGACGGTCCCCATTTCATCCAGGACATCCTTGACCAGGTCATACAGGGCGTCTTCTACGATGAAGACCCGGCTTTCGGAGTGGTTGATGCAGTAGGTGATATCCTTTCCCCGCAGCAGGTAGTTGATGGCCAGATAGACCGCTCCGATTTTGCAGCATCCCAGCCAGGTCAGTACATGGTGGACGGTGTTGTGGGCCAGAATCGCCACCCGGTCGTATTTTTTCACCCCGAGATCGGCCAGGGCATGGGCGGTTCGGTTGGATTCGGCTTCCAGTTCGGAATAGGTGAGCGACAGGTCGCCGAAGATGACCGCCTTTTTGTCGGGATACCGGTAGGCGCTTCTTCGGATCATATCGGCGATTACCCACCGATTGACCCGGTTGTAGCGGTTCATCAGAAATTGGAGACTTTCCGCATTGAGTTCATCGTAATACGTTTTTTCGCCTTCGTTCAAGGGGGTCGTTTCTTGTAACATAATGCCTCCTCTCCTTATGATTGATGGATGCGGTCCGTGAATGATTCCTCTTTACCTGACGACCTCCCGGTTTGCAAGACATCATCCATCCACGCTTCAATTCGGAATATTATATTGCAATCCATCGGGCTTACCCCTATTATTAAGAAATTGGCAAATGCTGAAAAGGTGAAGCAACGGACTCGGACAGGTGGAAAGAACCGGCGGCGAAGATGGATGAATCCCCTGCGGAATATGAACTGACCTTTGATCGACCGTCCGACCATGCTCTTTTGGTTCGGATGGCCGGACCCTGGAAGATGGGTAACCGTCTTCCGAGCCGGAAACCGGTAGCAGAGGCCCTGGATCAAGGGGCCGAGGTTCGGAAGATCACCTTTGATGCCGCGGAGGTGACCGACTGGGACAGCGGACTCCTGGCGTTTCTTACCGAGGTGAACCGTCTCGGTGAGAAACGGAACATCGATGTCCGCCTGGAGGACCTTCCGAACGGCATTCATCAACTGCTGAAACTCGCCGCCGCGGTTCCGGAAAAGGAGGATACCGGTCGAGAAGAAAAGCCCTCCTCCCGGCTTGCCGACATCGGACGGTGGGCGCAACAGGCAGCGAGCGAATCCCGGGATTTTTTCGATTTCGTGGGAAACACCGTCCTTTCCTTCCTTCGATTGATCACCGGCAAAGCCCGGTTTCGGCGGGTCGACTTTTTTTTAACGCTTCAGGAATGCGGCCCCACGGCCCTTCCCATCATCACCCTGATCAGTGTTCTGGTGGGGTTGATTCTGGCATTTGTCGGCGCCATTCAGCTGGAAATGTTCGGCGCCCAGATCTACGTGGCCAACCTGGTGGGACTGGCCATGGCACGGGAAATGGGGGCCATGATGGCTGCGATCATCATGGCCGGGCGAACCGGCGCGGCATTCGCGGCCCAGCTGGGCACCATGCAGGTCAATGAAGAAATCGATGCGCTGATCACTCTCGGGATCTCCCCCATGGATTTTCTGGTGCTTCCGCGGATCATCTCACTGACCATCATGATGCCGCTGCTGTGTATCTATGCGGACCTGATGGGAATCCTCGGCGGCGCCCTGGTGGCTGTCTTCATGCTCGATCTCAGCCCCACCGCCTATTACCTTCAGACCCGCGAGGCGGTTCCGCTGATCCATTTCGCGGTGGGGATCATTAAAGGCGGGGTCTTCGGGGTTATCGTGGCGGTGGCCGGCTGCATGCGGGGTCTGGAATGCGGGCGAAGCGCCACGGCCGTGGGCCAGGCCACCACCCGGGCGGTGGTAACCGCCATTGTCTGGATTATTGTCGCGGATGCCGCACTGACTTTTATTTTCAACCTGATGGGCATCTGACCGACGGATTTTCAGGATAGAATCCCCAGGATAGAATCTAATGACGCGTTCGAATGCATCCCCCCACATCGTGGTCGAAAACCTGACCATGGCCTATGGGGATTTCGTGATCCAGCGGGACCTCAGTTTTACGATCAATCGGGGGGATATTTTCATCATCATGGGCGGCAGCGGATGCGGTAAAAGCACCCTCATGCGACATCTGATCGGGCTTAAAGCACCGGCCAAGGGGACCATCCGTTTTGGCGAAACCAGCATATGGGAGGTCGATTCCGATGCACGGCAGGAGATCATGCGCGGATGCGGAGTGCTGTATCAACGCGGGGCGCTCTGGAGTTCCATGACCCTGGCCGAAAACATCGCCCTTCCCTTGAGTGAATACACCGATCTCGAACCGGATCAGATTCGGCGGGTGGTCTCCCTGAAGCTGGCACTGGTGGGGCTGGCCGGATTCGAGGCCTTCTACCCTTCTGAAATCAGCGGCGGCATGCAGAAACGGGCCGGTCTGGCCCGGGCCATGGCCCTGGACCCCGAGATTCTTTTTTTTGACGAGCCATCGGCCGGGCTTGATCCCATCAGCGCCCATCGGCTCGACGAACTGATTCGGGAACTGCGGGACAGCCTGGGCGCCACCGTGGTGGTGGTGACCCATGAACTGGCGAGCATCTTTGCGATCGGAGACAATTCGGTGTTTCTGGATGCGGACTCCAAAACCATGATCGCCCGGGGAGATCCCCATCGGCTTCGGGATGAATCGGATGATCCCAAAGTGCAGCAGTTCCTTACCCGCGGCGAATCGGGCGGAGGGATCTGAAGCGCGACAAAGGAAGCGGATAACATGAACGGTAAACAGGAATTTCAGAAATGAGCAAAAAGGCCAGTCCGACCCTGATCGGTCTCTTTGTGGTGGGGGCCGTCGCCCTGGTGGTCATCGGCATCGTGATCTTCGGTTCCGGGACCTTTTTTTCAGACCGTCCCAAATATGTTCTCTATTTCGAAGGCGGGGTGGCCGGCCTGAATGTGGGGGCCCAGGTCGCCTTTCGCGGGGTCCGGGTGGGCACGGTTTCGGATATTCGCATGTATTTCAATCCGGATGATCTCAACATCCGAATTCCGGTCATCATCGAAATCGACCCGAGCAAGATCACCAACCTGGAGGGCCGACTCACCGACTCGGGGGAGGTGTCCGAGGTGGTCACGGAACTGGTCAACAAAGGGCTTCGGGCCCAACTCAAGGTCCAGAGCCTGGTGACCGGACAGCTGTATGTGGAGTTCGACTTCCACCCTGAAAAAAAGGCCAATTTCGTGAGTGCCGAACTGGAAGACAGCGAAATCTCCTACCCCGAGTTGCCGACCATTCCTTCGGACATCGAGGAAATCACCCGAACTCTTGAAAAGATTCCCATTGAAAACCTGGTTTATAAGATCACCAATGCCATAGAAGGGATCGAAAAAATCATCAATTCCGCGGATATGGAGGAAGGGTTTTCAGCCCTTTCCGGAACCATGACCGAGATCGAAAAACTGGCCGTTAATATCAACCGGGAGGTCATTCCTTTGGCGACCGAAGGACGGGAACTGCTCCGAAGTGCCGACAAATTGGTGAGCAATACCAACGAGGTAATCGCCGGGGTCGGAGAAAATATTGAAGAAACGATTGCCGAGACTGAAAAACTGGTCCGACACATGGAAGGGATCATGGAAAACCTGAACGGCCGGATCAGCCCGGTCGCCACGGATATTCAGGAGGCGGCGGAAGCGGCGCGAACCGCCCTGAATCAAGCCAAACAGACCTTGTCTGATTTGGGAAATTTAACATCCAAGGAATCACCTCTCGGCTATCAGATTTACAACGCCGTCGACGAATTCGCCGCGGCGGCCAGATCCATTCGAATCATGGCCGAATACCTTGAACGACATCCGGAAGCCCTGATTCAGGGAAAGAGAGGAAGATGATGAAAGCCAGCCTGGGGTTCTATTCGACCCTTTTTTTAATGCTTGCAGCCGCGGCCCTGGCCGGCTGTGCCCGAACCCAGCCGTCCCGGTTTTATGTCCTGACCGCCGTTTCTGAAGCGGAAACCCCGGTCACCGGCGATTTTTCCAGAAACGGCAAAACCATCGGGGTCGGACCGGTGGAGATCCCCTCCTACCTCGACCGGCCCCAGATCGTGACCCGCACCGGACCCCATGAGATCGAGCTGGCGGAATTCGACAAATGGGCCGGCTCCCTCAAGGAGAACACCACCACGGTCTTGGCGGAGAACCTGTCGACCCTGCTGAGTACCGACCAGGTCTACGTATTTCCCTGGCGTACCGGCATCTCCATTCGGTACCAGGTGACGATTCAGATCCTGCGGTTCGATGCCGTGCCCGGTGAAGGGGTGGCCCTGGACGCCCACTGGGTCATTTTAGGGGATGACGGCCGACGAATGCTGCTGATGCGCGGCTCTCAAGTTCGGCAACCGGTCCCCGGGACCGGATACAACGACATCGTGGCCGCGGAAAGCCTTGCCCTCGGCCGGTTGAGCCGGGACATCGCGGCGGCCCTACAGACCCTTTCAGAATAAACACCGGTCAAACCCCGGATGCCACCGCCGTATACCCCCGATAATGCTTGTGAATCTCCCGCAGGTACTTGACCGTTTCATTCCCTCTGACATATCCGAACCGAGCCCGGCGGGCGTATTCCCGTTTGGAGAGCAGCCCCATCGCCTTTTCCACATGGTCGAACCATCGATCCGGATTGAGACCCAGTTCCCGCGCCAGAATCCGGGCGTCTCTGACATGGCCCTGACCGGCATTGTAGGCCGCGAGGATGAAGTTCATCCGTTCATGGACCGGCAACTCCGGCTCGAAATATTTGCGAAGCCGATCCAGGTATTTGATTCCGGCATGAATGCTTGTCTCGGGATCGGTCAACTCCTCGAAACCCAGTGCCCGGGCCGTTTTCGGCAGCATCTGCATCAGCCCGCGGGCCCCGGCGAATGATCGAACCTCGGGGTCGAACCGGCTTTCCTTGAACATCAGGGCGACGATCAGCCGCCAGTCGAAATCATATTCGGCGGCATAGGCTTTGACGATGTCGTCATAGGGGGAAAGCGCGCCGCTGGTTTTGGCCCGAAACTGGAGATGGCTTCGAATCTTCTGAGGATTTTTGAAGTATTTTTCCACCGTCATATTGTAGAACAAGCCCCGGTATTCCGCCTTCAGGAAACGGTTCACTACGGTCAGGAGTTTTTCATCGCCGGGCCGAACCGCCCATCCGTGTGAGACCGGATCTCCCAGGGCGAATGCGCCCTTGACATCCTCCCGCCAAGTCAGTTCGATGTCCAGGATGTGGCTGTCGGCCACCGTCAGGTCGTATTCGCCTTTCGCCACCTTTCCAATGATCTCTTCGGTTTCCAGCAGCTCCGGCGCCGGTTCCAGTTCGAATTCGGCGCCCGCTTTCCGGAGCGATTCGAGGGAGGCCCAGTAGGAGCTGGATTTTCGAACGGTGATGGTCCGTCCCTTGAGGTCCGACACCCCGTTGAGATTCTTTTCCGAGACCCTGGCTACCAGAATTTCGGAAACCTGGTGGTAAGGCCGGGAAAACCGAACCCCTTCTTTTTGCTCCCGTTCGGGAGTGGCGGTCATAGAGGCGGCGATCAGATCCCCCCTGCCCTCCAGCAGCCATGGAAACAGGTCCTCCCGCGTGGGCGGCACCACCATTTGAAGCCGAACCCCGAGCGCTTCCGCGAATTTGCGGGCCATTTCATACTCGAACCCGACCATCTGGCCCCGCCAAATAAAATAGGTGGCGGCGTTGTTGCGGGTCAGTACCCGCAGCACCCCCCGTTTTCGAATTTCATCCAGGTCCGCTCGATACACAGTGGGGCGGTTTCCGGGCAGATGAGTAGTGCTCAAAAATCCGTTGATTCTGTCGAGAAGCTCCGGGTTGTCCGGGCGAACCGCCCAGGCGATGTGACGGTCCCCCTTCAGCGAAAAGGCCGGACGGACCCGATTCTCGTAGGAGAGAAAAATCTGGACGATATTATCGTCGGCCACCGTGGCTTCATACCGCCCTTCCGCCACCCCGGAGAGGATGGTCAGGGTGTCCAGGTCTTCGGGCACGGGCAGGATCTCAAGAAAGGGGTGATCGGTTTTTAGAACCTTCAGGGATTCCCGGTACGATGAGGACTCGCGAACCGCGACGGATCGGCCTTTGAGATCGGCAAGGCCGTGAACCGGTGAATTCTTTGGGACCACGACCTGCTCCCGCACGGTCAGAAAAGGGGCGCTGAAGGCCACCCGATTTTGTCTTCCCGGGGTGATCGTGAAACTAGCGGCGATGATGTCGCCTTTTCCGGCCAATAGAGCAGGAATGAGTTCGTCCCGATGGGCCAACCGCACCGGAATCACTTCGAGGCCGGTAGCCCTGCCGAATTCATCGATCATCCGCCTTTCAAAATCTTCGGGCCGACCGCTTCTCGGGAGGTATTCAATGGGGCTGAGGCGCGGCATCAGAAACCGAATTCGGCCGCGTTCCCGAATCGCAGTCCACCCCCCTTGGTCGATGTATGCGCCGAGTCCGAAAAGATGCCGAAGCGGGCCCGTCCACCATAGAACCACGGTCAAAAGAGACACTACCAGGACGGTTATGCCGGTTCGGCGCAGAATTTCTTTTCGCACAGACTTCTCGCTCCCTCTTTACGGTTGAGAATTCAACGGATTTTTGCAATAAACGTTCAGGTAATAAATCACACTCAATTCTTTTTTTCAACATTCCGATGAGGAGTTCCGCTATGGAAAATCCCGAATCCGCGCCCGCGGGCGAACCGCGATCCCTGCCCCAACCCTGGAACATCATCTTTCCGCCGGCCACTCGGTTGGTGGTCTGGTCTATTCTGGCGGCCATTCTCTATCTGCTCAGATCCTTTTTTCTTCTGGTCTTTCTCACCTTTGTGTTTGCCTATATCCAGTCCAGCGGCATTCGGTATATTCAGCCTTATCTTAAAAACAGGGCACTGTCGGTGGTCGCGGTCACCGCTCTTTTCCTGGGAACCCTGACGGCGGTAGGGATCTTTATTCTACCCAATGTCCAGCGCCAGGCGGAGAGTTTCGTGAGGCAGTTTCCGGTCTACCTCGGAAAGGTGGACAGTCTGATTCAGGATCTGGGGAACCGGTATCCCGCTCTTTATAAAGCGGTTCCTGAACTCGAAAAGAAAATGCGGGCCGTGCAAACGGGGAAAGTCCGGGAAAATGAGAGGGCCCTTCCGGAGGCCGAAGGAAAAATCGACCCCACCCGTTCTCCCACTGCCGCTTTTCTCCAGGATCTGGCCGGATTCGGGGCGCAGACGCAAGGATACCAGAATATAGACCAGGCCCTCGATATTATTTGAAACATCGGCAGCGGATTTGCGGCGGTGGCCTCGGCGTTTCTTCTGGCCCTTCTTTTTTCCTTTTTGATTTTACTGGATCTTCCGAAATTGGAAGCCGGGGTGCGGGAACTTCGCAATACCAAGGTCCGGTTTATCTACGAGGAAGTGGCCGACAATATCCGGGACTTCACCCAGGTGCTCGGTCAGGCCCTGGAAGCGCAGTTTTTCATCGCCCTCATCAATACCCTGCTCACGGCGGCGGGAATTTTTCTGTTGGGGCTGGGAAAAAAAGTGGCCTTTCTGTCGCTCATCGTCTTTTTCAGCAGCTTCATTCCGGTGGTAGGCGTATTTATCAGTTCCGTTCCCATCTGCCTGGTGGCGTTGCAGACCGACGGGGGCCTCCAGACCATGTTTCTGGCCATCCTGCTGATCATCGTCATCCATATCGTCGAAGCCTACTTCTTAAACCCGAGCATCTACGGCACCCGCATGCGAATCAACCCGGTGATCATCCTGATCGTGCTCACCATTTCGGGAAAACTGTTTCACTTCTGGGGTTTGATTTTAGGGGTGCCGGTTTTTACCTATCTTTATGGACATGCCATACGATATAAATCGGAGTCGAAAATGCTCTGAAGACAGGGTTGCCGGTTTCCGATATTGACCAACATCAGGATGGATGATACTTTAATGTACCGAATATTGGGTTCAATTCGGCTGACCGGAGGAGGCGTAAAATGTTTCAAATCAGGTCTATTCCGTGAAGTTCTGAAAGAAGTGCATTATGCAAATAACAATCGACGGGCCTTAAACTTTTTTCAATTTGGACACATTCGATGATGCGGAAAACCGAAATAGAGGAAATTGTTCAGGCAAGGCTACAAGACGCTGAAGTTTTGTTTGAATCCTCTCGCTATGATGGTTCTGTCTATTTGTGCGGATATGCGGTTGAACTTGGTTTGAAAGCCAGAATATGCAGAACCCTTCAATGGGATGAATATCCGACAAGTGGAAAATACAGCACATTTAAAACACATGATCTTGATGTGCTTCTTCATTTGACAGGCTTGGAAGACAAGGTGAAACTTCAGTATATGGCAGAGTGGTCTATAGCGGCTCAATGGAACCCGGAAGCCCGTTACAAACCAATTGGAAGCGTAAAAGAGGCTGACGCCAAAGAAATGCTGGCTTCGGCAAAGGAGTTAATAAAACAATTATGAGAATACAGGCGGAAAAGCTTCAACGGGTGGAAAAGCGGCTCAGCAAGTCAAAAGGCCCATTTGAATTGTTTGCGTTATTGCTGAGAGAAGATTCGCCCGGCAAATGGGACGTGTTGATTTCGGCCGATTGGGCAAGAGCCAATAAAAAAGACGCGATTAACACCGTTTTCGAGGAAATGAGGAAGGAGCTGACCGATCAGGAATTGATGATGTTGTCTCGCATCGTCGTCCTTGACAAGCATAGCGCCGCCCTTCAGGCGATTCACCAGACAATGAGCGTTGAACATGGATTGGCAGAGATCGCGGATAAATCTATCTTCGATATGCCCATCAAGCAAGGGTATCTAATCACTTCTCAAAAACAAGTCCATAACGGAGCAAACGCATGCCCTGGCAATGACGCTATTGCTATCTGACCGGAATAGATTGATCCTTACTCAAATGAAACTCTCCGAAATCGTCCGCCCCGACGCCCGCATCGCCCGTTCGGTCAACCTGGAACGGAACCTGAACGACCCGGAAAGCCTTGATCGCTATCTCCTCACCGGAAAGGGGCTGGAAATCATCCACCGCCTCGCCGCCGGGCTCAACGAGCAAAAGGTATCCGCCTGATCCCTCCCTATGCGGCGACCCCATCAACGAATCCAAAACTCGGTCCGCCCGGACCGTGCTGGAGCGGAAAGACGGCGCCCTGTCGGCCCAACTGATGGGTATCATGAAAAAGCGGCGGTTCAAGTCCAAGGGGTTTTTCCGGGTGTTCGCCACTGCCGCCTTCGAACCGGTCAACCGGACACTGTGAACGGCCCTGGCCCGGGCCGTCCGAGCGGCCTGTGAGTCCGAACCGGACAACGACGATTTCCACCGGTTGAATGCCGATCTCATGGATTGTCTCTCCGGAGACGACCTCGATGCACCCGCCTGGCGGCACTGTTCCAGAAAGCCGGCCGGACGGGACCATGGAAAGCGAGATCGTCTGGACGGAACGGTCGGAAACGGCGCGGGTGAAGGAAAAGATGGATCGGTTGATCGACGAGAACGAACCGGATCAGTTGAAGGCGCTGCTGGTGATGTTGGGGGAGCATCTGTTGGGGGAAAAGGAACGGAAGGGTCAGTAGTGATACCTCAACTGGGCAATTTCAAGGGCGTCGTCGGAGACTTTGTACACAAAGCGGTGTTCATCGGTGATCCGCCTGGACCCATATCCTGAAAGGCCGTGTTTTAGCGGCTCCGGCTTGCCGACGCCCTCGAAAGGATGTCTCATCGCCTCTTTAATGAGGGAATGGACGCGTCGGAGAATTTTTTTATCGGTTTTTTGCCAGAAGAGATAGTCGTCCCATGCATGCTCGGAAAAAACAAGCTTCACTCGATCAGCGCCTTTTCACGGCCCTGACCGCTTTCGAGCTGTGCGATGGATTCGATCAGGCGTTTGGCGTTTTTCGGTGAGCGCAAAAGGTAAGCGGTCTCTTCGAGGGCCTGGTAATCCTCGAGCGACATGATGACCACGGAATTGGATGATTTTCGGGTGACAATGATCGGTGAATGGTCATTGCAAACTTTATCCATTGTCTTTGCAAGGTTTTGCCTTGCCGCTGTATATGTGATGGCTTCCATGCGGCACCTCCTGTACGGTATATTGTACATATTGATGCGTGTTTGTCAATCGAAAATTCGTTGTAAGCAGCCAGTTCCCAAGGCCGTGCCTTGGTCTGGCATGTCTCACCCCTTCGGGGTTTTGAATATCGCTCCAGCATAATGAGAAGTGGAACGCCCCGCAAATCGTTATAAACAGAAATTATGGAAAAATTCTTGAATCATATCGACCCTATAATTTTTCGCAGAACCAATGCGCCCTGGAATGATCTCAAGTTAAACAACCCTTGGAGCGTGGGGTATGTATCCGCGCTTGTGTCGGTTCATCCTTTTAAAAACAAAGAATCCTGGGAACATTATTATTATNANAGCGGTGAACAAAGGCGGAAAGAAATCGGAACGCTTCAGGCGAATGTGCAGAATGAGCTAAACGATTTTCAATTGGCCTTAACGGATCCCACTAAAGTAAAATTCTATAATCCATCGTTAAAGCGTTATAATTTGTACAGGGGCAGAACGAGGGCCGAGCTGGAATTGAAAGGCCGGGTTCTTTTAGCTGAGACAAAACGAAGGGCGCCGTCTGTCAATATCGATTTAGATACAGCAACGGATTGTGTTCGTTTTAGAACGATTTGTGAAACATGGAATGGCATCATTGTTCGGGAAGCAAATACCGTAAAAAGGTTGGAATCTGAATTGACAGCATGCCGAATTGTTGAAGTTTCCGCTGATAGCGATTATCATTACGCCGTTGATAGAGAGGTCTATGCCGGAGATGAATTGGTTTGCGCTATCCAAATTAAACCAGAAAGTTATCATTGGAATGCGCCATATGTTCAACATGCGAGAAATGCGAATGCGCAAAAAAACGCAGCGTATGAAAAAAAATATAATGTGCCTGTTTTTACAATTATTTCAAAATCAAATGGCTTCATTGCAAATCACGAAACTTTGAATCGAATGAAAAACGAAATAAGACGACGGACCTGACGGTCGACCGGCCAATGGGGGCTTGCGCTTCGCTTTTTCCCGCAAACCGCTTGTTGTTGCTGAGAAAACAATCCGAACCGCCGAAGACAATGGCATCGACAAAGCCATTGCACAGCTTTCCGAATTTCAAAAAGCATGCAAAACGCAACGAAAGCGGCACCGAATGACGAACGCATAAAACGGCCGCCGAGAACCCCCACCCACTTCGTGGCGAACCAAAAGATAATAAAAGAGCAAACGCATGACCCAACGTTAGACCGATACCCAATCCATTTTGATCCTTGCCGCCATTCAGAAAATAGCTGCGCCAAAACAGGAAAAACATGTTGACGTCAGCCTTTTGTTTAACATATAATCGCTATTCGCGAATTCAGAATAGCGAATGAGACGTTAATGATCCTGAAACCTCAAGATTTGGTCGTCCTCCTCAAAATGGTTGCCGTTGGGCAGGAAAAATGGTCTTACACGACGATCTCGGTCTCTTTGTCCATGAGCGCTTCCGAAGTTCATGCCGGCATCCGTCGCGCCTTGGCCGCACGCCTGGCCGTTCACCTCGGCGATCGTATAATCCCTGCCCTGAATGGACTGGAAGAATTCATTATCCACGGGCTCCGCTACGTTTTCGTGCCCGACCGAGGCGAGATGACGCGGGGTATGCCCACAGCCCACGCAGGCCCACCGTTGGCGGGAATGCTTGTCGCCACTAAGGACCCCGCTCCCGTCTGGCCCGACCCTGAAGGCGAAGTGCGGGGTGAATCTTTTTCGCCGCTTTACAAATCCGTGCCCAAGGCTGCGAAAGCAGATCACAGGCTTTATGAGTTGCTGGTACTGGTGGACGCCATTCGCGGCGGTCGATCCCGGGAGCGTGAAATAGCGATTCGGGAACTTTCACAACGATTGCGAGATTTCGGTGGTGATCAACCCTAACCTACCTCTCCTGGAAGCGGTCGTCGAACGTCTGGGAAAATTGTCCGAGCACATGGTTTTCGTCGGCGGGTGCGCGGTCGGTCTTTTGGTAACAGATCCGGCGGCGCCGTGCTTGAGAGTCACTCATGATGTGGATGTGCTGGTCGAAGTCGCAACTCTCGCCGGTTATCACCGGCTGTCCGAAGAATTGCGGCGATGCGGCTTCAATGAAGACATGGATGAAGGCGCTCCAATCTGCCGCTGGAGAACTGCTGAGGTTGTTCTGGACGTCATGCCCACGGAACCTTCCATCCTTGGTTTTGGGAATCGATGGTTCGAACCGGCATATTCGGCCGCGAAAATTTATATCCTTTCCTCCGGAAAGCAGATTCGGTTGCCGACCGCCCCGTTTTTGCTCGCGACAAAATTCGAAGCCTTTGATTTTCGAGGCGAAAGAGACTATTTGCTAAGCCGGGACATGGAAGATATTGTTTCCGTATTGGATGGCAGGCCGGAAATCATGGCTGAAGTGCATCATGCCGACAACCCATTGCGGTTGTATCTGGCCCAACGGTTTGCATCACTGTTGGAAACTCGAAATTTTTTTGAAGCACTGCCGGGCCTTTTACCCCCCGATGCGGCCAGCCAATCGAGAGCAACGCTCATCATCAATCGAATCGAGTCAATGGCCAGGACATCGCAAAAGGGCGCCGGAAGGGAAATAACCCCGGCGCCCTTTTGAGAGGACTTTAACTTTGGACATCACCGGGTAAAACCATAAATCCGGAGTCGCTCTTCAGCCCCGGCACCAACACTACCGGATGCCCGTCGGCGCCGGTCTCCACCCCATCCGGCCATTCGAAATCGGGCCACATGGCCCGGTAATATGCCAGATCATACGGCAGAAGCTTGACCCGAATCTCTCCGTCCCGATCGTACATGCGGGAGGTCAT
>JGI12048J13642_10357008_pt1 | contig 13485 bp, 13 predicted proteins | sample ElkSlonscriptome_16_FD_13642 | JGI IMG/M metagenome (IMG submission 13642) | reverse complement strand
CGGGTCATGAAACTGAAGACCAGCGGAAACACCACGAAGAACGCGAACGCGCAGCCCAGGTAAAACAGGAAAACCGAGGACACCAGCAACGGCCTGGCGAGTCGTTTTTCATGTTTGAACAGGGCCGGTGCCACGAATGCCCAGAGCTGGTAAATCACCACGGGAATGGCAATGATCAAAGCCAGCAGCATGGTGAGTTTGAAGGGTGCAAGAAAAGGGGATGCCACATCAATGGCAATCATGCTACTGCCCTCGGGCATCTGGGCAAGCAGCGGACCGGCCAGAAACTGGTAGAGCTGACGCGAAAACGGCAACAGGCAGACCAGTACGACCACAATCGACAGGCAGGCTTTCAGGAGCCGGCCGCGCAGTTCTACGAGGTGCTGCAGAAATGTCTGTTCTTCGTCGGTTTCCGGGTGATCGCTCATATCGGATTTTTGACGGTGTCGGCAGATTGCTTGTTGTCCCGGCTACTTTCCACGTCACTTTCCTGATCGTCGACCGGGTCACTGGCAAGTTCGGGATTCAGCGGATGCACGCCGTTGTCCACGTCGTCCGGGGCGGTGTCAGGAGCAATCCGGGGCGTGTCAACGCGCTCATCAAGTTGCTTGCCCAGGTCGGCGACCTGTTGCTTGACAGACTCGAGCTCATCCTTGGCCTGTTTGATCGGGTTGGCCGCATCCGCTGCAGCCAGTTCTGCTTCAACGGTGCGTTTAAGATTGGTGTAGCTCAAACGAGCCTTGCGGACAAACCCCCCGATCGTGCGTGCGACTTTGGGCAGGCGCTCGGGGCCGAGCACCAGCAAACCAATAACCGAGAGTAGAAAAACCTCGGCGAAGCCGACATCAAACACCTGTGTCGGTCCGCCGTCAGGCCTTGGAACCCGGTTCGCGGGTTTCCGGCTCTGCGCCGTGCTGGGCGGCCTCACCGGGTTTCGGATCGGCAACCAGTTGCTCCTGGTTCTCGTCCTTGTCGGTCTCGTTACCCTCATCCATGCCTTTCTTGAAACCTTTAACCGCCCCGCCAAGGTCGCTGCCGATGTTACGCAGGCGCTTGGTGCCAAAAACCAGCACGACGATGAGCAGCAGGATCAGGAGCTGCCAGCCGCTAATACCTCCAACCATGATTCAACTCCATTTGCATAAAGCGTGTGAACAATGCCCCGATTTTAGCCCATTGACGGGCCCGGGGCGTGAATGATTACCAGATGGTCAAACCCGGTGCACTGCAGAAGTTTGAGTCGCGCGGCGTTTCAGAGTTCCACTTTAATGGCTGAACGACCCGGGCGATAGCGCTCAGGGTCGTGGGCGCAGACCGATGAATCCAGCAATCAGCAACACCAGGAACGTGGCGAGTTTACCGAAAGCGTCCAGGCCTGGAATAGCTGGATAGCCGGGAGCGCGGCTTTGCCCGGATGTGAGCTTGTGGGCCTCACAACCCGCCGGTGGCGCCACGGCCAGGGATTCAAAACCTGTTTGCTGGGTCACCGCCTGCAGTCGTGCCAGGCCGGTTTTGAGATTCAACTCGAGTATTTCGCTGGGCAGTTCCTGTCCCTGGCCGGTACGATCGGTAATGGCCCACAGGCGACCCGAATTATCAAATGACAACCCGGCCTCGTAGTAGTCACTGGCCTGGTTGCCGAGGACACCCACGAGGGTGGTCGCAGCGGTGGCAGGATCTATTTCAAACAGGCTGCGACTGTCAGGGTTGCCGCTGTCACCCTGCAAACCATTGCCCAGGCCGTAGAGACGGGTGGGGTTGCCGTAAGCGGCCAATGCACTGATGTTTGCGTTGAGTGGGCCAATGCGTGTGGCGGCACCGTCGCTGCCGATGCGATACAGGGAGCTGTCCGCAACGGAGCTTGCAAAGAGGTCGCCGGAACAGCTGAAGGTCATGCCGAAGTCATTTCCGGAAAGAGACTGGAGGCCGCGCAAGGGTTTAACCTGCTCACGTGCCACCGTGCCGTTGCCGATGCTGACCGGAAACAGACTCAGGCTCTGGTCATCCAGGCCCCACAGCACCCCGTCGGCATCGAAAGCCAGGCCTTCTACATCACTGAATACCGCGGATGCGGATTGCACGATGCCGCGGTCTTCGCTGGCGCCGGTTTCGAGATCGATCCGGTACAGACGATCACCATTGACCTGGTCTGAGTTCACGCTATAACCCACGGGCGCGCCGAACGCGCTGTTTACAGACAGCGCGAGCAAGCCGATCACGATGATGCGGGTCATTCTTTCCATAGCGGGGCAGAAAACTGCCTTTCCACGACCATAAACAGGGTGTTCATGCTAGCAGAAACACAAGTGATTACAAGAATTTAAGGGTGTTCACAGGCTCTGTCAGACGGCCTGTTGCAGGCTTGCAACACCTTATTTTTGATGAAACAAGCCAGTCCCGGCACGCCCTGGGCTAACAAGCGGTCAGTTATCAAGGCTTTTCCGCGCCCGGTGCTCCGAGACTTATGTTCGAGGCGGGGTTTGGCACCGCGAACACATCAAAATGTGGTTTTTTTACCACGACCGATAAAGTGCTCTGAAAACCTTAAAATCAGCCCTTTTCAGGCCCACTGTAACTGCAGCCGGCATTGCAGGTTTCCTGCACAACCACGCGGGAAAGACCCGTCAGCCCGGGTGTCAGGCGTTGCCAGATCCAACGGGCGAGGTTTTCCGAGGTGGGGTTTTCCAGGCCATCAATGTCGTTCAGCAGATGGTGGTCGAGCTGCTCAAAGAGGGGCTGGAAGGCCTTTTTTAAATCCGCAAAGTCCATGACCCAGCCAGACTCGGCACCCAGTTCGCCGCTGACATGAACTTCGATACGGAAGGAATGGCCGTGCATGCGACGGCATTTGTGCCCCTCCGGAACCCGTGGCAGGAAATGGGCCGCTTCAACCTGGAAAACGCGAAAAACATCCATGCCGCGATTGTGCGTACCGGCGCCCCGGTACGCAAGCCTTGATGCCCGGGAACGACTTAAAACGCTATAATTCCGCCCCCGAGCTGCAGTCCCACGAGTCAAGTCATGCGAATTTCCCCGGCCCTGTTTGCCACCCCGTTTACAGCTTTGTTTGCTGTCCTGATCACATTTCAGGCGTTCGCAGCACCTGAGCTCTCCCCTGACCGTTACCGGGGAGAAGGTCCTTTTGAGCGGCTGATCCTGCGTGAGGTCATGATGGTCAACGGTGAAGGGGCACCGCCCGTGGGCCCCGTGGATATCCTTATCAAGGGTAATCTGATCGCTGAAATCAAGCCGCTGGGCATCCTGCAGCCAATTGACGAGGCGCGACGCATTCCGGTTCAGAACGGTGACAAGGTACTGGAGCTGGATGGTGCCTGGGTGCTTCCGGGTTTTGTCGATATGCACGGACACTTTGGTGGAGACGAGCAAGGCGTCCCTGCTGAATATGTCGCCAAGCTATGGCTGGCGCACGGGATTACGACGGTCCGCGAACCGGGGAGCGGCAACGGTCTCGACTGGGTGCTGCAGCAGCAGCAGCGCAGTGAGAACAACGAAATCACTGCGCCACGGATTGTTCCCTACGTGTTCTTTGGGCAGGGTATCGATGGGCCGTTTACGGACCCGGAAGCGGCCCGTGAGTGGGTACGTGATATCGCGCGACAGGGTGGTCAGGGCGTCAAGTTTTTCGGTGCGCCGCCTGAGATCATGACGGCTGCGCTGGATGAGGCCGGCAAACAGGGTCTGGGTTCGGCAATGCATCACGCACAACTCGATGTCGTGAACTGGAACGTGCTGGACTCAGCCCGCAACGGCATGAATACCATGGAACACTGGTATGGCCTGCCCGAAGCGATGTTCGAGGGCCAGGTAATCCAGGACTACCCGCTGGATTACAACTATGCCAACGAGCAGGACCGGTTTGGTGCAGCCGGACGCCTGTGGCTGCAGGCGGCGCAGCCAGGTTCAGAAGTGTGGGTCGCGGTGCGGGATGAGCTGATCGACCTGGACTTCACGCTTAATCCCACCATGACGATTTACGAAGCCAGCCGGGACCTGATGCGCGAGATGAATGCGGACTGGCATGAGCTCTATACGCACCCAGATTTGTGGGCATTTTTCCAGCCATCCTATGAAGCGCATGGTTCCTACTGGTTCGACTGGACCACTGCAGACGAGATTGCCTGGAAGCAGAATTTTGCTCGCTGGATGATGTTTCTGGACGACTACAAGAACAACGGCGGCCGGGTTACCGTGGGCTCAGATTCGGGTTACATCTGGAAGGTCTATGGTTTTGGCTACATTCGCGAGATGGAGCTGCTTCAGGAAGCCGGTTTCCATCCACTTGAGGTGGTCCGGTCTGCGACATGGCTTGGCGCGCAGGCGCTCGGCATGGAGGATGAGATCGGTTCCATCCGTGTAGGCAAACTGGCGGACCTCGTCGTGGTCGACGAAAATCCGCTGCGTAACTTCAAGGTGCTTTATGGCACGGGCCATTTCCGCCTGAATGATGACAATGAACCAGTGCGCGTGGGTGGCGTGCGTTATACGATCAAGGACGGCATCGTGTTTGATGCAAAGGTATTGATGCAGGATGTCGCGCGTATCGTCAGCGAAGCGCGCGCTGCCGATGACTCATAGCCAAACCGGAGTTTTATGACCCGCCGAAAATCACCTTCGGCCGGTTAAACAGTGTCGCTGCGATGGTCGCCAGGATCACCCCCAGAAGCAGCGTGCCCCCGGAAGAAATAAGCAGCCAGGCGTTGGGTACCACTTCCCCGCGCAGAAACTCGGCAATCAGCAGGTTCTGCGAAAACATGGGTATGAACATCATCCACGCCTCCGGCTTCATCGGGTTGGTCATGAAGATGAGGCTGGGAATCATCGGGATGAAAATCACCAGGCCCATGTAGGACTGCGCTTCCCGGAACCCCTTGGCGAACGTTGCCAGCAGGGTCAGCAAAGCCGCTGCCAGGATGGCCACGGGCCCCACTACCAGCAACAGTTTGCCGATCATGGCCGGGCCCAGTTCGAGCTCGAAACCCAGCGCCCCGGAGGGCATGTACGGCAACGCAAGACGGAATGACAGCAGGGTCAGCATCAGCGAGGCCATGGCAAAACCCGCCGTGGCCAGCATTTTGCCACTCATGATCTGCCAACGCGGGACGGGGTTGAGCAACAATGGTTCCAGCGAGCGCCGCTCTTTTTCGCCGGCGGTGCTGTCAATGGCCAGGTGCATGCCGCCGGCAAAAGCAGTAATCATCAAAAAGTAGGGCAGAAAAATCATCGCCAGCGCGCCACGGCTTTGTGGTGTAGACAGATCCACATCTTTTGGCACCAGTGGTGACGCCAGCGCGGGTGCGACACCACGCAGCTGGAGTCGCTGCGAACCGATTTGCTGACCATACCCGGCCAGCATCATGCGCACCCGGCCCATGGGAATATTCGATTCCCGACGTGAGGGGTCGGCGATGACCTCGACCACGGCCGGTTGACCTGCCCGCCACTGTTCTGGAAATGCGGCCGGGATACGCAATACCACCGGATTCTCCTGGGTGCGGACCGTGCCTTCCGGATCGTCCGGCGGGGGCATGATCACCACGCCCTGCTGTTCCAGGTAGCGCAGCAGATTCGGGGCGTATTCGGCGCCCACAACCGGCAGCTCAATGGTTGCCTCGGCCCGCTCTTCCTGGGTTGAAAGGCTCAGATAGCTCATACCGATAATCAGAAAAGGAAACAGCAGCGGACCGAGCAGCAGCGAGTTGAAGGCGGCGCGGCGGTCACGCAGGTTTTCAATGACTTCCTTTTTGAAAACCTTGCCCAGGCCGCTCATGCCAGCAGCCCCTCATCCGAGCCGATCAGGGCAACAAAAGCATCCTCGATACTGGCCTTGCCGCTGCGCTCACAAAGCTCCGCGGGGGTACCGTCTGCGGCAATGCGCCCCGCGGAAATGATAATGATCCGGTCACACAATGCGGCCACCTCCTGCATGATGTGCGTGGACAGCACCACCGAATGACCCTGGGCCTTCAGGTCGAGGATGTAGTGTCGCAAGGCGCGGGTGGTCATAACATCCAGGCCATTGGAGGGCTCGTCCATCATCACGGTCTGCGGTCCGTGGACCATGGCGCGGGCGATGGCGACCTTGACCTGCTGGCCCTGCGAAAACCCATCGGTGCGGCGGTCGATGAAGTCCTCCATATTCAGGGTGCTGGCCAGTTCGTCGGTGCGCTCACGGATCAGCGCCTTGCTCATGCCATGCAGTTCGCCGTAGTAGGCGATGTTTTCCCGGGCGGTCAGGCGCTTGTACAGGCCGCGCCCATCCGGCACCACGCCAAGGGTGCGTTTGATATCCATGGCATTGTCAATCGGATCCAGACCGTCAATCCGGATCGTGCCTTCGTCCGGCGGCAGCAGGGAATAGAGCATGCGCAGGGTGGTCGTCTTGCCGGCACCGTTCGGACCCAGCAGACCAGTAATCTCACCATCATTCATTGTGAAAGAGATGTTTTGCACCGCTTTCACCGCCCCGAAGGATTTGCTCACATTACTGACTTCGATCATGGCTCGGGTCCCAGCAGGGTGGTGAAAAAGGGTGATGCCTGGATCGTGTCAAAGCAGCTCGTGTCGGGCGTGGTCACATCGCCGGACTTGATGAACTCTGCGACCACGTCCTGCACGCAGCGGTGGTTCATCACCGAGTGGCCCTGCCCCGTGGCCACGAGATTCAGGTTGTTACTGAACGTTTCGGCGGCCTGCGCCGCATACAGCGGGGGCGTCACCGGGTCACGCTCGCCGGAGACCAGCAGCACCGGCACATCCGACACGACCGGGTCGTGGAAGCCTTCCGGTACCACGCCACGGGGCCACACGCTGCACTGGGCCTCGATGGCCTCCAGCATCACATTGCCCAGTAGTGTCTCGGAATTATCCGCGCCCAGATTCATAAACGGGAAGTCCTCACTGCACATCACCGACAGCTCCATGCCGCGTGACAGGGCCTCGGTCAGACCGCTCATAACCAGCAGGGCCTGGCTTGCGAGGCGTTCGAGCTGGCCGGTCTCGATGGCTTCATCAATTAAAAGTGGCAGTAAGGCCTGGCTTTCAGAGGTGTAGCTTAGAAACCGGATCGCCACAGCCAGCATTTCGGCGTTCAGCAACATCGGCTCAGGGGCGCCGGTTTTAGGGTTGGTGATGGTGATCCTGCGGGGATTTTGGCGTAGCTCTCTCATCAGCGCATTGAGCGCGCCGGCCTGGTTGGGGAACAGATCCCGGCAAGCAGGGTCGGCGGCGCAGTCGTCCAGCACCATTTCGACGGCCGCATCCAGCATGATGGCATGTTCCTGCCCCAGCGCCAGCTGCATTGGCACAACGCTGTCCAGCACCACGCTGCGGACGCTTTCCGGGTACTCGCGGAGGTAAACCTGCGCTGCGCGTGTGCCATAGGAGACCCCGACCAGGTTGATTTTGTCATAGCCCATCGCGCGGCGAACCCGGTCGATGTCCTGCATCGCGATGGTGGTGGTGTAGAAGCGCGGATCACCATCCAGCCCCGCAAGGCAGCGCTCGGCTTCACTGCGAATCACTTCCAGATCGATCACCGCTTCGAGGTCCATCAGTTCCTCGCTGGCACATTGCAGCTGGTTGGACTGCCCGGTACCACGCTGGTCGATCATGATGATGTCGCGATCTTTGCGCACCTTGCGCAGAGTACTGCGAATCATTACCCAGGTTTCGCTTGCCGCCTGTCCGGGCCCGCCGGCAAAGAAAAACACCGGGTCTGGAGCGGGCGTTTGCGAGTTGGCGTCGCCCACCGCCACGTGCAGGCGGATCTGGCGGCCATCGGGGTCATCGGGGTTTTCCGGTACTTCCAGAAAGCCACAGCGCGCCGGAGCCGTGGATGGCGTGCCGGGCAGGGAGAGGGTGCAGTTGCTTAGCTCAATGGTGTTCTCTTCCGGTACGGCGAAAGCCGTTGTACCAGTAAATGTGAGCATCGCGGCGACACTGCCCCCCAAAAAGGATCGTCGCAGGTTATTCATCATCTGGGCCACAAGGTTAAGGATCGATTTGCCCGCCGTCCATAGGCATTTGGTCATATGCTGGCTGTTGACGGGCAGGACCGTATAATAGCCCGCTTTCCCCGCTCAACGGCAAGACATGCTCGCACTCGACGTCAAGGATCTTCGCAAAACCTATGCCAACGGTGTTGAGGCACTGAAGGGGGTCTCCCTGAGCGTGGAGGAAGGTGACTTTTTTGCCATGCTTGGCCCAAACGGTGCCGGCAAATCGACCATGATCGGCATCATCACCTCGCTTGTGAATGCAACAAGTGGTGACGCCAAGGTATTTGGTGCCAGTGTCATCAAAGAGCGCTCCAGGGCCATGTCTTATCTCGGCCTGGTGCCCCAGGAAATCAACTTCAATCAGTTTGAGAAGCCGCTGGAGATCGTTGTCAACCAGGCCGGCTACTACGGTATTCCGCGCAAGATTGCCCTGGACCGGGCCGAGCAATACCTGAAAGAACTGCAGTTATGGGATAAACACGACAAGCCTTCGAGGTCTCTGTCCGGAGGGATGAAACGGCGCCTGATGATTGCCCGTGCCATGGTGAACGAGCCGCGGTTGCTGATTCTTGACGAGCCGACCGCCGGTGTTGATATCGAAATTCGCCGGTCCATGTGGGAGCTTATTCGACGTATCAATGAGCAGGGCACGACGGTGATTCTGACCACGCATTATCTTGAAGAAGCGGAAGAATTATGCCGCAACATCGCAATTATTGATGAGGGTGAAATCAGGGAAAACACCAGCATGAAGACGCTGCTCGCCCAACTGGACATCGAAACCTTTATCCTCGATTTGCGCGAACCGCTGACCGTGGCGCCGCGTTGCAGTGAGATGGATATCGCCCTGCGGGACGAAAACACGCTCGAGGTTACCGTGTCCAAGGCGAAGTCCCTTAACACCCTGTTTGCGGCGCTGGACGAACAGGGCGTCAATGTTGTCTCCATGCGCAACAAGGCAAACCGTCTGGAAGAACTGTTCATGCGCCTGGTGGACAAAGGGGAAGCGGCATGAGCGCTTCGGTGAACTGGATCGGATACAAGACCATCGTCCGCAAGGAGGTGGTCAGAATCCTGCGTATCTGGGGTCAGACCGTGGTGCCGCCGGCGATCACCATGAGCCTGTACTTCATCATTTTCGGGAACCTTATTGGCAGCCGGATTGGCGAGATGGGCGGCTTTGATTACATGCAGTTCATCGTGCCCGGCCTGATCATGATGTCGGTCATCACCAACTCCTACGGCAACATGGTGTCGTCCTTTTTTGGCGCCAAGTTTGGGCATCACATTGAGGAGTTGTTGATTTCACCGCTGCCCAGCTGGGTTATTCTGGCCGGATATGTCACAGGCGCGCTGGTGCGCGGACTGTTGGTCGGCGCGGTGGTTATGATGGTCTCCCTCCTGTTTACTGACCTCGAAGTCCAGCACCCCTGGATCACTCTCTCTGTACTGATCCTTACCGCCATCGTGTTTGCAATGGCCGGCATGGTGAATGCGATATTCGCCGAAAAGTTCGACGATATCGCGATTATCCCGACCTTTATTCTCACCCCGCTCACCTATCTCGGTGGTGTCTTTTATTCTATTTCGTTACTTCCCGAATTGTGGCAAAAGGTATCTGCATTCAATCCCATTCTCTACATGGTAAACGGCTTCCGATACGGTATGCTGGGCGTGTCGGATGTGAGTTTGACCACGACTTACCTGTTGATTGCCCTGTCTGCGGTTGTTCTTGCAGCAACATGCCTATATCTGCTCGGTACCGGCAAGGGAATGCGCAGCTAAAATTTAACGTTTGACTGGGCGCTTTCCATTAAAATCCAGGCTGCAGCCGCCGTGGCTGCAGATTTTTGAGAGCTGACCTTTATGACTGATTTATCCCCCAAATCCGAGCGAGCGGAAGGCACGCGCAACTGGCCGGTCTCTTTGACCCTGGGCCTCACCTTTCTGGCTGCTGTTATCCTGGTTCCCTGGTACGGGTTTACCGTTGGTTTTTCCGGCTGGGCCTGGGCCTTCTTCGGCCTGTTCATGATCCTGACCGGTATTGGCATTGGCAGTGGATACCACCGCCTCTGGTCGCATCGCACATACAAGGCAAGCCCGGCGCTGCAGTGGTTTTTGGCCATTGTCGGCGGCATGTCGATCCAGAATTCAATCCTGGTCTGGAGCGCCCGGCACCGCGTGCATCACCGCGATGTGGATGATGACGACAAGGATCCGTACTCCATTGGGCGTGGCTTCTGGTTTGCGCATGTGGGCTGGATGCTCAGGGACTACAAAAGCGGTGAGGTGGATTATTCCATCGTGCCTGACCTGAAAGAAAACAAGATTGTCATGTGGCAGCACCGCCACTACCTGGAATTGATTCTGCTGACCAATATTGCCCTGCCCCTGGGCCTGGGCTTCCTGGTTGGTGATCCGGTTGGGGTGTTTCTGCTGGCCGGTCTCGGCCGCCTGGTGCTGAACCACCACTTCACCTTTTTCATCAACTCGCTGGCGCACATGTGGGGCAATCAGCCCTACACCGACGAGAACAGCGCGCGGGACAACTGGTTTCTGTCCATTTTCACTTATGGCGAGGGCTACCATAACTTCCACCATTTCTTTCAGAGCGACTACCGCAACGGCGTCCGCTGGTTCGCCATTGATCTGAACAAGTGGTTTATTGCCACGGTCGCCGGCCTCGGAATGGCCAGGGATCTGCGTCGCACGCCCCAGTTCAAGATACTGCGCGCGCGCCTGCACATGGACTTCAAACGAGCCCGTGAACGCTTAAGCCAGGACCCTTCGGATCCGCGCTGGAAGGAGTTGCTCGAGAAACTGGAACTGGAATACGCCCAGTACCTTGGCACCGTAAAAGAGTGGCAGGCCCTGCAGATGGAGAAAGTGCAGGCCGGCAAGCAACGCTTGCAGGATCGCTTTGACGCGAGCTACCGTGAACTGGAAAAAGCGCTCCAGCTGCAACGCAAACGCGTCGCCATGCTGACAGCCCAGGTCTACGTCTGATCTCGTCTTCGCATGCTATTACGAAAAGGGCGCCATTGGCGCCCTTTTTTGTACCATTTATGTTTGCTTAAGTGTCCTGAGGTTCGCAGTCCTGGTTGACCGACCCCGCTAAGCGAAGGCGAGTGAGGGCAGCCGAAGGCCTCAAGCCCGGCCGGACAGAACCGGACACCCCACCACAACCGTCAACGAAACCCTGAAATATCATTTTTATTCACCACAAAAAAGGGGCCAACCGGCCCCTTCTTAAGCAGTTTAAGGTCCAGGTTCAGGGCAACAGTGCCTGGCCGAGGTTGTTGGTGTCTGTGCCGAACCAGATGGAGTTGGTTTTTCGATCGAATACCATGTGGCGGACGGCGCCGGCACCGCTGGGCACGGGTGTTTGACTGAAGAACTCTTCGCTTACCGGGTCAAAGCCAACAAAGTTGTTTTGCTTCGGCAGCGTTTCCACGAACCAGATACGGTCCTGGGCATCCACGGCCATGGCGTAGGGACCGGACTGCTCGCTGGGATTGAGCCACTCCTCGAAAGTATCTGTTGCCGGGTCATACACACCAAGCCAGCCCTTGGCGTAGTCCGTGTACCAGATCCGGTCGTCGCTGCTGATCGCGATCCGTCGCAGGCGGCTTTCCGGGCGGGGTGTGCGAATGATTTTCAGCTCCATGGTTTCCGGATCAACGGTCGCCAGCCCGTTTGACCCCAGCAGGGCGAACCAGGGATGGCCTTGCGAGTCCATCTTTACGCCGTAGGGGCGCGCGTTTTCAATCGGGACATCGATCAGTTCCACGGCGCCGCCGCGCTGCTGCAGGCGGCCGATCTTGTTGGCCCACTGGGCGGAAAACCAGATTTCACCGTCGCCTGTGAAGACCAGGGTGTGCGGATCGCGTACCTCCTCGTCAGGCATGGGGTAGCGCGTAATCCGGCCCGTATTGGGGTCCATCTTGCCGATATAGCCCTGGCGGTTGCCGGCGATCCAGAGAGACGCGTCCGAGTCCACGATCACGTTGTGGGGGCCGGTACCCGGGGGCAGCTCAAACTGGCGGAACTCCTCGCTCGCCGGGTCGAAGTGGCCTACATAATCGCCGGCCTGGCCGACGAACCAGATCGAACCGTTAGGTGCTACATCCGGATCCCTGGGGCGGGTATTTTCCCAGGGCACGGCCCACTCGCGAATTTCAATGGTGGTGTTCTCATCAGCGATGGGAGAAACCGGGGCATCCAGGGGCAGGTCGGGTTCTACAACTTCTATAGCCCCGCTTTGGGCCAGTGCAATGACTGGTGTAAGCAGCAGGACCGAGAGTAATGATTTCAAGCGCATGGCTAATTCCCTCAAGGAAACAAGGTGCATAAGATAAGGCAGGCGTGCTGAATATGCAGCACGCGGGTTGCCGGCGGCCTGTCAAGGAACCTATGGAATTGACGGCCCCTTTTCCCGATGCGACAGGCTATAATGCGCGGCTTTTCCGCCAGCGGCGACTCATTGTCCCCCTTTGAGACGATGGGGACCGCCGTCACGGCCGGCCCGTAACCAGGAATGTTTCATGAAAATTGAAGAAAAAAAGGTTGTGTCCTTCCACTACACGCTGACCAGCGAAAGCGGCGAAACGCTCGATTCGAGCCATGAGCGCGGTGAGCCGATGCTGTACCTGCATGGTTCCAGTAACATCATTCCAGGTCTGGAAAAAGCACTGGAAGGCCGCGAGGCCGGCGAAAACTTCCAGGTGACCGTGCCGCCCGAGGAAGCCTACGGTGAACGCCGCGAGGCCAACGTGCAGCGTATCGCCCTGAAGAAGCTTGGCATCGAGGCCAGGCAATTGAAAGTTGGCATGATTCTGAACTTGCAGACCAACCAGGGGCCTGCGCAAGTCACCGTTCTGAAGGTCGGACGTTTCAATGTTGATGTGGATGCAAACCATCCCCTGTCAGGCCAGCCGCTTAATTTCGATGTTGAGATTGTCGAGATTCGGGATGCCAGCGAGGAAGAAGTTGAGCACGGCCACGCGCATGGACCCGGCGGACACGCTCACGGCTGATTAAAAGCTTCAGGCCTCAGGCGAGGCCGGTCTGCACGCGCCACAGGCTCCGGTAAATACCGTCCTGTGCCAGCAATTCTTCGTGCTTGCCCTGCTCAATAATCCGTCCCTTGTCGAGCACACAGATAATGTCCGCATCCACGATGGTCGACAGGCGATGAGCGATGACAAAGGTAGTGCGTCCTTCGGCCATCCGTTTCATGGATCGTTGAATGGCGGCTTCGGTCTCGTTGTCGACCGCCGAGGTGGCTTCATCGAGGATGACAATCGGCGGGTCTTTCAAAACGGTACGCGCAATGGACAGGCGCTGGCGCTGTCCGCCGGACAACTTCTGGCCCCGCTCGCCGATGATGGTGTCATAGCCATCAACCAGTGCATCGATAAACTCTTCGGCCTCGGCCATGCGCGCAGCGCGACGCACTTCCTCGTCA
>JGI12048J13642_10349049_pt1 | contig 13492 bp, 10 predicted proteins | sample ElkSlonscriptome_16_FD_13642 | JGI IMG/M metagenome (IMG submission 13642) | reverse complement strand
GAAAAGTCGTGAGTTGAAAAGTCTTGAGCTGAAATGATTATTGTAAATAGAAAATGTGCGTGCGCACCCTGCTAAGATACGCACAAAAACACATATGTTGTGCGTTTGTTATGTGCTGTGCTAGGTACGGTTGCCGCGTACAGCTTTGACGATCGCAAGTAGCACAACGGCACCAAGAATCGCAACGATAAGACTGTAGATGTTGAAGCCAGTTACGCCAGCAAATCCTATGACATTCATCAAAATACCGCCAAGAAATGCGCCGACGATACCGACAACAATGTCGAGTAAGAGTCCTTGTTGAGCACCTGTGCCCATAACTTTGCTAGCAATCCAACCCGCTAGGGCACCTAAAACCAACCAAAGTAGTAAATTCAAAAGCATTTATGTTCCTTCCTTCGTCTCGAGGGCGTATGTAATAATTTTGTTTGATGTTTGCAAGAACGTAGCAACTACGCTGCGAACGCAAAGTGTTTTCTGTAGTAAAAATATGCAATGTATTAAGTGTCGTAATGGTAGATAAACTGTAAGCGCAATGCGTTCAACGATGTCATCACACGATTAACAGATTAGATGTCATCACACGATTAACAGAGTAGTCAGTCTTAACAGAGTAGTCAGTTAATGCGGAATCGCAAGAAACGTGGGATCGCAAGAACGGTGCGGTAAAACAGCAACATTGCTGTAAGAAAACATCATCAACATGCTTAGAGGTGAGACGGAATGCGCGAATTGCGCTGCTTTCTAAGCATGACGTGTTGTGAGTCTAGCGCACATTGCTGCCCTACCCCCGGCTTGACCAACGATAAGTTAAGTTCGTGAAACGATTTTTATCATCTGCTTATTGATTTTTTAGTGATGAAGTTGCCTTGATGGAGATTGACTTGGATGGATGCGTTGTTTGAGTTGTGTTGTTATGGTGCTCGAGCACGCCTCCAAATACCCTATCCCCAAACACCCTATCCCCAAACACCCTGCCCCTAAACACCCTGCCCTTAAACAAAGCCAGTGAGGCATCAATTTCCCTCTCGAGCAACCCTCTTGAGCAACCGCACCTCAGCCAACGAAGAACGCCTTTAGCCAACAAAGTAGGTCATACTGCCAGCATGAATGAGTCCGTGATTCGTCAGGAAATCATCAAGTTACTGCGCGAAGGGCAAGCCCATGTAACGCTCGAGTTCGCCCTCAAAGACCTGTCGTTAGATAACGCTGTGCGCTACCCCAAAGGGTTAAAGTCCATCTGGGAAATCGTGGAGCACATGCGCATCGCCCAGCGCGACATTCTTGACTACACCCGTGACCCTGCGCACCCTGCGCTACCATGGCCAGAAGGTTACTGGCGTGAAGTGCCAGAGGATTTTGGTGAACAGTTGTGGCAAGAGACGTGTAATGCGTTTTTTGCTGACCGTGATGCTTTGATTGAACTAGCAGAAACTGCTCACCTCACTGAAGTGCTCCCCGGCACGCCCGGACACACCCCCTTGCGGCAGCTTTTGCTGGTAGCCGACCACAACGCTCATCACTTGGGGCAGATCATCGACGTGCGGCGCTTGCTGAATGACTGGTGATGCTAACTGCTAACGTATGCTGCCGCGTTGCTGAATAAGCTGCGATACACAAGCTGTGATACACAAGCTGTGATACACAAGCTGTGATACACAATTCACGATAAACAAGCCGCCAAACGCAATTTCTTGTAGCAAAATGCTTTAAGTGCGCATAAAGATGCGTGTTATGCTCGAGCATTGGAATTGATGAGGTGTCAACACTGCTCTTCTCAGGCGAAATATTCTACTGAGATCGGCGTGTTTTTGCCCCGCCAACCGAATCCCGTGCCAGTATTTGACACGCGGACGGCAAGTATTGACGGCACCTCGAGACTAGGTGATAAACATGCCCAAACGTACCGACATTAAAAAAATTCTCATTCTAGGGTCTGGCCCTATCGTCATCGGTCAAGCAGCTGAGTTTGACTACTCGGGTACCCAAGCTTGCAAAGCCTTGCGGGCTGAAGGTTTTGAAGTGGTGCTGATTAATAGTAATCCCGCAACGATTATGACCGACCCTGACGTGGCAGACAAGACCTATATTGAACCCTTGACGCCCGAATTTGCCGAAAAAGTCATCATTGCTGAGCGTCCAGACGCACTTTTGCCGACGCTTGGCGGACAGACTGCCCTAAATCTGGCTAAAACATTACACGAACAGGGTATTTTGGCCAAGTACGACGTGGAACTGATTGGTGCCAATTACGATGCCATTCAAAAAGGCGAAGACCGAGCGTTGTTCCAACAGGCCATGCAAAAAATCGGCATTAAGACACCTGCTGGCAAGATGGTATCGACCTTAGATGAAGCGCTCGAGTTCGCTAATGGTATCGGCTACCCTATGATTGTGCGCCCAAGCTACACCCTCGGTGGTACAGGGGGCGGCATCGCTTACGATGAAACAGAATTTCGTCAAGTGGTGCGCCAAGGTTTGCACGATTCGCCGGTACACACCGTGCAAGTCGAACAGTCGGTGTTGGGTTGGAAAGAGTTTGAGCTTGAAGTCATGCGTGACCACAACGACACCGTGGTGATTATCTGCTCGATTGAAAACATCGACCCTATGGGTGTTCACACGGGCGATTCCATCACTGTTGCGCCAGCCCAGACTCTATCTGACAAAGAATACCAACAACTGCGTGACTATTCGATTGATATTATTCGCGAAATCGGCGTGGACACGGGTGGCAGTAACATTCAGTTTGCCGTAAACCCAGAAAACGGCGATATTGTGGTCATTGAGATGAACCCCCGCGTGTCGCGTTCGTCGGCACTCGCCTCAAAAGCCACAGGCTACCCAATTGCCAAAATTGCTGCCTTGCTAGCGGTGGGTTATCACCTTGACGAACTGCCCAACGACATCACAAGGCGCACCAAAGCCGCTTTTGAACCGTCGATTGACTATGTGGTGACCAAAATCCCCCGCTTTGCGTTTGAAAAGTTTCCTGGTGCAAGTACTGCCCTAGGTACCCAGATGCACAGCGTGGGGGAGGTCATGAGCATCGGGCGCACTTTCAAAGAGTCGTTTCTTAAAGCTTTGGCTTCGCTCGAGCTAGACATCAAAGCTGACTTTGCTGAGCTAAGTGATGAAGCGCTCGAGCAACACTTGACCCCTAACCCCAAACGCATCTTGGCGCTGCTAGAATTGTTGCGGCGCGGCAAAAGCCGCCGGGCGCTGCACGCCAAAACTAGCATAGACATGTGGTTTTTGTCGCAACTGCAAGAAATTGCCCATGCTGAAGCGGCCATTGGTGAGTTACCCGCGCTTGCTGACTGGCCGGAGCGCACTTGGCGCGAGGTGAAGCGGTTCGGTTTTAGTGACGCTCAGATTGCCGCTTTGACAGGCAATACGGCGCTCGAGGTCAGACGCATCCGCACAGCGATTGTAAAGCCCGTTTTCAAAACGGTGGACACCTGTGCAGCAGAATTTGAAGCCTACACGCCTTATCACTACAGCACCTACGAATATGAAGACGAAGTGGTCAGTTCCGACCGCCCTAAAGTGGTCATCCTCGGTTCAGGTCCCAACCGCATCGGTCAAGGGGTGGAATTTGACTATGCCACTGTGCACGCGGTGTGGGCACTGCGCGAAGCGGGCTACGAGACAATCATGATCAACAGCAATCCCGAGACGGTTTCTACTGACTACGACACTGCTGACAGGCTCTATTTTGAACCCCTCACCTTTGAAAATGTCATGAATATCGTGGATCACGAACAGCCCATAGGGGTCATCGTGCAACTTGGTGGGCAAACGCCCTTGAAATTGGCTAAGCCTTTGAGCGAGGCTGGCGTACCGATTTGGGGCACGTCCGCTGATGCTATTCACTTTGCCGAAGACCGTGATAGTTTTCATAATTTGTGTCAGTCACTTGGTATTCCTCAACCGCAAGGGGGCGTGGCCAGTTCGCCCGCAGAAGCCTACACATTGGCTGCTGACATTGGTTATCCGGTGATGGTGCGCCCTAGTTACGTGCTCGGCGGGCGGGCGATGCTCACGGTCTACAGTGAAGATGAACTGCGGGAGTATCTCGAGCGCGTCTATGCTGATCTGCCCGATGCACCTTCTATTTTAGTTGATGACTTCATCCAAGGTGCCAAAGAAGTGGATGTTGACGCTATCTGTGACGGTGAACGTGCCGTAGTAGCTGGCATTATGGAACACATTGAATACGCGGGCATTCACTCAGGAGATAGCGCTTGCATCACGCCTCCTGTGACCCTCAGTGACAAAGTGCAAAAAACGATCATTGCGTATACTGAAAAATTGGCGCTCGAGATTGGTGTCAAAGGCCTTCTCAACGTGCAGTACGTCATTCGTGACGATAAAGTGCTAGTGATTGAAGCCAACCCCAGAGCCAGCCGCACCATTCCTTACTTGTCCAAAGCCACTGGCGTACCGTTGGCAAAATATGCGGCTTTGCTTGCCTCCGGTAAAACACTCACCGACTTGAATTTCACCAAGATGCCCGTGCCAAATGTTTATAGCGTCAAAGAAGCGGTGTTGCCGTTTTTAAAATTTCGCAAGTTTTTGCCGATTCTTGCCCCAGAAATGCGCTCTACTGGCGAGAGTATGGGCATTGATGCCAATGCGGACGTGGCGTTTTACAAAGCCCAACTTGGTGCCAATGTCACATTGCCAACTGCAACAGGCAGTAAAGCGTTAGTGATTGGGGAAGCAGATGACCTCAAAAAGCAGCTTACAGACTTGGGGTTTTCGTTGTTAGCTGCGCCGAGTGACCCAGCAGCGTTGCCAGCGTATGACTTGTTGATTGACCTCGAGCACACTGCCGAACTGCGTAACGCCTTAGAAAATGGCGTGGCCTACGTGACGACGTATGAAGGTGCCCTTGCCACGCTGGCTGCCATCGCCAGTGTCCAACAGCAAGCCCTTACCGTAAACGCCTTACAAGGGTTACACCCAGAACTGGCCAAAACCTCGTAAGTGATGTGATACCGATTCCAATTGATTCCTGAAGGAATTAATTCGAGTGGAGCGAGTAGGAAAAGCTACGGATTCCGACGGAAACGAAAGAAAGTTCGCAGGACTTTAAGTAGTGTTTAGTTGGAATCCGTATGAGACCTAACGCGACCAGCGCGATACAAACAACTTTATCGCGACGACCAAAAGCAAGATAAACCCAGTCGTAGCCACCCCAAATATCCAGTCGCGGCGCTGCATGTCGTTGTTGGTAGCGGGCGTTGCTGCCGCTGGTGAGACAGTGTTCGTGGGTGTAGCAGCAGGGTTTGATAAAGGCGTTGTCGACTGGGGTATTGATGACGGGGTCGATGACGGGGTCGATGACGGGGTTGCTGCTGGGTCTGGGGTAGCCGGTGTGGTGACTGGCGTGGTGACCGGTGTGGTGACTGGTGTGGTGACTGGTGTGGTGGGTGTAGCTGGGGCTGAGGTAGTTGGGGTATTGGTTGGCGGGTCTTGTGGAACAGTGCTGGCTTGTCCACCAAAACGCAACAAGGCAAGTTGCACATTGGGATAGACAGTGGCTTCGTTTTGGTGTTCGTCAATGACGCGGATGCTCACGCCATACAAGCCGTTGGGGGCATCACTCGCGTCCCACTCGAGCCGATAAGCTGCCTCGAGCAAATCAAAAGCCGCATAAGGCGCAGGCCGCTTTGGCAAAGGTAACAACTGAAACAACGTCAAGGTGGCTTGTACAACCCGGTTTTCGTCGCTGATGTCGGCGTCAAAGCTGATGGTATTGCCTGTCGCCATGCTGCCGGGGTCTTCAAGTTCGGCCGGGGTAAGCACCACGCTGTCAATCACCGCAATCACGTCACCTACGCGCACCCCATTAATGCGAAAACTGCGTACTACAGGCGGACGGATGTCGTTGCCTGTCACGTTGATATCTGGGGCGTCAAAGTCAATGATGCCGTTTAAAATTGCCAACCCCAAAGCAAACATGACAATAATCAACAATGTCCAAGGTGTCCACAGGGATTTCATGCTTGTTGACGTCCTTTGAACATGGTCAAGGTTGTAAGCATGGTCAAGGTTGTAAGCATGGTCAAGGTTGTAAGCATGGTCAAGGTTGTCAAACACGGTCAAGGTGATGTTGTTATGTGCTGTGATTTCGGGTGAGTAGGGTGCAAAGTGCTGTCTCGAGCTTTTGCTTAACGTCATATGACGTAAATGGCTAATGACCAAAACGGGTTTTATTGAAACATACCAAGTCATACGACACCGATTGAGCATAGATACGCCCTTTCGATGACCCAAAAACGTGTTGACGTTCTACAAGTTGACGTCCTACAAGTTGACGTCCTACAAGTTGGGGTGCGTAACGATGAAGTGCAGGGTTGGGAAGGTGTGAGGGGTTGTTTCATGATATGAGTCCGTTAGGGCGCAAGGGGGCATGGCGTGTTGCTTGCAAAGCCGATGCGCACCACAGACACGCTACTTTGCGTTTGGCTGCTGTTGCCAGTGTCGTCACTGAGTTGTATCCGAAAGCGGTAGACGCCGTTGGGCAAGCCTGCTACCCGCCATGTGAACGTCTGTTCTGATGTGCTGCCAGCCGTGCTGAGGGGGAGGGGCAAGACATCGCAACGTACATCAGAGGCAAGAGTACCCGAAGGAAGCAGTCGCGCCAAGCGTACCTCGAGCGTTGCCCTCGTCGCTGCTACGGTGATGGTTTCGATTTCCACGCGTTCAAGGCTACTATTGGGACTGAGCAGCACGTCACCCGTTCGCATGCCTTCAATCGTAAAAGATTGCAACAAAGGTACAATTAAAGGTGGCGCATCGCTATCGTCAGTATCAGGCCGACTACTGATGACCTCACCGCAACCACTTAGCAGGGCGGAAAAGCACAAAAAAACTAAACACACTGTCTGAAACGCACCTCGAGACACAAACCATTATCCCCCGCAAGACCGCGTGGGGCTATGCAAAACTAGATATCTGTTTGCTCGAGTGCGTGTTTATGGTGTTTATGAACGCAAAATTTATACGTTGTGTTTGAACACTATATTTTTATACTATGTTTGTATGTTATGAACGCACTATGTCTGTACGTTATAACTATGTCGGCACGTTATGAACGTAATGCTTGCACTGTGTCGGTAGTGGTGTTGCTATCTTCGCTTTCCGGTTCGTTTTCGGGCAGGCCGCTCAAGCGTTCGGTGCGCCTCGAGGGTAAGTGTGCCCGCAACGATAGGGCGTATTCAGACAAGTGCAAAAGTCCTTCGCTGACGCTATAACGCAAGCAAAACTCCCCATGATCAACCCGACTTACCAACTGAAAGGGCGCGTGGCTGAGGCGTTCTAATACAGCGAGCACTTGGGCTTTTATCAGTTCGTGTTGTTCGCTGTTAGCGTCACTGCGCATGGTGGTGGCTTCTATTACCTCGTCTAGCATGAACACCGATGGCGCTTTTAAGGCGGCTAAACTACGCAGCACTGCCGAAAAAATACCCCGTTCGGCGATACGTTGGTTCACATTGGCTTTAAAACGCACCAAGCTTTCTTCAATTAACCCATCTTTGGCAAAGTGCGATTCTAGGTCAAACGGGCTGATAGGGACGCTCTTGGCCAGTTCAATAGCACTCTCGAGGGCATCCCACGACCAACATGTTGCTCGAGCGGCAGCAGCGGGTGAACTCAACCGCACTAGGTCTTGTTTGTGACCGAGTACAGCCAAGTAGGTGCTGGCTACTTCGCGCCGCTGGGTGAGCAAACTGCCCCAATCTAGGCGGCCACCTTCACTGAGTGGGTGCACCAACACGCTGTAATGATGCCTGCCTAGGTCAGCATTGGCAACAAACTGATCCCGCGATAAGGTCTCAACCCGAAAGCCCAGTTGGCTCAAGTAGGTGCGAGCACGGCTGTAACTTGACACATCACGGGTGTCGCGAGAGTTTAAACCCAAGTGCTGCGGCATGTCGTGGGCTTGGCTATGCGGTATTGCTTTGACGTGTTCACTGACGTGTTCTTGTTCGTCTTCGGGGTCAAAATCTGGCATGCCCTCGAGCTCGATCAATTCCAAATCAGTGTCACTGCGCGTGTTCGCTTCTGGTTCTTGAGCGGCACTAGTTACCGTCGCCGCGTGTTGCGCCGCTGAGGTGCTGTCTGGCTGAGACGTGTCACCTTCTACTGCTGGCGTGTTTGCTGAGGTGTTTTTATCTGCCCGATTATTTGTGGTGTTATCTGTGGTGTTATCTGTGGTGTTATTTGGGGCGTTATCTGCGTAATCTGTTTCGGTAGGAGCAGCGCGGCGACCTTGCCAACGACCTTGAACTTTCTCGAGGCGTGGGTCACTACCTAGCGTCAGCGACAGGTCAATGGCATCTGGAACGTTACCTGCAAGGCTGCGAATTTCCGCTTCAGACAAAGGTGTATTGACATCAATTACCAAGTCTGCCAAACGCCGCGCCGTATCTTGGTCGGCTTCTTTGGGTTTGCGGGGGCGTTGTCTGACACTGAGGGCAAAACGACCATCTTCTAACGGCTCAATGATGATGTCATCGTTCACTTCAAGTTCGTGACGGCGAAAAAAGCGCCCTAAACCCTCGAGATAACGCGGTGGGCGTACCTGCAGCGTTAATGTGTCGCCACTTTTGGCGTCGATGGCGCTGATGTCGCCTTTGTCAGGAAACAACTCCGCCAACCGCTTGGGTAAGGTGAGCCGCTCGGATGCCAAGCACACCCGCGTCAGCGAATAACGATATTCACCCGCCATAATTCCCCCATAGGTAGCGAACATCACAGCACGCAAAAAAGCGGCGTGGTGCCTGAAAAGTTTCTTTGGGCGTGGTTAGCGTGCGTGCGGTGGGCTTGGTCATGGTGATAATTTCGTCCCCAGCGGCTGAGGGCTACCCTTCTTGTTGGGTGCTTTCTTGTTGGCTGCCTTCTTACTAGCTGCCTTCTTACTAGCTATGTAGCAATATGTTAACACGTCACACGCTAATAGATAAAACACTGGTGAATAAAACACTGATGAATAAAACACTGGCAGATAGGAAGGTGAAAGCTCGAGCCCAATCATCATTTCATCAAGTGTAACAAACCTTTGATGAGAGGCTGTGTACATTGGCGTGCGATCCCTGTGAGTAGGATATGTCATTTATAAATCCTACTGGCCATTTTTCAGGGTGCAAAGATGTTTTTAAGGTGTAAATCAGGGCGTAAAAATGTTTTCAGGGTGTAAATCAGGGCGTAAAGATGCCTGCATAAGCTTTAAATAACCGCCAAAAGCCTTACAATAACCGCGTGATCAAGCTATCTACAGCAAATATATGGCGTGTCTTTGGGCGGGCGTGGCTCGTTGTCTGGCTGCTCGCGAGTGTGGGCGTAGCGCAGGTGCGTTCGCAAACCCTGTGGACAATTGGCCTCAGTCCCACGTTTACCGATACCATGAACACCATTTTGGCTGATTATCAAGCTGCCTATGATGTGACTGTGCAGTGGCGCGATTTTTCGGGCGATGCTTTGTATTTTGAACTGCAAAACGCCTTAGCGAGTGGCAATGCCCCCGATGTGGTGAATCTCAACGTGCCGCTCCTGCTCGAGTTCGTCGAACGCGGTGACCTGCAGCAGCTCGAGCCACCTGCCCTAGCGGGTTACTTTCCCAACATGGTGGACGCTTTTCGGGTATCAGGTGATGCTTACGGTCTGCCGTGGTATATCGCCCCGCCGCTGCTGATGATGAACCGCGCGCTTTTTCTGCAAGCAGGTCTTGACCCCGATGCCCCTCCGAGTACTCGAGCTGATCTGTTTGCTGCTGCTCGGCACATCAAAGACGAAACTGGCATCGATGGGTTTATGCCCAACGTGGGCGCGCAGCGGATGCTTTACCGTTTTGCCGAAGCCGGTCTGCCCATTCTCAGTGATGACGGTTTTACAGCACTTTTTGACAGTCCGGCGCATGTTGCCCTGCTAACTGAATACGTTGACCTGTTTCAAGCGGGCTATTTTTCCGAAGATGCTTTGCTCAGAGGGTATGTAGGGGCGCTCGAGCGCTACCAAAACGGGCAACTTGCCATGCTCATTAGTGGCCCGCAACTGCTCACCCGCATCCGCGACGCTAGCCCTGACATCTACGCCCAAACCAGCCTTGCGCCCTATCCAGAAACAGGTGATTTAAAAACAGGTGACACCAGTGCCATTCACGCGCCGCTGATGGGGTTAGCCATTCCCAGAGGCGTACCGCAAGTCCCTGCCCTACAACTAGCACGCTTCATTGCCGGCGCAGACGCCCAACTGACGCTTGCTCAGGCTACCCCTGTCTATCCCACTACCTTAGCTGCCGCCGAAGAGGCATTTTTTAACGCTGACGGTGACGACCTTGACACCCAAGCAAGGCGTTTGCAGGTGTCGCAACTGCCGTTGGCTCGAGACCTCACTTTGGACGTTCCCAACCCGCAAGACCTCTACGAAGTGTTCATGGAAAACGTAGAAGCCGCGTTCTACGGCCAAAAAACGCCCGAACAAGCCCTCAAAGACGCGGCGCTGTTTTGGAACTCGAGGTTGTGATGTCCATTTTGCTGATGTGGTTACTGTCTGTATTGAGGATGCGCACGCGGTTTGTCGTTTCGTTTGTTAGGTTGATGATGTTGTCAGTAACGGTGACGTTATTGGTGACGTTGACGTTGTCGGTGGCTTTGGCAGACGGCCATTTGATGTACGTCCCTGAGGCGTATGTTCCCCAAGAGGGCGCGGTTCGGCTTGTGCCCACCCCGCAAGAAGATACGTTGCAGCAGGGGATGCTCATGTTACCGGATGTGGTGACGTTATCTTTGGCAGCAAGTTTACAAGATGACCCTTTACTGACGCGGACGCTCGAGGACACCCGGGGGGCGTTTGAACAGATAGGAATGCAGCTCGAGCCAGCAACCGACTTGCCTGCCTTCATTCGCATCATGACCCTTAGTGATGACATCAGTGCCAGTCGTTTGCAAGCGTTGGACGTAGCTGCCGTCAACCAGCCTGAAGGGTACGTGTTAGCCGTCAATGCCAGTATCGTCAATGCCAGTATCAATGCTGATGTCAATGCCAGTATCAATGCTGATGTCAATGCCAGTATCAATGCTGATGCAGGTATAGACATCATTGCTGCGGATGCTCGAGGTGCCCTTTACGGCCTTATGAGTTTGCAGCAGCTTTTAGCCCCCACCATGCCCGCTCGCGTCATCCGCGACTATCCGGCGCATCCTTGGCGGGTAGCCATGATTTACCTTGACCGCAACGCCGCGTTGAACGAGCAACTCATCCCGTTACTAGCCGCCCACAAGTTCAATGCTCTGTTGGTCATGAGTAATTACATCGCTTGGGACAGTGCGCCCAACTTGCGGATGCCGGGGAGTGCGCCCAAAGATTTGGTGCGGCAAAACCTCGAGACAGCCCGGGCGTATGGCGTAGAAACGATTCCGCTTTTAGAGACATTTGGTCATGTTGAGTGGTTATTTCAAAATGGGCAAAACCGTGACTTGTTACTCGATCCTAGTGCGCAGTCGCGTTTTGCTTATAATCCGCTCGAGCCCCGCACCTACGAGGTGCTTTTGCCGATTGTTGACGAAGTGCTAGCGCTGTTCAACCCGCGTTACGTTCACATCGGTCACGACGAAGTGCGCAACGTCGTCCCTTTTCCTGCTAACAGCGTATCTTTTGCTGAGGCGTTCATTGCCGATACCCGCCGCTTACACGCCCACTTAGCAGCAGCAGGGGTTCGCACCATGATGTGGCACGATGTACTCCTTGCCCCAGACGTGCTACCGCGTTTGGCGGATTTTCCCAATGACATTGTTGTTACCAGTTGGAACTACAACCCAGCAGCCAGCTACCCCACCATCGACACCTTGAGCGAAGCAGGTTTTGCCGTCTTAGGGGCGGCTTGGTACGACCCAGATAACATCCGCAGTTACGCTCAATACGCCGCACAGCGCAGCCAAGCTAGTGCCAACATCCGTGGCATGGTGCAAACGCGTTGGACGGGGTACTTTGGCAACAGCAGTTTGTTAGCCGGACAGTATCCGCAAGCCTATGCCTATTTGCACGCCGCACAGCATTTTTGGCAGCCAGCTGCGCCTGTGTTGAATGATGCCCCTGCCCGTTTTCGTCGGGCTTGGTTGGGTCAAGTAGACCGTGCGCCCCGGGCGGGCTATCTGATAGATTTACGCAGGGTTGCCAACCGTCATTTGAGCGCCCAACAGGGGGATTGGCTAGGACGTGGCGCGGATTTTGATATGGCAGCACTCATCGAGAGTGGTAGTGAGCAGGTCATTGCTGGGGTGCGTTTTCAGCTTGGCGCAGTTGTTGGTTTGCAAGGTCAGCACCGCCGCGTGCAAGCCGACCCAGAGGCGGTGCAACTTGATGTGAACACCTCAGCGCAGCAACTGGCGTTTTTGCACACTACTGGCTGGGCGGTACCAGAAACAGGCGAAGAAATCGGGCGTTATGTGGTGCATTATCACGATGGCTCGAGCAGCCCCATTCCCTTGTTCTACGGCGTCAACATCAGCGCTTGGACAGAACTTGACGTCACTGCTATGAACTTACAACAAGTCTGGCGCGGTGAAACGGCCAATGGTTTGCCCGTGTCGGCTGACATGCTTATTTGGAACAATCCTTTTCCCGAACGTCCCATCAGCCACATCACCCTCACGAGTCACGGCATGATGGCCAATCCGATGATTTTGGGGGTGACGGTGCTCGAGTGAGGTGCACCTACCAACCCACACCTACCAACTAATACCTACTAATCACGTTGATGGCAAAGCCTGTTCATGTGCTTCACGTTCGTCTGTTACACTAATTGCATGGAAAAAGCCTACTGGTTGCGCGGTATTCGCGGGGCAACAACGGTCACCGAAGACACCCCCGAAGCCATCTTGGACGCCACAGCGGAGTTGCTAAAAGCCATGCTCGAGGCCAACGACATTGCTGACTTTGAACCCATCGGGTCGATTTTTTTCACTACCACGCCCGACCTAACGAGTGCCTTTCCCGCCGAAGCCGCCCGCCGCATCGGGATGACGACTGTGCCGCTGATGTGCAATCAGGAAATCCCCGTTCCTGACAAGCTGCCTTTGGCGATTCGCATCATGCTGCAACTCAACACCCAAAAATCGCAAGCCGACATGAAGCACATCTATCTGCGCGGGGCGACGGTGTTGCGTCCGGACTTGGTGAGCGCACAGTAAGCGTGCTAAATGTAGCAGTTTGGATGTGGTGTAGCAGTATGGATGTGGTGTAGCAGTATGGCTGGCAGTACAGCGTGGGGCAGATATATTGCGTGAGGGTGGTTGTGGTTGTGGTTGTGGTTGTGTGAGGGTGGCTCGAGCCCTCAGCTTAATCACTGTTCAGAAAGATAAATAGGGTGCCAAATGGGGTGCCAAGTGGGGTGTCAAGTGGAGTGTCAAGCGGGGTGTCAAGGTGGCATTCATCTGATGTTGACATTGCTGGTGTGTAATGTCATTGGTTATATTGTTAG
>JGI12048J13642_10842685_pt1 | contig 13500 bp, 8 predicted proteins | sample ElkSlonscriptome_16_FD_13642 | JGI IMG/M metagenome (IMG submission 13642) | reverse complement strand
TGCGATCAAGCCGGTAAGCCCGGAGGCCTACCTGAGGTTCCTGTCAAGATGGCATGCACTGGACGACCCCGCGAGCCTTGATCAGGCCCTGGAGCGCCTTGAGGGCTGGTCTGCCCCGGTCGAGGCCTGGGAGCACGGCTTGCTGCGCAGCCGGGTCAAAGAGCTGGATCCAGGCCTGCTGGACCAACGCTTTCTCAGTGGCGAGATAGCCTGGTTCCGCCCACTCACCCGACAAGGTGGAAAGCACCAGGTGGTGGCCGCATCACCGGTAGCGCTGGTTCCGCGGCTGGACCTGGATGCCTGGCGTGGAAGCCTGAGCGACCTCCAGGATGGAACTTCAGCCGGCAGCGATCTCGGCGCTTATGCACAACAGGTTCTGAACGCTCTGGAGCGGGAAGGCGCGCTGTTTATGCCGGAACTCGAGCGCTTGACCGGGCTGCTGGCGCCGCAGCTCGAGGAAGGACTCAAGGCCCTGGTGTACGAGGGCCGCGTCACTGCTGATGCGTTCTCACCCTTGCGCTGGCTGCTGAGGCCTGACCGGGAGAAATCCCGGGCCAGAAAGCGTCTTGAACGCGGACGGGGCAGGGCAGCCATCCCCATAGGGCGCTGGAGCCTGTTACGACCCTTGCTGCCATCGGATGATAACGCCGGGCGATTGAAAGACACGCATGTAACGCGGCAACAGGAACTGGCCCTGATCTGTGAGTCACTGTTACGTCGCTACGGGGTCGTATTCCGGGCCGTGTTGCAACGCGAACCCTTATTGCCGCCCTGGCGCGATCTGCTGCGTTATCTGCGCCGTATGGAAGATCGTGGTGAAGTGCGCGGCGGAAGATTCGTGGAGGGGTTCTCGGGAGAACAATTTGTGCTGCCGGCCGCTCTGAAACAGCTGCAGCGGGCCGGCAAGGCGGCTGAGCAGAACGCTCAGGGCCAGGCGGCGCTGTCGGTCATCAGCGCCTGTGACCCCCTCAATCTGGGCGGTACGATTGCGCCCGGCCCCCGTACCCCGGCCCATGCAGGCAACCGTATTTTGCTCCAGGATGGCCTGCCTGTCGCACGCTGGATGGGTGACGAACTTGAATTATTCGATGGCGCATCATCCGTGGCGAAAAAGCGCGCTGAAGACCTGTTGCGCGTGGTGACTCCGTGGAAGAGATATCGTCGTTTTTAACCTGCTTTTGGGTCAAAGAATTAGCTTTATCGCGAACCAGAGGGGCTTTGTTGATGGTTGAGGCGGGGTGTCCGGTTCTGGCCGGCCGAAAGCCAGGCTTGGCACCCAACGCAGCAGCGACCAGCCCGGTCACCAAAACCCGAAGACGTTTGCATGCAGGGCGCTAAGCACTTAGATATTTCCGACTAATGCGATGAGTCAAAAAAAGGGTGCCGCAGGGCACCCTTTATTTCGCCGGTATTCAGCTGATCAGGCAGCTGCAGAATGATCCGGTGCATCGTCGGCCAACTGGCGCAGTACGTAGTGCAGGATGCCGCCGTGCCGGTAGTACTCCACTTCCTTGGGCGTATCCAGACGCACAAGCGCCTTGAAAGAGACCGTCGTGCCGTCATCGCGGGTTGCCGTTACGTCTACCGTCTTCGCTGTGCCGTCACCCAATCCGGTGATATCGAAAGTCTCGGAACCATCCAGACCAAGACTGGCAATGCCCTGACCGGGTTCGAAGTTCAAAGGCAGTACGCCCATGCCAATCAGGTTGGAACGGTGAATCCGCTCGAAGCTTTCGGTGATGACCGCCTTGACCCCGAGCAATTGCGTACCTTTCGCTGCCCAGTCACGCGAGGAGCCGGTGCCGTATTCCTTACCGGCCAGCACCACGAGCGGCGTGCCTTCTGCCTGGTAGCGCATGGCGGCATCATAAATGCTCATCTGCTCACCACCGGGCTGGAAGCGCGTCCAGCCACCTTCCGTGCCCGGGGCCAGCTCGTTGCGCAAACGAACGTTGGCAAAGGTACCGCGCATCATGACCTCGTGATTGCCACGCCGTGATCCGTAGGAGTTGAAATCCACCCGGGCGATCCCTTTTGACTTGAGGTACTCACCGGCGGGCGAATCTTCGCCAATCGCTCCAGCCGGGGAAATGTGGTCGGTAGTAATGGAGTCACCCAGCTTGGCCAGGCAGCGCGCCCCGGTAATGTCGCTTACCGGCGGCGTTTGCATGGTCATGCCCTCGAAGTAGGGCGGGTTCTGGATATAGGTGGAATCATCCTGCCAGGCGAACATCTGACCCTGGGGTGCGTCAATGGTCTTCCACCGCTCGTCGCCCTCGAACACGCTGGCGTAACCCCTGCGGAACATGTCCGCACTGACGGTTGCCGCCACGAGATCATGAATCTCCCGGGTGGTGGGCCACACATCTTTCAGAAAGACATCATTGCCCTCGGAATCCTGACCCAGCGGCTCGTTGATCATGTCGACATCGAGATTTCCCGCCAGCGCATAGGCCACCACCAGTGGTGGTGATGCCAGGTAGTTCATCTTCACATCCGCGTGGACGCGGCCTTCGAAGTTACGGTTGCCCGACAGGACCGAGCCGACCACGAGGTCGTGTTCACGAACCGCTTTGCCGATGGTTTCCGGCAAAGGACCCGAGTTACCGATGCAGGTGGTGCAGCCATAGCCGACCACGTTGAAGCCAAGCGCCTCAAGGTCATCCAGCAAGCCCGCTTTTTCCAGGTAGTCGGTGACCACCCGCGAGCCCGGTGCCAGGGACGTCTTCACCCACGGCTTGACCTTCATACCCAGGGCCGCTGCATTGCGCGCCAGCAGACCGGCACCCAGCATGACTGCCGGATTGGACGTGTTCGTGCACGAAGTGATGGCCGCAATCACCACGGCCCCGTCGGTGAGTGAAATGTCCTCACCGTTGTGCTCGCAGTTCGCAACCGGGGGCGGTGGTACCACCGGGTCCTTGATGGCCGTATCGCCGCCCTCGGATTCAAAACGGGCAATCGCTGCATTGCGGCGTTCCGAGGACAGGTCATGAACATGCTTGCGATAGTTGGCCTGCATGTCACTGAGCAACACGCGATCCTGGGGGCGCTTGGGACCGGCCAGGCTGGGCAGTACCTGGTCCATATCGAGGGACAGAACTGCGCTATAGCTGGCCTCAGCTTCGCCATCCTCACGCCACAGGGTCTGGGCACGGGCGTAAGCTTCCACCAGTTCGGCCTGTTCGTCGGAACGGCCGGACAACTTCAGGTAGCGAATACTTTCCTCGTCAATCGGGAAGATGCCGCAAGTCGCACCGTATTCCGGTGCCATATTGGCAATCGTGGCTCGATCCGCCAGCGGCAGATGTTTGAGACCATCGCCAAAAAACTCCACGAACTTGCCAACCACGCCATGCTCGCGAAGCATCTCCGTGACGGTAAGCACCAGGTCTGTGGCTGTCGCACCTTCCGGCAAACGCCCGGTAAGCCGGAAGCCGACAACCTGGGGAATCAACATGGTGATGGCCTGCCCGAGCATGGCAGCTTCGGCCTCAATTCCGCCGACACCCCAACCGAGCACGCCGATGCCATTAATCATGGTCGTGTGGGAATCCGTGCCGACCACGGTGTCCGGATAGGCCATCAGTTCACCGTCTTTCTCTACGCCAAACACCACCCGGGCAAGATGCTCCAGGTTCACCTGGTGAACGATACCGGTATTGGGTGGAACGACCTTGAAATTGCTGAAGGCACCCTGGCCCCAGCGCAGGAAGCTGTAGCGTTCGTGATTGCGCTGGTACTCAATTTTGTTGTTCAGATCGAGGGCCGTATCGGTTCCGAAGCGGTCTACCTGTACCGAGTGGTCAATGACCAGCTCCGCCGGTGACAAAGGATTAATCAACCCCGGGTCACCGCCCAGCTTGCGCATCGCGTCGCGCATCGCGGCCAGATCGACAATCGCCGGTACGCCGGTAAAGTCCTGCAGGACAACCCGTGACGGGGTAAACGCGATTTCAGTTGACGGTTCCGCCTGGGCGTCCCACTTCGCCAGGGCCTCAATATCAGTGCGTGTCACATCAATGCCATTTTCATGGCGGAGCAGGTTTTCCAGCAGAATCTTCAAGGAAAACGGCAGGCTGGAAATATCATGCTGCGCTGACAGTTCAGGAAGGCTGTAATAGCCATAATCACGCCCGTTAACGTTCAGCGTGCGGTGGCAGGAAAAAGAATCGGCCATGAGATGCTCCAGAGCTTTAAGGGTTTAGCTGTGCGACCACACCCATGGCCGCAGAATGAGTCGGCGGCTTAGCTTTCACCGGGTCAATGTGTCTTGCGAACACATGTCTATTGTAAAAAGCGCCGCAGTCAGCCCCATATTATCGCTGATCTGCGGGCCTGATGACAGGGCAAAGCCCATACACCCGGTGCGGATGCGCACGCTTAGCCCTGCAATGCTGCCTCGGCTTGCCGCAACAGGCGCTTGCGTCCGAAAAGAAGATTAAACCGCCCGCCACCCAACTGCTCCCACAGCACCGCCGAGCGCAGGCCGCTGAACAGCAGGCTGCGAATCCAGTTTACGTTGCGCGGATTGTGCAAATACTGGGGATTACCATTAACCACCACGCGGGGTGTCAGGGTGGACACGGTTTTGGTATACAACTCGGCCACCTGTTCCGCCTGTGCGTCCTCGCGTTCATGCGGCTCCAGTGCTGCGGTCTCCGAACTGATACGGTCCAGGCCTTCACCAACGGCTTCCATCATGGCGGGGTGGCGCAGGAATTTTTTTTCAAGTTGCAGCAGGGTGACCGCACACTGCAGGGGGAGCTGGTGTTCAGCCTCACCGGACAGCACGCCAATCAGCGTTTCCAGTCCCAGTCTGAGGCGTTTGCGATCACCGTAAATTTCTTCGGGTGTTTCCGCCTCGAGGCGAAACAGGCTCTCCAGGCTGGCTGTGGCTGCAAAGCCCGACCAGGCACCATGGCTGGCCGCCTGCCGCACCAGTTCAGCGGCCTGAAAAACACCCGCCAGGGCCAAAATTTGCGGGTTCACGGTCTCTGCGTTCATGGTTTCAGCTCCGACGCCACCGGCGGTGCGTCCATGGATTCAATAATGCCACCACCCAGACACTCCTCGCCATCGTAGAACACGAGGGACTGGCCCGGCGTTGCTGCCCGCTGAGGCGTGTCGAACACCGCGATCAGCTGGTCATCGTTAATGACTTCGATTACGCAATCCTGATCGTGCTGGCGATAACGCAGTTTGGCAGTCAGAGCAGTGCCGGCTGCCGGGGCTTGCCCACTGACCCAGGTCAATTGTTTCGCAGAGACACGCGTCGACATCAACCAGGGGTGGTCGTGACCCTGTCCGGCATACAGGATGTTGTTGTCCAGGTCTTTGTGCAAAACGAACCACGGTGCGTCCGGGCACCCCTTGACGCCGCCGATGCCCAGGCCCTGGCGTTGCCCCAGGGTATGGAACATCAGGCCCTGGTGAGTGCCGATGCACTGACCTTCCGGTGTGTGAATCTCGCCCGGCGCTGCTGCGATGTAGCGCGCCAGAAAGCCGTTGAAATCGCGCTCCCCAATAAAGCAGATACCCGTGCTGTCTTTCTTGTTGTGCACGGCAAGTCCGGCCTGCTCTGCGCGCGCACGCACCGCCGGTTTTTCGAGTTCACCCACCGGAAAGCGGGTGCGTGCCAGCTGCTCGTGTCCAACCGCGTACAGAAAGTAGCTCTGATCCTTGTTGTGATCGACCCCGCGCAGCAGGCGTGCCAGCCCGTCGCGCACTGCGGTGCGGCAGTAGTGACCGGTGGCAATGGTTGTGGCGCCAAGATCTTCGGCATGCTCCAGGAAGGTCTTGAACTTGATCTCCCGGTTACACAGGATGTCCGGATTGGGCGTGCGCCCTGCGCGGTATTCGGACAGGAACTCCTCAAACACGTTGTCCCAGTACTCATCCGCAAAATTACGGGTATGCAACGCAATACCGATATGCTCCGCCACGGCACGTGCGTCATTGGCGTCTTCCTCCGCAGGGCAGGTGCCCAGACGGTCATCCTCTTCCCAGTTCTTCATGAACATGCCTTCAATCGGCACGCCCGCATCCTGCAGGATCAGGGCGGAGACCGATGAATCCACACCGCCGGACATGGCAACCATGGTCAGGGATTCATTGTGCGACATGCGATCTATCTACCTTCAGCGGTGACTCCCGAAAAAGTGGGGCTTGGGACGGGCAATTACAAATGAACTCGCAGTGACGCCACATCCGGGCCTCAACCTTGTTCAGTCCTATGGTTTAGTTCCCGGGCTCAATCCTGAAGCTTGCGTCCCAGCCATAGCAGGTACAACACGGGTATCACCAGCAGGGTTAGCGCAGTGGTCGTCAGCATCCCGCCCAGCATGGGCAGTGCAATGCGCCGCATAATGTCAGCGCCCGGGCCATCGGTGAGAAAAATCGGCGCAAGCGCAGCCAGAATGGTCACCACGGTCATCAACTTGGGCCGCAGCCTCAGGGCAGCGCCACGCATAATCGCTTCAAGGAGCTCGGAACGATGACGTATCTGCGCCTCGCGGACCTCTGTGTCAATGTACAACAACATAATCACCGCCGTCTCCACGGCGATACCGCCGAGCGCAATGAAACCCATGGCAACCGCAACGGACAGATTGTAGCCGGCCAGCCAGACGGCCCAAAGTCCGCCCAGCAGGCCGAAAGGCAGCGACATGAGGATCATCAGGGTGCGGTCCAGGCGGCGGAAATGAAGCATTAAAAGGATAAAAATAATCAGGAACGTCGCCGGAATGGCAAAACCAAGCCGTTCTGCCGCCGCCTGCATTTGCTGATACTGGCCGGCAAATGTCACCGCGTACCCCGGCGGCAACGACACAGATTCAGCAATCGCCTGCCGGGCATCGGTCACATAGCTGCCAATATCCCGACCCGCGATATCAATCAGCACCCAGCCGGTCAACCGGGCGTTTTCAGAGCGAATCATGGGTGGACCCTCGGTATAGACCGTGGTTGCCAGTTCGCCCAGCGGAATATGGGCGCCTGCCGGAGTGGGGACAAGAATGTCACGCAAATCATCCGGGGTTTCACGAAATCGCCGGTCGTAACGGAGAATAATATCGTAACGCTCGCGGCCTTCCACGGACTGTGACAGCACCATGCCGCCCAGTGCCGTCTGGATTACCGACTGAAACACGCCCATATCGATATTCCGGCGCGCCAGTTGCTCACGGTCCGGGATAATCTCCAGGTACTTACCACCCAGCACCCGGTCCGCAAACGCCGAACGGGTGCCGGTTACGGTCGCCAGGCGCGTTTCGATATCCCGTGCGATACGCTCGATTTCATGCAACTCATCGCCGGTGACCTTGATGCCAATCGGTGTGCGGACGCCGGTCGATACCATGTCCATACGAATCTTGATCGGATAGCCCCAGGAGTTAACCAGGCCAGGCATCTGCAGTCGGTCATCGAGCTCGGCGATCAGCTGATCCACACTCAGGCCTTCGCGCCATGTCTCGCGAGGTTTCAAATGAACCCAGGTCTCGATCATCGTCAGGGGTGCCGGATCGGTTGCCGTATCGGCCCGGCCGGCTTTACCAAACACCCGTTCTACCTCCGGGACGGTCATCAGCAAGCGATTGGTCTGCCCGAGTATTTCGCGCATTTTTGTCGAAGAGACCCCCGGCAGGGTGGTCGGCATATACAGCAATTCACCCTCATACAGCGCCGGCATGAATTCAGTCCCCAGCCTTTGCAGGGGAATCAGCATGCTCAGACTCAGGAGCACGGTCACGCCCAGGGTTGCCAGGGGTTGCCGAAGTACTCCATTGAGCACAGTCCGGTACAGACGAATAAAAAACTGGTTGAGCGGATTGGCGGACTCGGGGCGGAACTTGCCGCGCATCAGGTAAAACATCAATACCGGCACCAAAGTCACCGACAGAATGGCGGCAAAAGCCATGGCATAGGTCTTGGTAAAGGCCAGGGGGCTGAAGAGCCGGTAGCTCTCACCGGTCAGTGCAAACACCGGTAAAAATGAAACCGTGATGATCAGCAGTGAGAAGAAGATGCCCGGACCCACTTCCTGAGCGGCTTTGAGTAAAGCCGCGCTGCGAGCGGTCTCACCGGGCTCATCCCCCAGCTCACTCAGCCGCCGCGTGGCGTTTTCCACCAGCACGATCGAGGCATCGACCATGGCGCCGACAGCGATGGCGATGCCACCGAGGCTCATGATATTGGCCGTAACACCCTGCCAGGACATGACCACGAAGGCGCCGAGTATGCCCAGGGGCAGGGTGATGACCGCGACCAGGGCAGACCGTGCATGCAACAGAAAGATCAGGATCACCAGGGCCACCGCCAGACCTTCTTCGAAAAGCTTGCGCTCAAGGTAATTCACTGCACCCTCAATCAGCGGCGCGCGGTCATAGACCGTGACGATTTCCACCCCGTCGGGCAGACCCTGCTGCAATACCTGAAGACGCGCTTTGACCCGCTCGATAACCTGCAGGGCGTTTTCTCCGTCACGCATGATGACGATGCCGGCGACGGTTTCACCCTCACCGTTAAGCTCAACAATGCCACGCCGCAAAGCAGGGCCCTCCACGATGCGTGCCACGGCTGACAACAGAACGGGGGTGCCATCGCTGGCATACAGGACCACCTGTTCCAGATCCTGGCGCTCATCCACATAACCGGAAGATCGAATGACGTATTCACTTTCGCCTTGCTCCAGAACCCGTCCGCCGACTTCACTGGATGCGGCCTGGACCGCCTCGGTGACGCGTCGCAGGGGGATGTCGTAGGCACGCAAAAGGTTGGGGTCGATCAACACCTGGTACTCACGCACAAAACCACCGACTGAAGCGACTTCGGCCACGCCTTCCACACCTGCCAGTTCGAGACTCAGAAACCAGTCCTGCAGGGACCTCAGCTGGGCCAGGTCGGTGTTGCCGGTGCGGTCCACCAGCGCATATTGATAGACCCAGCCAACGCCGGTGGCATCCGGTCCAAGCCTGGGGACTGCCGCCGCCGGCAACTCTGAACCCATGCGCGAAAGCGCTTCGAGCACCCGGGACCGAGCCCAGTATTGATCAACATCATCCTCGAAGATCACATACACAAAGCTGGTGCCAAACAGGGAAGAGCCACGCACATCCTTGGTTTTGGGCAGTCCCAGCAACTGGGTGGACAGGGGGTAGGTCACCAGGTCCTCAACAATGCGCGGGCTTTGACCGGGAAAGTCGGTGCGGATGATCACTTGCGTGTCAGTCAGGTCCGGAACTGCGTCCAGGGGCATCGTTTGTACCGCGCGCCAGCCTGCCACGGTCAGTGCCGCGGCCAATGCCAGCACGATCAGGCGGTTAACGAGTGACCAGGCGATGAGCCGGGCGGTCAGCGAATCTGCCGGATTGGGTCCAAGCTGGTCGTAATGAGGTTGTTTGTCCATGCTCAGGGCCTAATGCCGATGACCGGCGTGTTCATCCGGTTTCTGTTCGCCAGGCTCTTGCGCCGTTGATGATTCTTGTTGCAGTCGCGACAGGCCCTCACGCAGATTGACCTCGCTGTCGAGCAGAAACTGGCCGCTGGCAACCACGCGTTCACCCGCGGCAAGTCCGGACAGCACCTCGGTACGCTCTCCCGATACCAGCCCGGTTTCAAGCTGCCGGGGTGCAAAACGACCCTCGCCAAGATCAACAATCACATGTGCCCCGCGGCTATCGCGCAAAACCGCCTCGGTGGGAACGGACAAACGCGGTTCTCCAGGCAACTCCAGGGTGATGTCTGCATAGGCTCCGGGGCGCAGAAGTCCGGCCGCATTGTCCACCTCAATGCGTACCCGTCCGGTACGGGTGACTGAATCAATGGTGGGATAGATATAGTCAACACGGCCGCTGTCCGGTGCGCCCGGGGCGCTCGGGAAGATGAGCCGCACCGGCAGCCCGTCACGCAGCAGCGGCAGGTCCTGTTCGGGTATGCGGGCCATGACCCAGACACGGGCAAACGACTGCAAGCGTAAAACCGGGTCGCCGGGCTTAACGTAATCCCCCTCACTGACATCGAGTTCGACGATGGTTCCGGTCGCCTCGGCATACACCGGAACCGCTTCAATCAGCATGCCCTCGCGTGATAATTGTTCAACAACCCTCGCTTGCATACCCAGCGACCGCAGCCGCTGACTAACGGCCGCAAGACGCCGCGGTTCTCCGGATTCGACGGCCTGCAGGTAGTCTTTCTGGGCGGAAATCAGCTCGGGACTGTATATATTGAATAACAGGTCACCCGACGACACGGGATCTCCGATCGCGTTCACTTCCAGGGTCCTGATCCAACCCTCAAGCCGGGAAACAGTCACGGCCTCCAGGCGCTCATCAGTCTCTACCGTGCCAAACGCCCGAACCGAGCGACCGAAAGTGGTGACTGCTGCCTCCGCGGAGCGAATGCCCATGGTCTGAATCATGGCCGGGTCCACAGCGACGCTCCTGGAGTTGGCTTCGGAGGATGCCGGGACGAGGTCCATACCACAGATTGGACAGCTGCCTTCTGCGTCTGGAGAGAGGTATGCAGGGTGCATGGGGCAGGTAAACAATGTCTCGTTGACCGGCACGGAAAGGACCTCCGTCCACGGCCCAGATCCAGTTTCAGGATCAGACGGCGCAGCGGCAGGTTCACAGCCAGCAAGGAACAGTGAAAATACGAACACCCATAGGGCCAAACGGGTCAATGTCAGTTTCATGGGGTCACCAGTAAGGCATTCATGCGGGCCGTGGCCGCGGCCACTTGGGAACGCTCTTCAGCCAACTCGGCGCGTAGAAAAAGGATGGCAAGCTCTGCATCCAGAAGATCGGCATAACTACCTTCACCAGATTCGTAAACGGTCATAAGCGCTTCGAGCTGGTCTTTGAACATCCGGGTTTTGTCATTCAGGCTGTGAATGTTTTCAAGCCCGGCCGTGCGGCGGGCAGCAAGTTCTGAGAAATTGGCCCGGGCAGCACGTGCTACTGCCATTACCTCAGCCTGTGCCGCCGCTTCATCGGCTTGCGCCGCGCGCAAGGCAGGGTCCTGGCTACCTGAGGCCCAAAGGGGCACGGTGAACGTCACCCGGCCCGAGACCCAATCATCGCCGTCAAATGTAGAGCCGGGATCACCATTGCCTGCCTCGCGTTGCTTGTACACCAACTCTGCACCCCATGAAGGTTTCCAGGCGGCTTCTGCCTCATCGACGCCGGCTGCTGCGATTTGCGCTGAATTCCGCGCAATCCGCACCGCGTGAAACTGGGTGGGGTCGCCAGACCAGTTCGCCACCACGACATCTGGCGGTGCGGTATCCGGAACGTAACCAAGGAGATCAATAAACCGCGCATCGACGCGGCTTTTTGCGGCCGTGAGATCGGCCAGCACACGATCTTCCCCGGTGTCTTCAAGGGCCACCTGTGAGAGGCGGTAAACCACGGGCTGACCGGCGTCGACCTGCGCCGCAATCGTTTGCAGCAGCTCCTGATAAAGCTTCTCCCGCTGGTGGGCCAGTTCACCTTGTTGCTCTATCCGCTCACGCTCGTGCAACAGGCTGATCAGCTCCGAGCGAAGCAGTGCGAAACGCGCCTCGCGCATCGATTCCAGGTAAACCGCATTATGCTCAGCCCCTGCTGATCGAGCCTCGCGACCCGCCTTACTCGGAAATGTCTGGCGAACGCCGATGGCCTTGTTGGTGGGGAGGTAGCGATCAAAGCCCGGGTCGGAAATCGGAAAGTTATTAATACCCAGGCCAACTTCAAGATCGGGCAGGCCTCCTGCGGCAGTCGCACGTTCCCGACTTGCCACAGCCCTTAATGCGAATACCTCAAGCGAGGGATGTTCGCGCAGGCTGGATTCCAGCGCCGCCATGGACTGGGCCATCACGGTTGGTGCGGTGATGAGAAATAACAGCGTGCCAAACGCTGCGAATCGGAACGGGAGAAACATGGAAAAACCCTTCTTTGCTGAGAAACAGGTACAGCCGGTTCAGCGGCTGCCGAAAGGTTTTTCGCTCAAAGAAGGAGGAGTTGGTGTTGCCTGAAAAGGGTCTCAGCAGGGCTTAAAGGATCATCGGGAGGACCCGTGGAAGGCGGGCTTTTCGCCCATGCGCCGTCGGTATCAGTGTGGACGGTCCGGGAGAGCAGGGCAGGCGACTCATGTTTGCTGAAGGTCAGGACGAGAGCGGGTATCTCGCTGCCGGTCAGAGCCAGTTCGCAACCCGGACAACCCATGCACAGTTCCTGCGCCGGCATCTCGTTACCGCTGTCTTCGCCATGACAGGGCTGCTTGTCGACCAGTTCGGTCACCTCGCTCTGCATCATGTCATGCAACGCATCGCAACAGGCCAGCACCGGGCTCATAAACAGCGTAAGCGCAAGCAGGATTGCAATGTGGGGCGAGCGAATCATCTTGCTATTATGAGCATTAGAGACGCATTCGTCCAAATATTGCGCTGGAGTTTTCTTCTCCTTGCCCCAACCTTCTTTGAAGGCCAAATGACCTGAGCTACACTTAACCCATGGCGAAAGAACACGATTCACGACAAGACCGCGGGCTCGCGCTTGAAGAGTCACGTCCTGAGGTCAAAAAGCCACCTCTGTACAAGGTGGTGCTGCTTAATGACGACTTCACACCGATGGACTTTGTGATTGATGTATTGAAGATGTTCTTCAACCTGGGACACGATCGTGCCACCCAGGTCATGCTTCACGTGCATACCCGTGGTAAGGGTGTGTGCGGTGTCTTTACCTTTGAAATCGCGGAAACCAAGGTGGCTCAGGTCAACGAGTTTTCGCGTCAAAATGAGCACCCGCTTAAATGCACCATGGAACAGGCCTAGGCAGATTTCGATAGAACGCCTCAATCGTTCATTCACTGGTTTGCCGGGAACCCTTCCTCACACAGCGGGCCTCAGCCGCTGAAGGAGCGCGACGATGTTCAGCAAGGAACTTGAGATCACCATTAGCGAAGCCTACCAGGAGGCTCGTAACCAGCGTCACGAATTTCTGACGGTTGAGCACTTGTTGCTCGCCCTGACCACAAATCCGGCGGCCATCAGCGTACTGCGTGCCTGCAATGCTGACATCGAAAAGCTGCAGGCCGAGGTCAAGCAGGTCATTGAAGAGACCGTCCCGGAACTGGGCGACGAGGACAATCGGGATACCCAGCCAACCATCGGTTTCCAGCGGGTTCTGCAGCGTGCGCTCTACCATGTGCAGTCCTCCGGCAAGCAGGAAGTGACCGGCACCAATGTGCTTATCGCCCTGTTCAGCGAGAAAGACTCCTACGCCACCTACCTGCTGAACAAAAACGATGTGACCCGGCTTGACGTGGTTAACTATGTTTCCCACGGCATCGCCAAGTTGGAAGGCGACAGCGAACCGGCCGATAGTGACACCATCGGTGAACCGATTGAAGAGACCGCTGAGGCCTCCAAGAGCCCGCTGGACCTGTATGCCACCAACCTCAATGAGCGCGCCGCACTGGGGCTGATTGACCCGCTGATCGGACGCGATCAGGAAGTAGAAC
>JGI12048J13642_10284712_pt1 | contig 13501 bp, 11 predicted proteins | sample ElkSlonscriptome_16_FD_13642 | JGI IMG/M metagenome (IMG submission 13642) | reverse complement strand
CCCGACTTAAGCGGTATGGATCTACTGGCGGTGGTAGGTGGTTTACGCCCGAATGCTAGTGTTATTGTTATTGATGATGATCTTTCTGCAAAAAGTGCGGTTGCTGTGTTCCGTTTAGGTGCGGTTGATTATTTGTACAAGCCCCTCAATATGACCTTCGTTCTGATGCAAATTGAACGCCAGCTTGAATCCAAGCGCATTGATCGTGGTAGACCAGAAATGGAAGAACAACCGCGCGTAGAAGAATCGCGTGATCGTGCGCGTCGTCTTGACCCGCGTACACGTCCGGCGGCACTGGTATTAGGGCGTAATCAATTCAAGAAGATCAATGATGAATTAAATCGTTTGTTAAGTCATGTACGGGCAAGTTTTGTTGGCTTGGTAGATGCAGACGGCAATATGGTGGGTGCGGCGGGTACGCTGGACGACTATGACTTGCAATTACTCACCCGTGCATTGAGTATTGACCACAAAGCACAGCATTCGCTGGCAAGTATCCTCGACGAAAACAAATTTCACTCCACCTATTTTGAAGGTGACCAGCTTGGTGTGTATATTATTGAGTTTGGTGCGCCGTATATTGTATCGTTGGCTGTCATCTGTTCAACTGATGTGAAGCCGGGTATGGTGTGGTTATATAGTAAACGTACTGCCGCGATCATTGATGAGATCTTAAAGTCGATCCCACAACCAAAATCATTGCCTAAGATTGATTAGTGGCGTTAGCTGTTTAATCATCAAATGAATCAAAGATTGCGATAATCTGATCTTTTGTCAGTGTGAGATCACCGCTAGTCGTAATTTTCCTCACCGTTTGCATGAGCTTGTCGGTCATCCCCTTTGGTATGACGCCATTTCTAATATGTTGATCTACATAAACGGCACCCTGATTTTTGATCGGTAAAGCGACGATCACACGAAGATCTGAGAAATTTGTGTTGGTCGTTGGTGCATCGGAGATGTCGGTGATGATGTTGTTAGTGACAATGGCGTTTTGGGCATCAATCGCCTGTTGCATGGTTTCGTTGGCAAATTCCATAAACGATTCAGATTCTAATGAGGTTATCTCAACATTGTTGACTTTCTGAATCGCAAGATCTTCACTTACGGCTAGACCGCGTTCGGCATCGGTAATCTCAATTACCGCTTCTAACAGATTTTCCAGAAAGTTCTTGTCCATTTGTTATCCTGTAGTTGCAAACAGGTAATGTTCAGCAAGCTATTTTAACGCACTCCAAGGATCTGTGCGATTTCTTTTAGGCACGCCTCACCTCCGAGTTGACGAATCACGGGAATCATTACACCAAGACAGAGTAATGTATCTGCTAGGGGGAGCGTTGTCAGGCGTTCGCTGACCTGTATCCACAGATCATATTGTTGATCTTCTGGCAAAGCAAGCCATGTTTGAGTGCTTTCCGCGATGAGTCGCATACGCCATTGTTGTTGTGGAATTTCGATGGCGGAGATTACTGCCTCTTTTACTGATCCGTAGTAATTTGGCAGACTACCGGTTCCTTTATCCCGCTTTTCACCTTGTGCGAGCACAGGGGCGAGGATGGTAATTGCGCTGGCTTGATCGTATTCGTCCATGATTGACCCAATAACGCCCACAGCCGTATGTGCTAATTCCGACTGGCGTATTTCTGGTAATAATGGGTTAATGGCAAATAACGAACTTGCTTGATCGTAACCATCATCTATGTCTTTGATGAGCGTCCACGCTTGCATAATCAGGCGGGCGCGAATTTCTTTGGTGGCGCTTTGTGCCAGCGCGATATATGCACTTGTGCGGTCAAATGGATCAGATAACTCATCTGCAATTTCTACAGCTTTTGCATGCAGGTCACCGCTAAGGTTTGGCGCAATGCTGACCAGCGCACGGGTACGTTTATACTCAAACGGCATTTTGCGGGCACCATCTAGCATATTTTGTAGTGCATCGACCCTTTCTTCTTCGCCTAAACGCGCCACAATGCCCGTCAATGCGCTCATACGCTGTTGCACATCATCAATTTGATAAGCGGCTTCTAAGGCGCGAGGCAGTAAACGTGCAGGGAGATTTTGTCCGAGCAGGCTGAGTGCCCGTGCCCGTGAATTTTCATTTGTTATCAAGCGTGTTGTTTCTAGTGCATTAGTATAGGCTTGGTCTTGCAATGCAGGTGGTAAAACATCCGCAAGATTGATGAGCGAAGTCACACGCTCATATTGGTTAGGTAAATTTGCCGCCGCCGCCAACGCATCAAGCAAAGTTTGTGAACGGGCGTGTTCTGGCACATGATGGGCGAGAATGGTCAACGCATGTACACGCGCATCCTGTTCACGCATGGTGTGTGCAAGGGCAAGACTGGCAACCAGCATATCCGGTGGGAGTGTTGGCGCTAGGTCCGCGAGTAATGCGGCGCGTTCTCCCTCATTATCAAGACTATGGACAGCGGCAAGGGCTTCACCCTGCAAATCCGGCGTGAGATGTGGCGCGAGCGCGACAAGTGAGCGGGCGCGGATATGCCTGCGGGGCATGCCAATCGCAATCCGAAGTGCTTGCTCTAATTGTTTAGGGAAGGCTTGTTCATTGGCTACGGACGGATATTCCAGATGTGGCACAAACGCGATAAAGGCGGTTGCACGTTCATCTTCGTTTTGAATATCTGCAACGGAGTCAAGCGCGGCAGAACGCAGACGAGGCTGATATGCGTCAGAGATATTCCGCGCCATTGCAGTGAGCGCCCGAACGCGTTCTGTAGGGGTGTTGATCGCTAATGCACTCTCTAGAGCCTGTGCTTCGATCTCCGGCGGTAAATATAATGCCATTGCACTGATCGTATTGCTTCTTAGCGCGTTATTCGTGCTTTTTGCGATGTCATCCAGCGAACGCTTGAGTAACCGTGTGCTAACCGATTGTGGTAAATGTGGGGCAAGCGCCACCAGACTGCGTACCCGTGCTTCTGTGTTGGTGATCGATTGTGCAAGGGCGACAACGTCCAACAAATCTTTTGGTGTGGCAGGTTCATCTTCCATCAACGATAACATCGGTGCCAATTTGATGAGCGTGCGACTGCGTAACACCCGATCTTTGATGCGGTTCGCCTGTTGCCATGTATCGCGCATCACCAGTTGAAAATCATTATGGTCGAGTCGTAATGCCAGATCTAGCACAAGTGGTAGCCTGATCGAATTGTCCTCGATCAAGTCCACCTCATGAAATAGCTTACGCATTTGCTTACCATCCAGCACATCTGAAAGCCCGGTTAGTGCGGCTAATCGTGCCTGTGCAACGGTGGCGATTGGCTCATCACGCGGATTCTTGACGGGACGTGCGTCGGTAAGCTGACTCAATGCAAGGATATAGCGCACTTGCTGAGCAATCGCCGTTTTTCCATTTTTATAAAGCTTTTGTAGGGCGGTTTCCAATTGCTGTCGGTTGAGTGCCCCGGTTTTGCCTGCACGTTGTCTCGGTGGACGTTCTGTCATGTTTTGATTTTCGCGATACACAGTGATTATCTCTAATTGTATTGCCGAACTGTTGCCACGCGCAAGCGCAATCCTTAAGAATTGGCATGATGGTCACCAGTTCAGTCATTTCATGGTGTGCATTTTTCAGTTACAATCGGCATCATACTGGCATAAATACATCAATCAGGAGGGTTTGTATGGCATCATTGCCAACACTGGTCATCCTCGCTGGGGGCGCGTCTTCCCGCATGTGGCCCCTACGTGAAAAATCACTATTACGCTTTGGCGCGGAACCACTTTTGCTCGATCAATTGTATAAATACCGCACACTTGGTTTTCAATCAATTGTGATTGTGGGTAATCCTACGAATAAAGCAGATATTGACTCAATTATTGCTATGTTAGAGGGTGATATGTCCGTTTCTGTGGTTGTGCAGGATGAACCCATCGGCATGGGGAATGCGCTTTTGCAAACCGAGGCGGTTGTCTCTACACAGAAAAACAAAGCGATTTATGTCACACAAGTGCATGATGTGGTGGATTATGAACTCCATCAGCGTATTTTGGCGGCACATAAGAAACTGCCCGATACAACCCACATCGCAGGGTACGAGATGGATGATTACTTCCCCGGTGGCTATCTACGTGTTGATGCAGATGGGCGGCTGGTAGGTATTGTAGAAAAGCCCGGTGCGGAAAATCGTCCGAGTAATCTGGTAAATATTGTCGCACATCTGCATGCGGATGCGACTGTGCTCTATGATGCAATCAAAGCGGAATACGCCAGCGATGCGCCCGGGGATGACCATTACGAACGGGCAATGGATGTGCTCATGAAATCTCATGAATATCGTGTGGTTACCTATAATGGTGAATGGAACGCCCTCAAATATCCTTGGCATGTGTTGGATATTATGAATTACTATCTGAGCCAGATTGATGGGCAGGATATTGCAGATGACGCCTTTATCGCTGAAGGGGCATCCGTCGTGGGTAATGTCTATATCGGTTCCGGTGCACGGGTATATCCGGGCGCGGCGGTGGTTGGTCCAGCTTATATTGGTGCCGGGACGATTGTGGGTAATAACGCATTGGTGCGTAATTCAATGGTACTTGATAACTGTGAGGTCGGTTTTACCACGGAAATCGCCCGCAGTTATGTGGCGGACGGATGCGCGATGCACGCTTGCCGTGTGCTGGATACTGTATTCGCAGAAAATGTCAATTTCTCCGCAGGTTGCACAACGGCTAATTTACGGATTGACCGTGACAATGTCCCAACGACGGTTAAGGAACAAAGAATGAGCAGTGGGCGCGATAAATTCGGAGCTGTGATCGGAGAAGGCGCATTCCTCGGCGTGGATGTCATGACAATGCCCGGCGTCAAGATCGGTCAAAATGTGCGTATCGGTCCGGGGACGCATGTGCTTAAAGATGTTGATGATAATCATCGTGTTTATGTCAAGCAAGAATTAGTGATTGAAGACGATGGACGTTAATCCAAAGCTCTTCAAGAAGTATGATATTCGAGGAAAAACAACGGGAGAGAATGCAGTCCTAACTGTTGATGTCGCCTTAGCAATAGGGCGGGCTTTTGGCACATATTTACAACCGATAGCGCATGTCAGTACCGTTGTTGTTGGGCGGGATAATCGCGCTTCGTCTGTTGACTTGCAACGTGCATTTATGGACGGGTTAGCACAATCCGGCATTAAGGTGATTGATCTCGGTTTAGTCGCCACTCCTGTCGTCTACTGGCATGCTGTCAACAAGGGTAATCTGGGTGGTGTGATGGTCACAGGTAGTCACCTTCCTGCGGATCAGAATGGATTTAAGCTATGTATTGGCAGTCAACCAATTTTTGATATGCAAATACAGGCATTACGTAAGATCGTCAGCACGGGAGAATTTTTGCATGGGTCAGGGCAAATCATCACAGAAAACGATATCTATGGTCTATATCTAGCTGACTTAGAAGCGAAAATCCCTATGCCGACACAAGCCCTTAAAGTTATCATTGATGCCGGCAATGGAACAGGTGGCTTGTTTGCTCCACGTTTGATTGAAATGTGGGGACATGATCTATTGGAGTGCCTGTACTGCACACCAGATGCCACTTATCCCAATCATCATCCTAACCCGCAAGAACCCGAAAATATGCGCGATCTGGGCGAAAAAGTGCGCGATCTGGGCGCAGATGTAGGCATTGCATTTGATGGCGATTCTGATCGTATGGGTGCAGTGGATGAAAATGGTGAGATGATCGCCGCAGATCGTATTCTGGCGTTGTTGGCGCGGGATATGCTCCAACGACATCCAGAGGCGATGGTTGTGGCGGATGTGTTGAGCAGTCAGGTGTTGTTCGATGCAGTTCAAGATGCGGGTGGTACACCGATAATGGCGGCGAGTGGGCACGCGATTGTCAAGGAAACCATGCGTGAATCTGGTGCATTGCTCGGCGGCGAGATGAGCGGGCATATTTTCCTCGGAGAAGACTATTATGGTTTTGATGACGGCTTTATGGCGGCGGGGCGCTTATTACAATTATTGTCAGCCAGTGATCAATCACTGTCTGCGCTCAATGCAACATTGCCAACATTGTATAGCACACCAGAATATCGCCCCCATTGCCCGGATGAGGACAAAGAGGCTGTGATTGAAGGTGTCGCATCTGTGCTGGAAGACCAGGGTGATGTTGATACGATTGACGGCTTTCGCATTAAATTTGATAAGGGCTGGGGGTTGCTCCGTGCAAGCAATACCGAGCCGGTGTTGAGCTTGCGTTTTGAAGGCGAAACCGAAGCGAATGCTCTACAATACCGTGATCTGTTTGTGGAGGCGCTTCAGGCGTATCCACAGGTCGAAAAATTCACTGATTGATTGTAACGCTATGACGCGCACTCATCTGATTTTATTAGGAACAGGATCACCAAATATCTTGCCACAACGGTCACAATCTGCGCTGGTGATCGTTGTGGATGAATCTGCTTATATGATTGACTGTGGCGGTGGTGCTGTACAACGATTATCACAAGCGGCAGAGCGCTATAGATTACCTGCCCTGCAAGTCAATCATTTAGAGCGCTTATTTTTGACGCATCTTCATCCTGACCATACAACCGGTATTGCAGATGCAATTATCGCGCCGTGGGTGTTGGAACGGAAAGCGCCCTTACAGGTCTATGGACCACGTGGGACGGCATCATTGTGCGAAAGGTTATTAGAGGCGTATACGGTTGGCATTGGTGAACATCGTGATGGTTTAGCGCCGATTGATAACCCGCTTGAAGTTGTGGTTCAAGAAATTGATTCGCCCATGATTTATGCCGACGATAAAGTGATTTTCGAGGCATTTCCGGTTCAACATGGCGCGCTTGAAGCCTATGGCTATAAAGTGACCACGCCTGACCGCACGATTGTGATTTCCGGGGACACTGCACCAACCGAAACACTTATCGAAAAGGCGACAGGTTGCGATGTGCTGGTACACGAGGTGTATTCAGCGAAGCAACTTGCTTCCCGTCCTGAAGAATGGCAGAAGTATCATACGACTATGCACACCTCGACCATTGAACTTGCCAAACTTGCCAATGTAGTGCGTCCACAGTTACTTGTGTTGACACATCAATTGCTATGGGGCACAACAGAAACAGCATTCATCGCAGAGGTTACCACGCATTACGATGGTGCTGTTGTCAGTGGTCATGATCTTGACCTATTTTGATGCGTTCATGCCATTAATTTGTCAATCGCTTCTTTCGCAGTTGTGCGAACGTTCATATCAGGATCGTTGAGTAAGGCTTTAAGTGGCGGGATAATGCTTTTATCTTGATGGATTACCCCTAAATCGCCAAGTGCGTATGCCGCGCTGAATCTCACCTTGGTTTCTTCGTCTTCCAGCAATTTTACAATAGGCGGTATAGCGCGTGAGTCGCCAATGCGTCCAAGAGCAACCGCGCTCCCATGACGCACATTAGGATCATCGCTATCGAGCACATCAAGTAATGCCTGAATAGTGGTTTCGTGCTTAATTTGCCCGAGTGCGTGGGTAGCATGGAAGTGCAGATAAATGTCATCATGGCTCAGGAAGCCGATAAGCGGTTGAACTGCTTGCGGGCTACTGATACGTCGTAGTGCAGTCATGGCGGCGAGAATTACCTGTGAGGATGAATCCTGTAACGCCACAACCAACGGACCTACCGCGCGAGTATCGTTGATTTGTCCGAGTGCGTCAATAGCATTGGCGCAAATTTGTGCGTCGCCATCATAAACTGCGTTAATCAGTTGTTCTACTGCCGGCTTACCAATCTTGACAAGGGCATCAACTGCCTTTTCCTGGTCGTCACTGTCTTCCGCACCAAGCTGAAGAATAAGCTGTTTTATGTCGTTGGGTGTTGTCACTAGCATTGCCTTTAATAATTGAGCTTCTTCAATGCAGTATCAATGGATGTGCGTACACTAAAATCGTCTTCGCTGGAGAGTTTGTCTTCCAACGGTTGAATGGCTCTTGGATCATTGAATTTGCCCAGAGCTTCTGCCGCGCCACGCCGTACATTCGCATTTTTGTCATTCAGTGAAGCGATTATATGGTCAAAGGCTGTGCCATCTTTTACCTGCCCGAGCGACCAGATTGCATTATATCGTACCCATTCACTGTCATCATTAACGGCGTTTAGGAGTGGTTGGGTTACGCGCTGATCGCGGAATTTTCCGAGTGCCTTGGCGGAGCGAATACGCACCCATTCATCGTCATCTTCTAGCATAGCGATAAGGGGCTGTATCGCACGTTGATCCGCGATAAATCCGAATGCCGCCGCCAGACAACTCCGCACGTTCACATCGTTATCATTAAGCATATTGATCAAATGGGGTATTGCACGTTCGTCCCCTAGCCAGCCTAACGCAGAGACAGCATTTCTTCGGGTTGCTGGTTGTGCATTATCTAGAATCTGGATTAATGGTTCAACCGCGCGTTCATCGCCGATTTCCCCCAATGCTTTCGCGACCCAGTCCTTAACATCAGTGTTATTGTCCTGATTCAAAGCGTTTACGAGGGGTTCGACGGCGCGTGTATCGCCAATTTCGCCGAGCACCCACGCGGAAAGATAGCGTACACGCCAACTGTTATGATTGAGCGCTTCGATCATCGGTTCAACCACGCTATCGCTCATCTCAATCAGATGAATTGCCGCTGATTGTTGGATATCGGGGTCTTCACTATCAAGCTCAGAAATAAGTGGTGAGATTTTAGTGTTGTTGTTCATCGTAATTTTCACATTTCTGATTTTTTGCATTTGTTTTATCGTAACATCAAAAACGTGATTTGTGCGTTAATCGATGTCATCAAATGGCAAAATACCATCGTCGGCTGTGACATCAAGCGTTTGGTGTTCTAGGTCCCAGATATCACGCGATTCATAGACCTTAATCAGCTTATCCAAACGGGGATGCCCATCTGCATATTCTTTTGTCCATTCCTGTGCGAAGTTTCCGTTGCGGATTTCCTCAAGCACTTTTTCCATGATGCGCTCTAATTTCAGATCATTAAAGCGTTCCATCCGGCTGAATGTGCCATATTGATCGGTCATCGTGCTCGACTCTAGGGTGGTGAGCAGTCCCTTTTTTGACGCTGTGTCCATATATTCACTGAATTTGCCAGAGATATACAGGTCGATAAATGAGGCTTCTGGGGGGTAGCCATTCTGAAATAATAATTCTGCGGCAGTCATCATGATGTGATGCATTGCTGGCAACACAGCCTGTTGCACAAATTGGCTGAGTTCAGCTTCTTGCTCAAAGTTAATTTCCAGCGCACCACCCCGTAAAACGCCTAATGCCTCGCACAGTGCAAGCACAGTCGTCCATGCGTTGCCACTAGCGTCCGCGCCGACTGAGACAAAACTATAGAATGGCTGATTATCTGAATCAAAGCGAGAACGGACTTTACCGCCAACTGTGCGTGGTGCAATTAACCCGACATCTACAAATGGAGGCGGTTCGATATATCTTGAAGCAATGTTATAAGCACTGCTGAAAATCAAGGTATGCTGGCGGGTTAGGTAGGGTGAAATATGCGTGATATAAGTTTGTGGCATGACTTCATCTGGCAACATGACCATGACAATCTGCGATTTTTGAACCGCGCCTGCGATAGTGTCAGTTGGGAGACCATCATCGGTTGCCTGTGTTTGTATTGGTCGGTCTCCGCCGACAATGATCTGCACACCACTATCTCTTAAATTGTAGACTGCTGGTCGCCCAATGGCACCGTAGCCGATTATGCTGATGGTTTTTCCGGCGAGCGCTTGAATATTGCCATCGCCTTCGCGGTAGATAATGGTCATAGTCGTCTCGCTTTACTGAATTATTTAATCCTAGGTTGAAGCCATCCACACGGGTAAATCATAACCATTCCGGCGGAAACCGTAGCGTTCATACAGACGTTGTGAGCGCACATTGGTTGATTGTGTGTTTACGGTCACGGAATGCACCCGTCGATCTAAAAAGTAACGGATCATTTTATCTAACAAAATACTGCCGATGCCCTTGCCCTGTGTATCCGGTAAGACAGCGAGGCGTGCTAAATGCCCTGTTTGCCGATAGCGCGTACTCAGCTGATAGCCAATAATCTGTTGATCGTGGATGGCGACGGTACAAGTGGAGGCTATGCGTTGTGCTTGTCGGATGTCTTGCATAAGAAGTTGCCAGGGTGGTGTGAATGCTAATTGATCGACTTCTGTGATACGACGTAACTCGTGGCGTTCTGCATCCCGTATGATGATCGCATGTGGTGGTGGTTCTGGAATAATTTTCCCACTACGTTTAAGGGTTACAATATCTTCTTCATAGCTGAAGCGCAATTGTGGAATATAGTTATCCAGCCAATCATTGATGATTAAAATCGCAACAGTGTGGACGCCGATTCGTTTAAGGCTCTCTCGCATATTTTCCCATAGTGTATGCAATACAGGGTTTGCGGAAATGCCGTCTGCAATAGCGACGATCCTTAACCATACAGTGCCCCCCATTGGTACTGAGGATGCCATAACGCCAACGAGCTTATCTTGATGCCACGCTAACCGTATGGGTACATCGAAGGTGTCTAGCCACGTATTCGCGTCGTGCCAATCAAGATGGGTATGCACACGATTGTTGCGGAACAACAAGTCGTTAATTGCTTGCCGGTGCCGTCGTTGATATTCGGTGATTGTCAGATTATTGTGTATCACGGCAGTTTCATATCTTTATATGCAGATGACAGTTATTTGCGCCTACGGCGTACCGCATAACTCGGCGCGGTAATGGCGAAAATTCGGGAACGGCGATCATCAAGAATACGACTGCTGACCCGATCATTGAGATCATCAATTTGGCGCGCTGTCGTGATGATAGTTGGCAGGCGTGCAACATAGCGATAATCTAGTATCTGGAAAAGTTTTTCCTTTGCCCATGATGTTGCGTTTTCTGTCCCCAGATCATCCAGGACGAGTAATTCTGTTTGTCGGACAGCTTGAAAGCGTTGATCGAAGCTCGAACCAACATCGGGATCATAGGTGACACGTAAGTAATCCATCAAGTCCGGTACGGTGATAAACATGATCTTTGTGTTGTTATGTTGCAAATGATTGGCGATGGCGGCGGCGAGATGTGTTTTCCCCGCGCCATAATTGCCCATAAATACCAGCCATCCCTGCGGGTTTTCTGCAAAGTTGATGGCTGATTCCAGTGCCCGTTCCAAATTTTCACGTTCTTTGGGATAAAGCGTGTTTTCTAACACGAATGATTCAAATGTCATTTCACGATAGAGCGTCAGGTTTGACATCAATTGATCGTTTTCATTCCCAATCGCAGAACGATAATCCGGCGCGGTTATCTTCGCCCGATGTGTAAATTCGGTATGGAGTAAGCGACTACGGATGCGCGGATCAATACGGTCAATGTCCATATTGGTGGTAATTACAGTCGGTAGATTGTAACTATAGCGATGATTTAGCAGTTGGAATAATTTTTCTTTTGCCCATGCGCTCGGATTTTCTACACCGAGATCATCAAGGATCAGCAATTCTGCATTTCGCAGGCGGTCAAAAGTCTCATCATAGCCAGCGTCCGCCCCTGGCGAATAGGCGTTACGTAGATGATCGAGTAAATCCGGTGCAGTCACGAAGATCACGAAGTCGCCATGCTCAAGGCGTTCACTCCCGATAGCGGCGGCGAGGTGTGTCTTCCCACAGCCATAGGTGCCTTCAAGCAATAGCCAACCTTCCGGCTTTTCTGCGAAGCGAAGCGCGAGTTTATACGCCATCTCTAGCGATTCCCCTTCACGCGGTGTGAGTAAGGGCACTTGCAGATTAAAATTATCGAAGCGTTTGTCACCATAAGCGTCCAGATTACTCAGGACGCGTAGTTTGTTTTTGCGATTCTCGTCTAATGATTTGCTGTTATGTGGACAGCGAAATAATTTGCCGAAGCGTGGGTCTTCAAGCGGAACTTCGTAGCGTATCATGCCGGTATTTTCACAATAGGAAGGTACGCGTCCACAAATCTGACATTCGTTGGATTCGCTCTCGTCAGTGGTCGATGAAGTCGGCATATTTTCCCTTGATATACCGTTCACCATCCTGTTCATGATGTCCTTTGGTGTTTTCGCCACTGTCTTTCCCTTCTGTCCGCCAACGTTCCAATATCGCACGGATATAGCGCAAGTTACGTTTATTTGCCTGTACCGAGATACTGAGGGCTTCTTCTAGCCACGATGGCGGAAATTCCTGTTCAATATCTTTAAGCTCATCCGCAATCATCGGGGTAATCATCCCGATGTTATCTTCATACAGTTTATATATTGTCGGGCGCGGTGGCAGAATTTCGATTGGATTAGCCTCGTTGCCTGTCACACTGTACCCGGCTTTAATTTGTGCGACTGCATCCCGCCCTAGTGGTGTATTGACAAAATATAGATCGGTGCTTTTGTCGCCAATCTGTACTTTAGCACAGAGTAACGCCTCTCGCATGACCGTTTTTTTCAACGCGTCATCAAGCAGTTCGTCATTCGGTGTTTGCGGATCAATGACTGCTAAACCGTTCATCAACGGGGCATGGTTCAAGAAATCTTCACGGCGAAGATAGCGATATTTGCCTTCTTTTTGTGGGAGTGCCCAGAAGCAAAATAACACGACTTTAAGTTCGGCGAGATCATCAATTAAGGGCACAAGTTCTGTAAAAACAGGTGAAGGAATCTGACTCATTTCCACACGCCCATCTTTAAAGCCTTTAAAGGTCGCCATTTTAGTATTCTCCTAAATCCACTTTGCGGACGACACCATCAAGGAATTTGGTAATGGATTTATCAAAGTATAGCGAAACCGTTCCTGTTGGTCCGTTACGGTGTTTCGCTACGATAATATCTGCCTGATTAGGGAACTCTGTCGCTTCGTTGTAGACCGCATCCCGATAGAGGAACATCACAATATCGGCGTCCTGCTCTATTGAACCTGATTCTCTGAGATCAGATAAGACCGGACGCTTGTCCTGTCGTTGCTCGACTGCACGAGAAAGCTGTGCGGCGGAGATTACCGGTACGTTGAGTTCACGCGCTAATTCTTTAATATTCCGGCTGATATAGCTGATTTCCTGTACACGATTATTCTGATACATCCCGCCACTGTTCATCAATTGCATATAATCGACAATAATCAGATCAATGCCGTGTTCATGTTGTAAACGTCTGCACTTGGTACGCATTTGTACCGGTGATAAGGCAGGGGTGTCGTCGATGAAAATCGGGAAATTGCTTACCCGCCCGGCGGCTTCGACAAAGCGTGAGTATTCCTGAGGGGAAATTTTCCCCAAGCGTAGACTCTGTGTGCTGATACCTGTTTCCATAGAAATCATACGTTGAACTAGTTGTTCTACACCCATTTCCATCGTAAAGATTGCCACGCGCCCACCGATTCGGGCGACATTAACGGCTGTGGTCAAAAGCCAACTGGTTTTACCCATCCCCGGTCTTCCAGCGAAGATCAATAAATCTGAGCGTTGGAAACCACCGAGAAGT